>ERZ808037.1254-NODE-1254-length-17426-cov-4.698542_pt1 | contig 17426 bp, 16 predicted proteins | sample MGYA00380190_ERZ808037 | MGnify/ENA primary metagenome ERZ808037 (study PRJEB31490, sample SAMN06133399) | mouse gut metagenome | isolation source: J9 | host: mice | place: China: Chengdu | collected 2015-05 ... | reverse complement strand
CTTGCTGAGGAGCACATTCTCCCAGCCAAAAATATCACAGAGAACATTGAAGACAACCTGCCACAGCATCATAATACCAAGAATAATAAGAATAGCCGCCGCTATCGTCCTGTTCCTGCCCTCCAGCCTCCACTGCCGATGACCGATATTGCCAAATCCGAACAGGAATTCATCCCTGATCATATGAAAAGACCTGTCATCCAGAGTCGCCAGATTGTTGGCATGAAAGAAACTGTAAGCATACAGGGCGACCGGAAAGACCGACAACGCCCCCAGATTCGTCAGGCCGACGATCGCTGTCAGGATCATGAATCCCAGCATCAGGCTCAGCCCCATCTGCATAAATCCCATATACATTTCCCCCGCTCCGGGTATAAAAGATAATATAAATACTAAAAATCTGCTTTTCTTTCTCTGCATTATTTTCTTCCTCGCTTTCTATTCCCTGTCCTGATCCCGGGACAGATTCTCTCCAAACTGTGAGATTCTTACGCCAATGTCATCTATCATCCCGCGTATACCGCCGCTTGCACGCTCTTCTCTGTACGCTTCCCATTTGTCGTCTATATGCCTGCGTCGTTCCAGTGCGACCTGCTCCATGGACACTGCATTCCCCTGCTTTGACACAAACATCCGCCCGACATCTTCCATTCTGCCCGCCGGCATCAATATCAGTACCATCAATGCCGCGGCCATCGCGATCAGTACTTTGGCACGATAGACAAAGAGCTGCCTTTTTCTGTTCCCGTCCCGCTCTTTCCTGATCTGCGTCAGCACATTGCTTTTAAGGTGAACCGGCGCGTGGATCATTTCCCCGGTTTCGACCTCCTCGATCAGTTTCAGCAGTTCTTCCTCGGACAGACCGCCGGAGAAGTCGTCACTGCTTCGATGTCTTATTTTTTTCTTTTCATCTTCTATTTGATAGATCATGCGCCCTTCTCCTTTCCATACAACCTGCGCAGCATTGCCCTTGCCCGGTATACCTGCGTCTGTACTGTCTTGACCTTCATGCCTCTTCCCGCTGCGATCTCGTTCACATCCAGCTCGTCATAATAGTACGCCTTGGCGATCTCGTCATAGGGCGGTTTCAATGACCTGCACCTGGCAAGCAGCGTCTCCCTCACTTCCGCCTCCAGATACGCGCGCTCCGGCGCATTCTCAAAGGTCTGCCCTCTTCCCAGATTCTCCTCTATGCCCGTATCCTCGGTAGGGATGCTTCTCCTTCCCGCACTCTGCACATAGTCCAGACATTTGTTGGTGGCGATCCTGCACAACCATGCTTTCTCATGCTGCCCATCGAAATCCTTCAAGTGCCTGTATGCTGACAGAAAAGTTTCCTGCGTCAGATCCTCGGAGGCAAAATAATCTGCTGTCATTTTATAGCATATCGAAAAAACAAGATGTTGGTAGGAATCAATCAGCGCTGATAATTGTTCTTCCCGATTAATATGATCTGCCTCCCTTCCTTATGATCCGGCCCCGCATAATCTTCTGCCTTACAAGGTATTTTCCGGCTGTTCTGCGATGGCTTCGCTGCCCATTTGAGCCGCTTCTGTCTATTATAACGGAACACAGGACGCAGCGTCTTCAACTTTTTGCAAAAAAATCTTCCAGCCGCCTTATAGATTGTCTTTCGTAACCGGGTCTGGTATAATTTCCCGGTACAGCCCGACAAATTAATGCACAATTTTTAAAACCTGCTAAAAGGCATCATCTAAATACCATATTAATGGATGATATGTATGAAGTAAAACTGGATTTACAACCACAAATTCAAAGTTCAGCAAAGTTAAAATTGGGGGGAGGAATCAGACCGTGGAAATCAGAATGTATCGGCAGTCGGATTGCAAAATATTGGCAGAGTTGTTTTATCATACAGTTCACACTGTAAACGCAGGGGATTATACGGAAGAACAGTTGAATGTATGGGCAACCGGGGAAGTGGATTTGGAGAAGTGGAATCAGTCGCTGCAGGAGCATTTTAGTGTTGTCGCAGTTGATCACAGCACTATTGTAGGATTTGGTGATATAGATAAAACAGGTTATCTTGACCATTTATACGTTCATGCTGATCATCAAAGGAAAGGGATTGCGACAGCTGTCTGCAATCAGTTAGAGCAGGCAGTTCAGGGAAATATCGTTACCCATGCTTCTATTACGGCAAGACCTTTTTTTGAAAAGAGAGGATACCGCGTTATCAAAGAACAATCCGTAGAACGACAGGGCATTTTTCTTACAAATTACCTGATGGAAAAAGCTTGAATTTCCAACAAAAACGGCAGGCACACCACCTGGCATGTCTGCCGTAGTAAGATCCAGCACAAATCGCCGTTTCTTCCCGAACCTCCTGCCATGCCGGGCAGGCCGGCCGGTCAGTCGATGATCAGGCCTTCCATAATATAAAGAAGCTGCTCGTCCACTTTCTTCTCCGTTATACCGAAGGTCTGCGCATTGATCTTCATCCCCTCCAGCACATACATGATATTGCTGGCCGCTCCTTTCGGGTTCTCGCAGTAGAATTCCCCGCTGGCGATGCCGGTCTCGATCAGCTTCTCCAGAACTCTTACCCCTGCGTCGAACTGTTTCCTGAGCATATTGTTCTTGTCTGTTGTCTTATTTGCAAAAAAGTATTCATATACGGCCGTCGTCAGGGTATTCTTCTGCAGCAGCTCCTTCTTCTGCTCTTTCAGAAAAAGCGTCAGAATATCCGCTGCCGTGTCCCCCTCCGTAATATTTTCCGAAAAAATATCGTCTGTCTCCTCTGCCTCCATCTGCAGGATCTCCAACAGGATCTGCTCCGTGCTGTCGAAATACAGATACAGCCCGCCGCGGCTGATCCCGCAGGCCTCCACGATATCCTTCATGGTCACACTCTTATAGCCCTTCTCCACGAAGACCTTCCTCGCCGTATCCAGTATGTATTTCTTCTTCTGCGCTGATTTTTCTCCCATTTGCCTGTATTTCCTTCTCTAACCATATTCCTCTGTACTGCATCCGATCACTGGCTGCTGCATGATGCCTCCATGCTGCACTCCATCACCAGCTGCTGCATGATGCCTCCATGCTGCACTCCATCACCAACTGCTGCATGATGCCTCTGTGCCACATCCGTTCACCGGCGCCGGCATCCGCCATAAGCACCTGTTTACCCGCACCATGCACTCACCGCATCGGCTTATCCCAAAACTCCAGATTCTCTTTCATCTTCCGCACCACATTCAGGAAGATCCTGTTATAAACCGCTTCGGTCCACATTTTGCCTTTCGTCATGCCGCCTAGCACATACTTTGAAAGGATCCCTTTCAGGACGTCCATCTCCCTGATCCCGGATCGCTCGATAGCGGCCAGCTCATCCTTCACCGTCCTGATCCTGTGCCTCGAATAGATATACGGATAATTCCGGTCTACGAGTCCCGTCCGCTGCACTTCCCTGATAAAATTCATCAGCGTTCCGTCATACACCGGAAACGTGATCGAACTGCCTTTGATCCCGGAACCCTCAAAAGTCTCCTGCACATTGCTTCCAGACTTCTCCTCCAGCCAGGGAAGATAGCGGATCAGCTTCTCCACGTCCGGCTTATATGTATTCACGACCTGCCGCCTGTATTCAATATCTTCTTTATCCATACCCACTGCCCCTCTCATCCTTGACCGCCACCGGCCGCCCTTCCATCCTGCACGTTCGTCTGCCCCGGCAGACCACAGCACCGGCAAAAACCGGCTTCGACACATTTCCCGTCTAATACGCATAACCCTTATAATCGACATACCTGTCATATAATTCTAGCACACTTTCCCGGAAAGTACAGCACAAAATACCTTGAAAGTTCTTGTGCACTTTGCCAAAAAGGAAACAGTTTCTTTCTTGTTTTTATCCCGCATTCGCTGTATACTGGAGAGGAACGGCAAAAATGCTGTTCTCATATTTTAAAAGAAGGGAACTCTGCTCTATCTGCAGATAAAGGAATACGCCATGGCTGTAAAAGAATTCCCTGCCGGGGAAAAACTGTTTCAAAGCGACCAGCCGGTCGCTGCCATACATCTGATCGCAAAGGGGTCTGTCCTCGCCACCTATCCTGGCGGAGAATTTCACCTGACCAAAGGAGATGTCATCGGCATCTGCGAGATGCATATCGGTTCTTACTATATTACTTATCAGACGGAGGAAGCGACCGCGCTCGCTCCCTATCCCTGTACCAAAGTACAGCTGGCTGAACTGATGGGTTCCAATCCGGAGATGGCTGACCGGATCGTCACCTCCCTGTACAGACAGCTCAAAGCAATCCTGGATCAGTATAAACTGGCCCGTAAGGACTGCGATAACTTCTATCACTATCTGACGGACAGCTACACACAATACGCCTCTTTCTGCACGAAGCACGGCATCTCTCCCAGAGCGCTTCCGGATCTTGATACGCTCCCGGAACTGTCGCTGGAAGAGGAACCGGGCGAATGGCTGAGCGGCTTCTACGGCCAGTTCCTGGCGCTTGTCAAGAATGCCACCGTCCGTAAGAAAAGTCCGGCCTTCATGTTCGGCCTTCTGGCGAAAGCAAGTCAGGATCTTTATCACGTTGTCTCTGTCAGCCGCGTCCTGTACGACTACAAGACTGACCTCTCCAATCTCCTGATGAACGAGAACCGGCTTGATCTGTTCGATCTCTATGCCAGCCTGCTTTACAGAACCGGCACCGAAGGGGAAGATTCCGAGACACTGAGCAGCGCAATCTCTACCATTATGGCAGAGTTGGAAGGACATTCCGCGATAGACCGTGATATGTACGATAGACGTATCGCCGAATATCACGACCGTTTAAATGCTTTGACCATGCACGCCGGAGATGCGGCAGAAGCCGGCGCTGGCAGCGCCGCCGATATCATGGACTCTCTGGGCACCATCCTCTCCTACTCTCAGGTAGACGACGAGACGGCCGAGGCATTCCGCGGCGCCATAGACCAGTACCGCAAGATGACTGACAAGAACAGCTCCGACGATTCCGCCAGAAAGCTGCGGCAGAAGATCACCAAATTATTCTATGACGTATATGAGAAAGCCTTCGTGCGCAGCCTTCACGACGACAAGATCCCGAAGGTCGTAAGAATGTTCTTTAATTTCGGTTATGTGGATGAACAGCTGGCCGGCCTCAAGAATGCTTCTTACCTTAGTTCCATCATAGATTACCTGCCCACAGACCCGGAGAAGGGTCTCTACACGGTCTACGACTGGCTGATGGCAATCTACAAAGGCAAAAAATCACCCTGCAGAAACGAATTCGACGCAGATTATCCGGCCTATGTGCACGAACTGAAAACAAGCGGCAAGATCACCGCAGCCGAAGAGACGGCCATGCTCACCGACAACGAGAAGATGGTGCTCTTCGAACTGCAGAGCGTCTTCCCGTCCATCAACAAGATCACCTTCGGGCGGATCAGCAGCTTCTGTCCTGTCTTTTCAGAGCACAATATCTTAAAAGATCTGGATACCTCGCTCGTATCCGTTGCCAGTGTGGAGGCGGCCTTTAACCATATCCGTTCCGTTGACTTCGGCGCCTACTACCGTGATACGATCTACACCAACACCGAACTTGGAATTGCCAAGGAATATGTCAGTGTGGAAGTGCTGCCCGACATCATCCTGATGCCCAATATGGGAATCCGAGGCGTTATGTGGCAGGAGATCGAGGGCCGGAAACGTACTACCCCTGCCCGCATGATGGTATCCATTTTCCAGATGGAAGATCTGACCAATATCTTCATTCGCCTGACCGCGGATTTCCGCTGGGAGATGTGCAAGCGCGTCCAGGGTCCGAGGTGGAACGACGTGACGGAGCCTTCGCTGACAAGCGAATACTTCGATTATATCCAGTTTTATAAGAAAAATCATGAACTGTCCACCGACGCCAAGGAGAAGATCAAGCTCGCCATGCAGAAGGCGAAGAACAGCTTCAAGGAAATGTTTATCAGAGATTATGAGTCCTGGGTGCTCTATGAAGGAGCCGGTTCGCCGCGCTTAAATAAGATTGCCCGTGCGATCCTCTTCACCTATTGTCCTTTTGCCAAAGAGATTCGCGACTCCCTGAAAGCGAATCCGCTGTACAAAGAGACGATGGAACGTTACGACGTAAAGCAGGGCCAGCGTCTCCACCACCTGAACAATCTTCTCCAGAAGATCAAGAATACGGGTGCTGCAATCCCGCCGGAGATCCAGACACAGAGAGATTTCCTGAACTTCTGAGTATGCATCATACGGCGTGCAGCGCTTACAGCAGTTGACATGCAAAAGACTGATAGACAGTGGTTACATCTTAAAGCCGTTGTTTATCAGTCTTACTTTTTATCATGGATGTTTTCTTGCAGCCGGGTTCGAATGGAACCGGTGCCCTTTCCGGCATTCCTGCAACACTTCCTCAAACTTCATCCCGCCGCCGAACAGATCAAGGGCGCTGCCCACCGTCACATGCACTCTGTCCCTGCCGAGACGCTTTAAATCGCGCAGGTCCTCGAAGCTGTGCACACCGCCCGCATAAGTTACCGGCATCCTGCCCCAGTTTCCAAGAATCTCTGCCACCTGCGACTCTATACCGTCCGCCTTCCCTTCCACATCCACCGCATGTACCAGAAATTCGTCACAATATCCCGACAGCTCATCCAGAGTCTGTTCTGTCAGCTCTACCTGCGTATATTTCTGCCATCTGTCGGTTACAATAAGGTAGCGGCCGTCTTTTCTGCGGACGCTTAAGTCCAGCACAAGGTGTTGTCTGCCGGTCTTTTTTACCAGATTTTTCAGATTGTCATAATGAATCTGTCCGTCCCGGAAGACGTAGGATGTGACGATCACGTGACTGGCTCCGGCTTCCAGAAATTCCCCCGCGTTGTCCGGTGTGATGCCGCCGCCCGCCTGCAGGCCGCCGGGATAAGCCCGAAGCGCCGCAAGTGCCTGTCTCTTCGTCTCCTCATAGTGCGCGGACGTGACCGGATTCAACAATATGATATGTCCGTTCCTGATCTGATATTCCCGGTACAGTCTGGCATAAAATGCCGCATCCTGTTTTGAAACAAAATTTTCCGTCGCTTCATCGTTGCTATCCTTCAGGCTGCCGCCCACGATCTGCTTCACGCTGCCGTTATGAATGTCGATACAGGGTCTGAATTCCATAGCTCGTACCCGCCTTTCTTAATAAAAATCCACCTATGCATATTTTATTTTCTAACAGGCATAATAACACAAGAGCAGCTGTTTTTCAAAAAGCAGACTGCCGCAATCAAAACTTTTCAAACAGGCTTTAAAAATAAAAAATGCATCGGAATAAAGAATGCATCAGAATGGAGGAAATTATGAAAAAGATAAGAACATTATTGCTTGTTTCTCTTATGACGCTTTCCATTGCCATGCTGACTGCCTGCGGCAGAAAGAACGACAATGCAGCAGACAACGGTAATGACAGCACGACTACCACAGAATCCGGTACAAACGCCGGCACCAACGATACCGGCACAGGCACTGGAAACACGACCAGCACCGGAAGCACGACCAACGGTTCTTCCCAGGACATCACAGACGACAACACAACCGGCGGTATCAACAACAATGATAACGTCAACGACGTGACAGCCGGGGACAGAAATGACAATGATTCCCTGATGGACGACGTAGGCGATGCGGTCGATGACGCAGGCAATGCCGCTTCCGACATGATCGACGATGCTGCCGACGGCGTTGAGAACATGGTAGATGACCTCACCGGTTCCGACAACAACAATAACACCAGTACCAACAGTACGACCAACAATAACACCAGCACCAACAGCACGACCAACAATAACAAGGCCACCGGCACATCCACCCGTAAAACAGGCCGCTAAAAGCATACAGCCTGCCTTGGAAGAAACATAAGGCAGGCTGTTTCTTTGTATCAGCGTATCAGCGTTCTATGATCGTGCCGTCCCGGTAGGCCTGCAGAAGTTCCTCCAGCTGGTGGATCATCTCCCGCAGCTCCGCGCCGATATCGGTATCCGCGATCTTCTGCCGGTGGGTGGTCGTCTCCAGAATCACCGAATCGGAGAAAATATCCGACTCGTGAATAATGGCGGACTCCGTGGACTCGAAAGGTTCGTGGGCCACCAGACGCATCCCGTAGGAATTGACTACCAGCGTATAGCCCGCGATCCCGGTCTTATCCTGATAGGCCTTGGAAAATCCGCCGTCAATGATCAGCAGCTTGCCGCCGCACTTGATCGGCGACTCCCCTTTCCTGCGCTCCACCGGCACATGCCCGTTGACGATATGGGAATGCTCTACATCCAGCCCGAACTCCTTTAAGATCTTCTCGATCACTTCCTCCTTGTCAAGCAGTCTGTAGTAGCTGTTCTTGGTCTCCTTCTGTACACTTTTGTCTTCGATGAAATACCGCTCGAAGGTGGCCATCTTATCCTTACCGAATACCGGCGAATTGGGGCCCGACCAGATATACCAGATGATGTCCTGCCCTTTCAGCTTCTCCCGCAGGTTGTCGGAGTAATACCCCTTCCTGGCATAGTGCTCCAGTACATCATAGAGCGCCTTGCCGCTGAACTCTTCCCCGTAGACATTGACCTTCTTGAAGTTCCCCTCCTCGTCCATGGGCACGCAGCCATGGTAGAGCAGGTTGGAATTGTATACCTTATACAGTCCTCCCTTGGAAAAAAGGAATTTCACATGCTTCTGCAGCTTCTCGCATTTTACAAAACCATGGCGCAGACGTTCCATCACCTGTTCCTCTTCCGGCGTCAGTTCATAGGGCTTCTCCCTGTCCACCGTGGGAAAATCCACGTCCTTCATGGGATAGGTCACTCCGCCCAAAGTGATCGACCGGTTCTCGTAATCAATATGTTCAAACAGCAGCCTGTCCTGCATACCGAACTCTGGCCTGCGCATGGCGATCTGCCCCTCCAGCTTGAACTGAATGATGGCGATGGCCTTATGCATCTTCGTGTCCAGACTTAAGTCCTTGGTATCATATTCCGTATTATACCGGATGGAAAAGGCGCTGCAGTCGGTATGCTTGTAAGTATCCAGCGCAAACGTGGCCAGCGGGATCAGATTGATGCCGTAGCCTTCTTCCAGCGTATCCAGATTGCCGTACCTTGCAGCCACACGGATCACATTGGCGATACAGGCCAGATGGCCGCTGGCCGCTCCCATCCAGACGATGTCATGATTGCCCCACTGCACATCCACAGAGTGATAATCGCACAGCGTATCCATGATCACATGAGGCCCCGGCCCCCTGTCGTAGATATCCCCGACGATATGCAGATGGTCGATGACCAGCTGCTGGATCAGGTTGCTCAGCGCCTCGATGAACTCCTGCGCCCGCCCGATACGGATGATCGTATGGATGATCTCGTTGTAGTAGGCTTCCTTATCCTGTATCTCCGCCTTCTCCGTGATCAGTTCTTCGATGATATAGGAAAAATCCTTCGGCAGCGCCTTGCGCACCTTGGACCGCGTGTACTTGGAGGAAACCCTTTTCGTGATCTGAACAAGCCTGTGCAGGGTGATCTTGTACCAGTCCTCGATCGAACTTTCGTCTTCCTCCCGCAGCACGATATCCAGCTTCTCCCGCGGATAATAGATCAGTGTCGCCAGGCTCTTCTTATCCCTGATACTCAGTGTATTGCCGAACTCTTCGTCAATCTTGCGCCGCACGGAACCGGAGCCGTTCTTCAGGATATGATTGAACTGCTCGTACTCCCCGTGGATATCCGTCATAAAATGTTCCGTCCCCTTGGGCAGATTCAGAATAGACTGCAGATTGATGATCTCTGTCGATGCGGCAGCGATCGTCGGATACTGTCTGGACAGGCTCTTTAAATATTTTAATTCCAGATCGTTCATAATCTCTTCATTACCTCGTCATTTTAAAGCAAATCTTTGTTTTCTCTTCCATTATGGCAGAGTTTCTTCCTAACCGATCACATCACTCATATCGTACATACCCGCCGGTTTGCCTGCCAGGAATTTCGCTGCCTGCACGGCTCCCTTGCCGAATACCGCCTTGGAGTATGCCTGATGAGAGAAGGTCACCACTTCGTCCGCTCCCGCAAAGATCACATCGTGTTCACCCACGATGGTTCCGCCCCTGACGGCGCTGATCCCGATCTCCTTCTTCGCTCTCGGCTCCCGCACCTGGCTCCTGTCATAGACATACTCGTATGCATTGCCCATCTCTTCATTGATGGAATCTGCCAGGGCAAGCGCCGTCCCGCTGGGCGCATCTTTCTTCAGATTGTGATGCTTCTCCACGATCTCGATATCGAATCCGGCCGCCGCCAGCACACCGGCCGCCTCTTTTAACATTTTAAACAGCAGATTGATCCCCAGTGACATGTTCGCCGATTTCAAGACCGCCACCTTCCCGGAAGCCTCTTTCACATCCTCAAGCTGCTTCCCGGACAGTCCCGTCGTGCACAGCACACAGGGCAGCTTTCTCTCCACACAGTATGTAAGCAGCGCGTCTATTGCCGGCGCCGCACTGAAATCAATGACCACATCTGCCTCCACGTCACAGGCGCCGATCTCCCGGAACACGGGATAGGGATTTCTTACTTTGTCATAAGCATCTATCCCCGCCACGATCTCTATCTCTTCGTCTGCTGCGATCAGGCCGGATATGGTCTGTCCCATCTTGCCGTTGCAGCCGTGCATGATCGCCCTGATTCTTTTTTCTGCCATAATAGATTCTCCTCCTTCTTGAAAAAGTGCCCGACGCCGATGCCTCCGCACCTTCGCCAGACACTTTCCGCTCTCTGCTGCTTTCTGTTTCTATAAGATACCATAATTCTGCATCGCAGTCTTTAATACTTCCACATGCTCCGGCTCCATCTTCGACAGCGGCATATGGGTCGGGCCCACTTCCTTACCCATCAGATTTAAGGCCTCCTTCACCGGGATCGGATTCACCTCGCAAAACAGTGCATCACACAGCTCGATGGCCCGCAGCTGTTCTTTCATGCTGCCTTCCACATCCCCGTCAAAGAACTTCTGGCATATATCGTGCACCTGTCTCGGCGCCACATTGGAAAGAACGGAGATGACACCCTTGCCGCCCACAGACATAAACGGTACGATCTGATCGTCATTGCCGGAATACAGATCCAGCTTACCGTCCGCCAGCGCCATCAGTTTGACAACCTGCCCGAGATTACCGCTGGCTTCCTTGATCGCCACGATATTGCTGACCTCCGTGCACAGCCTGACAACGGTCTTCGGCATAAGATTACAGCCCGTCCTGCCCGGTACATTGTAGAGGATCACAGGCAGCTTCACCGCATCCGCTATCGTCTTGAAATGTGCGAACAGCCCGTTCTGGGTCGCTTTATTATAATAGGGTGTGACGAGAAGCAGGCCGTCTACACCGTACTTCTCCGCTTCTGTTGACAGATAGACCGCCGTCTTCGTACAGTTCGAACCTGTTCCGGCAATCACCGGCACCCTGCCGTTCACCTTCTCCACACAGAATCTGATCAGATCCAGATGCTCCTCATGTGTCAATGTGGAAGCCTCCCCTGTCGTGCCGCACACGATGATCGCGTCCGTGCCGCCCTCGATCTGCTCATTCACCAGCTGCTCGAATTTGTCATAGTTGATACTGCCGTCCTCATGAAACGGCGTAACGATCGCCACTCCTGCTCCTTTAAAAATCGCCATACTTACCCTTCCTTTCCATTGATACATTGGTACAAAGAAAGCTGACCGCACAGGGGCCAGCTTCATTCCTTATCTTACCTCTGATAGCGCCCCATCGTTCCGATGACAGTCATACAGCTCTTAACTGTATGCCCAAGGTAAGAATCATCAGGCAACTCTCCCTTTCGGCGCTTTCTCCTTTCCTGATCCTTCTCCTGTGCCTGCCACATCCGAAACCCTACTGATAAAAAGCGCAACCTCTATCAATTCCTTTATCATTTATTGCATTTATCTTAGCACTGTGCCGCGCATCTGTCAATAGCACGATGACCCGGATACTCTAAAGCGCAGACGCGCCGTAAATACACAGCACCGGCCAGACTGCCCTGCCGTATCATTCCCATATTTTAAACTGCATGGTCTCTACCTTAGTCACTTCATCAGCCAGCACACACACATCGTCATTCAGGGTGATGCCGGTCATGATGATATCCATCTCCTCCGGCTTCGCCGAAAGCAGAGACTTAAGTTCTTCCACCGTAATGATCCCCTTATCGATCAGTCCCAATACTTCATCGAGGATCAGAAGCGAACATTCTCCCGTATACAATACCTTCTTGGCAAAATTAAGACCGTTGCGGATGTTCTGCCACTCTTCTGTCTTGCGCTCCTCGGAAAGATTCACGTAATCCTCATCCGATTTCTCGAAACGGAAGATCTTGATCTCCGGCTCCAGCCGCTTCACGAATTCCGAGTTGGTCAGCCCCCGCCCTTTCAAAAACTGGATGATGACGACGTCCTCACCCCTGCAGGCCGTCTGAACCGCCCTCCCGAGCGCCGCCGGTGATTTTCCATGGCCTTCACCGCTGTAGATCTGAATCATGCCTTTTCTCATATTGAACTCCTTATACTGCCGTCTGTGCATATTGCACAACAGCCGACAATTACTCTGTCACATATGATACAATTTATCACAATTTATTTTATTCATCATAGCACAATCCGTCTATACGTGCAACTTTTTATTCACCAGACACGCTTCTCTTATTCTTCCTCCACCATCTCCAGCTTGCTCACGCTCACCTCATACGCCACTCTCCGCTCCAGCTGGTCCTCGGATAACTTCTTCATATATTCTCTGCTCTGGATCCTGCCCCAGATGGCGCAGCGGCTTCCCACCTCGAAATTACTGGCAAACCTTGCATTCCTGCCCCAGCAGATACATGGTATGTAATCTGACTTCCCATAGGGCCTGTTGACTGCCAGAAGCAGATCCGCAATCTCCCGTCCCAGGGGCGTTTTGCGGTAAATAGGCGCCTTGCAGATATAACCGTCCAGGAAGATCTGGTTGGTCTTGGCGCTCTCACTGATCTCTTCCACGAATTCGATTTCCCTTGCAAATACAGACAATACAAGCCTGTTCTTCCTCTCTTCATGTCTGTTGTAGGAGCGGAATTGTCCGACGATGCAGATCTTCATCCCCTTATAGTCGTCGCCCACGTCAAGAAGACGCTCCGACACCATCACGGGAATGATATCCGTGGAATCGCTCAGCCGGTTCACACTGATATCTACCATATAGAATCCCTCTCCGAAAATCTCGTGGCTGAAAGTGAAATCGCTTACGATCTCCCCCATGATCGCCACCTGGTTGTTTTCAATAACCTTATCTGTCATGTTTTTCTCCCTTCTGCCTGTGCATTTGCAGGAACATCCCGTTCCTGTTAGTGTTGTATTATCAATATATAGGAAATGCGATGAAATTAGAACTGTCAGTAATCGCGTAAAATGACACGCCGCGCGAAACGGATTTTTCCAGTTTTCCATACTTGCAAGATAACAGGGCAAGTGATATAATTAGCAGGTTTCAGATATGTGTAAAATTTTAGCGAATTATTTTTTTCATGAGATTGATTCAGAAAGGCTTGGTAGAACATGAGACAGACCAGAGAAGATGTGAGAAACATAGCGATCATCGCCCACGTTGACCACGGCAAGACGACGCTTGTGGACGAGCTTTTGAAACAGAGCGGCGTTTTCAGGGAGAATCAGGAAGTGGCGGAGCGCGTTATGGACTCCAACGATATCGAGAAGGAGCGCGGCATCACGATCCTCTCCAAGAATACCGCCGTTATGTACAAAGATGTGAAGATCAACATCATCGACACCCCCGGCCACGCCGATTTCGGCGGCGAGGTGGAACGTGTCCTCAAGATGGTGAACGGCGTGATCCTTGTGGTGGACGCCTTCGAAGGGCCTATGCCCCAGACCAAATTCGTATTGAAGAAGGCGCTGGAGCTGGATCTTTCCGTCATCGTCTGTATCAATAAATGCGACCGGCCGGAGGCCAGGCCGATCCAGGTCGTGGACGAGGTCCTGGAGCTGTTCATGGATCTGGACGCCAATGACGAACAATTAGACTGTCCCTTCGTCTACGCTTCCGCCAAGACCGGCACCGCCAGCACGGAGCTCACCGTCAAGGGGCGTGACATGACACCCCTTTTCGACACGATCTTAGAGCACATCCCGGCGCCCGAAGGAGATCCCGATGCCGGTACGCAGATACTGGTGAGCACCATCGACTACAATGAGTACGTGGGCCGCATCGGCGTGGGCAAGGTGGACAACGGCAGCGTGAAGGTGAATCAGGAAGTGGTCATCGTCAACCACCACGACCCGGACAAGCTGCAGAAAGTCAAGATCAGCAAATTATACGAGTATGACGGTCTGAATAAAATAGAAGTGAAGGAGGCAGGTATCGGCTCCATCGTGGCCATATCCGGCATCACGGATATCCACATCGGCGATACGCTCTGTTCCCCCGATAACCCGCAGCCTATCCCCTTCCAGAAGATCTCCGAGCCGACGATCGCCATGCACTTTATCATCAACGACTCCCCCCTTGCCGGGCAGGAAGGCAAATACGTCACCAGCCGTCATATCCGCGACCGGCTGTTCCGGGAGCTGAATACCGATGTCTCCCTGCGGGTGGAGGAAACCGACACCACGGAGGCATTCAAAGTATCCGGAAGAGGCGAGCTGCATCTGTCCGTCCTGATCGAGAACATGCGCAGGGAGGGCTACGAGTTCGCGGTCAGCAAGGCAGAAGTGCTCTACAAGACAGATGAAAACGGTAAGAAGCTGGAACCCATGGAGCTGTGCTATATCGACGTGCCGGAAGAATACTCCGGAACCGTGATCGAGAAACTGAGCCAGCGCAAAGGGGAGCTGCTGAACATGGGGCTTGCCTCCGGCAGCTACAGCCGTCTGGAGTTCTCCATCCCTTCCCGCGGCCTGATCGGCTACCGGGGCGAGTTCATGACCGACACCAAAGGAAACGGCATCATGAATACGATCTTCGACGGCTACGGCCCGTACAAAGGGGATATCCAGTACCGCAAACAGGGTTCCCTGATCGCCTTTGAAGCCGGCGAGGCCATCACCTACGGCCTTTTCAACGCACAGGAGCGGGGCACGCTTTTCATCGGCCCCGGCACCAAAGTGTACTCCGGCATGGTGGTGGGACAGAACGGACGCGGTGAAGATATCGAGCTGAATGTCTGCAAGAAGAAACAGCTCACCAACACCCGCTCTTCCAGCGCGGACGAGGCACTCCGCCTCACACCGCCCAGGATTTTGAGCCTGGAGCAGGCGCTGGAATTCATCGACACCGACGAGCTTCTGGAAGTGACCCCGAAGACGATCCGGATCCGCAAGAAGATTCTGGATCCTACCTTAAGAAAAAGGGCAGCCATCTCGGCTGCCGCAAAGAAATAGAAACACAGATTCATATCCCGAGCACGACGGTCGCCACCCGGAAGTAGATCAGCAGTGAGATCGCATCCACGATCGTCGTGATAAAGGGACTTGCCATCACGGCCGGATCCATGCCGATCTTCTTAGCCAGTATGGGCAGCGTGGATCCTACTATCTTGGCCACGATCACCGCCATCAGCAGCGTAAAGCACACAACACCGGCCACACTCACGCCTACCCGGTCAAAAGCCAGTAACTTCACGAAGTTGCAGGCCGCCAGTGTCAGGCCGCAGAGTGCTGCCGTCCGCATCTCTTTCCACACCACCCTGCCCCAGTCCTTGAATGCGATCTCATCCAGGGAGAGTCCGCGGATGATGATAGCGCTGGCCTGTCCGCCCGCATTACCGCCCGTGTCCATCAACATGGGGATAAAAGCCGTCAGCACCACATACCGGCTCAGCGCACTTTCAAACGAAGTGATGATGCTGCCCGTAAACGTGGCCGATATCATCAGCAGCAAAAGCCAGGGGATCCTTTTCTTAAAAGCCTCGAAGACAGACATCCGCAGATAGGGCTTGTCGGAAGGCATTACGGCCGCCATCTTCTCGATATCCTCCGTCGTCTCCTCCTCCAGAATATCCACCACGTCATCCATGGTGATGATGCCCACCAGCCTGTCCTCGTTGTCCACCACCGGCATGGCCGTGAACTCGTACTTCTTGAACATTCTGGCAACCTCTTCCTGGTCCATCAGTGTGTGCAGAGACACCACGCTCTTATGCATCATCTCCCCGATCACGGCATCCGGATCGCTGAGGAGCAGATACCTGAGTCCCACGGTGCCGACCAGCGTCCTCTTATTGTCCAGCACGTAACAGATATTGATCGTCTCACTGTCCAGCCCGACCCTGCGGATCCGCTCGATGGCCTGCGCCACCGTGTAGTGCTCCTTCAGATCCACATACTCCACCGTCATGATGCTGCCCGCCGAGTCCTCCGGATACCGCATCAGATGATTGATGGCCTGCCGCGTCTCGGGATCCGTGTTGGCGATCAGCCTTTTTACAATATTGGCCGGCATCTCCTCCATCAGTTCCTTGGCGTCGTCACTCATCATGTTGTTGATGATGTGGGCCGCATCCTTGTCGGAAAGCGACGTGATGACATACTGCTGAAACTCCAGTTCCAGATAGGAAAAAACATCCGCCGCGATATCCTTGGGCAAAATCCGGAAGACCTTCACGATCTCCTCCTCGTCCATATCCTCCAGATAATCCGCGATATCCGCATCGTTCAGCTCCTGGATCACCTGCCTGAGCCTGGTGTACTGTCCCTTATTCAAAAACTCCCGGATATCCGCCGCGCCAAAGCTCTCATTCACTCTTACTGCTTCTTCTCTGCTCCTGCCCATAACCGCCTGTCCCTCCTGTCCCGCCGCAGTCAGGTCACTTTCCTTCCCCTTCCCCGGCGTTTCTTCTCTCCGACCTTCCGCGCAGAAGGCCGTTGACAGTCAGTTCTTGCCCGTCAGCCTGTGTCCACGCATAGCAGTCATTCTCTCATAAAATACAAAGGATCCGAAACCTGCACCGCTGCCCTGCCGGCAGTCGCCTCGGTCACTTCATGCACTACAGCATCCTTATCCTCCCAGGATACCCGGATGCACACACGCACCTGTTCGCCATAATCAGCCTCCACCGGAATGCCTCTTACTCCCAGCAGATACTGGATTTTGCCGATACCATTATAATCTGTCGTAAACGTGATCTCATACCCGTAACACATAGTACGTACATCACTGGCCGCCAGTCCCGCCTGCGCCGCCTTCGTGTAAGCGCGCACCAGCCCGCCGGTGCCCAGCAGAACACCGCCGAAATACCGGGTGACAACCACCACCAGATTCCGGATCCCGGAATTCAACAGCACTTCAAGGATCGGCCTGCCCGCTGTCCCCGCAGGCTCCCCGTCGTCCGAAAACCGGACGGTCTGCGCCTGCTCTCCCAGGACA
>ERZ808037.1253-NODE-1253-length-17430-cov-4.437446_pt1 | contig 17430 bp, 25 predicted proteins | sample MGYA00380190_ERZ808037 | MGnify/ENA primary metagenome ERZ808037 (study PRJEB31490, sample SAMN06133399) | mouse gut metagenome | isolation source: J9 | host: mice | place: China: Chengdu | collected 2015-05 ... | reverse complement strand
TCAATGTCAGCGCTACTTTTTTAACTGACCCGAAAGATATAGCGAAATTTATGGAGAAAAGGAAGAAAGCGAATGCATCTTGCGGCATATCTAATTGCTCAGCTTGGAAAAAATTATAACAACGGCGCAAACGAACGCATTTCAGGCAAAGAATTGTTAGGGCTTGCGATACGGCAGATACAGCAGTTACAGTATTTAGCGGGCGGCATGGTTATTTTTTTGGAGGCAGCGGACGAGGAAAGGCTTTTGTCTTTCTATCGTGCGAACGGTTTTCAGCGGTTCGATACAAGACTGACAGATTCTTCTAAAGGGGAGCCGCATGAGCTGATACAGTTATTAAAGTTGTTGTAACGAAAAATTTTATAGTAAGAGTAGCTTTAGGTGCATGGTAGAGAAAAAATCAATACCATGCACTTTTTGTTTTGGGGATACCGTCTTGAAAATATTCTGGACGGTATTTTTATATGGAAAAAAGAAAGGAAAATAACATATGGCAGACGCAAAAACAGAAAAGCAGAAAGTAAAAGAGATCACTGACAAGCTAGAGGATGCTATTTTGAAAAAGAAAACATCTGGACATTCGACAGCAAGGGTGAGCTGCTCCTTTCCATCATGTCCTCGCTGGCGCAGGAGGAGAGCCGTTCCATTTCGGAGAACGTCACATGGGGGCAGCGGAAACGGTTTGCAGACGGCAAGGTCACGGTTCCGTTCAAACGGTTCCTCGGCTATGAACGTGGCGAGGATGGAAACCTTGTCATCAACGAAGAACAGGCGGCGATTGTCCGGAGGATTTATGGGATGTTCCTGCAGGGGCGGTCACCGTTCGCAATCGCAAAGGCACTGACAGAGGAAGGCATACCCACTCCCGGCGGCAAGGCAAACTGGTCGGGAAGCACGGTACGGAGCATCCTCACGAATGAAAAATACAAAGGGGATGCGCTTTTGCAGAAGGTGTACACGGTGGATTTCCTCTCCAAAAAGAAAAAGGTCAACGAGGGCGAAGTCCCGCAGTATTATGTGGAACACAACCACGATGCCATCATAGAGCCTGCCATATTCGAGACGGTGCAGAAACAGATGGCTGTCCGGCAGACGGGAACGAATCGGCAGAGCAGCACAGGTATCTTTTCCAGTAAAATAAAATGCGGCGACTGCGGAAGCTGGTACGGCTCGAAGGTGTGGCATTCCAACAGCAAATACCGCCGGGTGGTCTGGCAGTGCAACCACAAATTTGACGGCGGCGAAAAATGCTGCGCTCCCCATTTGGATGAGGAAACCATCAAGGCGCTTTTCATGAAAGCGGTCAATATCCTGACCACGGAAAAGGATGAGATTGCCGCCAATTTCCATGCTATAAAAGGGCGGTTTTTCAGCACGGCGGAGCTGGAAGCGGAGCAGTCACGGCTTCAGGAAGAACTGAATGTGGTGGCGGGGCTGATACAGCAGTGCATAGATGAGAATGCCCATGTCGCCCTCGACCAGACGGAATACCAATCGAGGTATGACGGGCTGGCAGACCGGTTTGACCAGACGAAAGCAAGGCTGGATGAAGTCGGCAGTGCCATCACAGAAAAACAAGCGAAGAGGGAGCAGATAGAAAGGTTCCTTGCCGAGCTAGAACGGCAGGACGGAGTTTGATGAGAACCTCTGGTACAGCCTGATTGATTTTGTCACAGTTTTTAATAAAGAAGATATCCGTTTTACCTTTAAGGATGGGACGGAGATAAAAGTGTAAATCCCCTGTGTTCACAGGGGATTTTTAGTGGAAATTGAAATTTATAAAGATAGAAGGGTCTGTGAAATGGTCATTTACTTTAATGTGCGATAATTATTGTGGAGATATTCTAAGCAAAAAATAGGGTTGTTTAGCAAACCAAATATTGCCATTTGCAGATTACTTTTATCATATTCACTATTAAATTTCAATGTGTCATTTGGAAGTATCTCTAATAATTTTCTGTATGCTTCAATATCAGAACATTTTCTTGTTCGTTGACTGAAAGGATTAATAATAAATATATTACAATATTTTTCTAACTTCCAAGAATCGAAATCTTTGAGATATCGTAGGTGTCCTTCAACAATATTAGTTAAATAAACAACGTCAACTTTATCAAAATCAGAATGTTTAATCTCATTATGATTTTTATCAAAAAATTTTCCTGTAAATTTATCTGTAAAGATTCCAGTATATGGATTGCATAAATATCCCCAATAATCATTCATTTGATGTGATGCAACTGACAAAGCTAATACATTTATAGATTTTTCTTCAAAGGTGAATTTTGTCTGCCCTGATTTTAAATATTCTATAACTTTATTATCATCTATTTTTGTTTGTTTAGATGCAGTATATTTTCCTTGTGAATTACTAATTATATTTTGAGCAAAATTATCGGTTGCTTTTCCTAATTTTTCATCTTGGATTTCTTTTTTATCAAAGACACGAAAAGGTATTGTAATATTAAGAACGGATTCATCCTTCTTTTCTATTTGATTAGGAGTTTTAACTTCGATATTAAAACGATATCCATCTTTTAAGATTTGTATATCAATATCTGAATTATTATTCTCACTCTTCGTGTGCAATTGTTTATCGATTTCAAAGTCATAATTCATTCTAATTGAATAGAGCCAGAACATCATTTCTGATAAACCTTGAAAACATTTGTCTCTATTATATGAGCCCAATAGCTGTAGTTTATTGCAAAACTTGTCTACACTCTTAGATGATGTAAGAATTCCACCTTTGCATAATAACGAGACATTATTCCAAAAAAGATTAAAGTATTCATCGGGCATATGCTCGATAATGATATGTTCATTTTGTTTCATTAATTGATTGTATATTTTATTTTTGATTTGTTCCTCAGTAATGATAAACACCTCTTTACGGTTGAATTGTTATTAAAAAAATATTTCTCAAATTCTGTTTGATTGAGTCCGATTTGTTGAATACATAATACCACAATAATATGGATATTTCTACCATGTCATTCAACCATTACCGATTTGAACCCTCCCACTGCGGGGCAAAATCAAAAAGTATGCCAAAATCAAAAGGTATAGGCAAAATCAGATTGTATCAAAGACACCATTTACATAGACGAAGGCATAACCGGAACTCAGGCAAAGAAACGTCCTGCCTTTCTTAAAATGCTTGAAGATGCAAGAGCCGGAAAATTTGATTTGATTGTTACCCGTGAAGTTTGTCGATTTGCAAGGAATACGGTTGACACTCTTGTGACAACGAGGGAATTAAAAAATATTGGCGTTGAAGTCTATTTTGTTGAAGATAATATATGGACTATGGACGGAGATGGGGAACTGAGATTGACGATTATGGCTACACTGGCACAGGAGGAAAGTCGAAAAGTTTCCGAGCGGGTAAAAGCTGGACAGCATATCAGCCGTAACAATGGCGTGATTTATGGAACAGGTAATATTTTAGGATATGACCGTGTGGGAGAGAAGTATGTAATAAATGAGGAACAGGCAGAAACAGTCCGCATGATTTTTAATATGTATCTGAATGAGGGGATCGGCGCTACTAAAATAGCTAATGAACTTTGCCGGAGACGGCGTGTGGCAGCTTCCGGTCAAATTAAATGGACATCTTCCAATGTCAGTAGAGTTTTAAGTAACCCCACATATATGGGATATATGGCGTATGGAAAGTCCTTCAGTAATAACTATTTGGAGCAGAAGCGTGTAAATAATCATAACAGTAATACTTATATGTATGTCAAAGCTGATTTTGAACCGATTGTTTCAGAAGAAGATTGGCACAAATGCGAAGCAATCCGAAAGCGTAGGCGAAAAGAATTAAGCATACCAATGAAGCGCAAGACACCGTTTGGAGAAGAAGCAGTTACGATTGCGAAAAAAGAAACACATGATAAATGGAATAGAAAATTAAGGTGTGCTTGTGGAGCATCATTTCGGAAAAACCGCTGGCATAAAAATAAGAATAAAGACTGGTCATATGGTTATCAGTGTTATAACCAACTCAATAATGGTTCTGCAAAGAAGCGCAGGGAACAGGGATTAGATGATACCGGATTTTGCGATATGCAGATGGTGGCCGACTGGAAATTAGAGGTTATGTGCAAAAGGCTTATGGAAGAAATCTGGCAAGACAGGAACGAGGTGATTCAAGAAGCCTGCATAATTTTAAAGAAGTGCTATCAGGCAAATATGGATAAAAAGACAGAATCTATTACTACTCAAAAGTAAATTGTAAAAATCAAAAATAAAATTGATAATCTGATTGATTTAAGGACGGAGGGAGATATTACTACCGAGGAATATCGAAGCAGGCGGAAAAAGCTGGAGGAGGAACTTGCGGGCTATGAGCTTGAATTGGAAGAACAGAGTCTTGCATCAGAAACTACACCAGAGGATGGTTTGAACTGGGAGAAAATAAAAACAACATTGAATGAGGTGGTTGATTTTTCGGGTTCTAAAGTAGATGATAGTATTGTTGATAAATTTGTAGCAAGGATTATTCCAAAGGGAAATAACCGTTTTGCATGGTTTATAAATTTGAGTGCTATGGAGCCGCAGCAGATTGATATGGCGGTGGAAGGTAGAAAAAATCAGCCAACTGTCTATATCAAGGAGGATAAGGAAGAAACTTCTGAGGACGGAGAGTCCTCAATACATAGCAATATGTTATTAGTGAGAGATATTGCACTGTTATTGCAGGGGAAAAAGTCATCCCCAGTACCAATACCGCGCAGGCGGCGATAAACAAAGTAGGAAAGTAGATTACAAATTGTCGTAGGGCGCAGAAATTTATTCTAAAAAGAGGCAAATTAATTTTGCTACGACATAGAAAAATAAGACCTTGCATCGAAAGATGCGGGGTCTTATTTTGACAACATAAGTATCACTCGCGCAGCGCGGCATCCGTTGTCGGGGAAACTGGCAGGATGTATTTTTGCCGATTTTGAGCGTCTCAGTAAATCTTTCTGCTCCTCTGTCGGGTTACTGAGAGTTGTTTCCGCAGTAGTCCCAATAAGTCTTAAGGACTCTTTTCTCTGCGCAGAAACAAAGATGTTACCAGCAGACAAAACAAGCTTCGATTTGCTTTCAGGCTTCTTACTGCAAATGTTTTTACTGCCATGCTGGTATCATTTTCAAAAGGCCAGGTCATAATTTGTCATCTTACCTTATTCCACAATCCTGCCGTCCTCAATCCGTACAATACGGTCGGCAAGCTGGGCAATCTCGTTGTTGTGGGTAATCATGACAATCGTCTGATTAAACTCCATGCCGGTACGTTTTAATAAACCCAGTACATCGGCGCTTGTCTTACTGTCTAAGTTGCCAGTCGGTTCGTCGGCAAGAACAATAGCCGGTTTGGTAATCAGAGCACGAGCGATAGCGACACGCTGCTGTTGTCCGCCGGAGAGGTTGTCAGGCATATTCTGCAGCTTGTACTCCAGCGCCAGCATTTTCACAACCTCATCCATAAACTTTTGATCTACCACATCCCCATCCAGCCCCACAGGCAGGACGATGTTTTCGTATACATTCAAGATAGGCACCAGATTGTAGTTCTGGAAAATAAAGCCGATATTACGGCGGCGAAAGATCGTCAGTTCTTCATCACTCTTTTTTGCCAATTCATCTCCACGTACAATAACGCTGCCGGAAGTGGGAGTGTCAAGTCCTCCCATTATATTCAGCAGAGTGGATTTGCCGCTGCCGGAAGTTCCAACCACAGCGACAAACTCTCCCTGTTCTACGGAGAGATTGACACCATCCAGGGCACGGGTAATATTCGGCTCGGCGCCATAATACTTTTTAAGATTGATTGTTTGTAGTATGTTCATAATACAAATGCTCCTTTCATGGCTGTCCGCCCTTTGACAGAGCTATTATAAAGTTCAAATGTCACAGAAATGTCCGAAGCACAGAAACAATCTGTCTAAGTAACGCCTGAATTGTTCAGTTTTTTCTTCAAAATTATATAGTTATTGACTTTTGATATCTGTTTTGCCAATATGAAAGCGTGTACTTGCATGAAAAAGTTATGATAAAGATAAAAAATACAGATAGGGGGAGCAGAATGTGGATGAGACGAGCAAAAAAAATAATTGATGCGGCGATGGCATTAGTCCGGGATAAAGGATATGTTGCAATAACCACGAAAGAGATTGCAAGGGTAGCCGGTGTAAATGAAGTGTACTTTGTTCCGCAAATTTGAGAGCGAGAAGGATATTGTTTTACAAGGGGCAAACCAGACTGGCTGGCGAGCGAATGTCACACCGGAAATTTTTGGAAATGTAGAGCGGGATTTGCAGACAGACTTGAAGATGTTCATGAGGGCATATATTGACAGGATGACACCGGATTTCGTTAATCTGTCAATTGGTCTGAGAGCGCCACAGCTTCATGAGGAAACAAAACAGCTCATTATGAAAGTTTCACAGGCTTTTTTTGTATGTTTTATGGGACAGGTACCGACACACCTTATTGGGAATGATACCTTTCAGGAAGTGGACTTTGTGGGCATCACAAGTAGTATTTGTAAATATGCCGTGATGGTGCGAAAGAGAGAAGATCTGGCAGAAACAATCAAAAAGGCTTTTTATATTGCAAAGACCGGAAAATCGGGAGTAGTTGTTGGTGATCTGCCAAAGGATGTCCAGAGGGCTTACGGCAGCGATTTTTATCCGAAGGAAATTTCGACAGGAACACGGTTCAATGACCGCATTACAAGGAAAACAGAAGAATTTGCAGTAAATGCAAAGATCATCCATATTGGTGAGAATGATCAAATGCTGACGTCAGGCGGCCTGGGAACAATGGGATATGGTTTCACGGCAGCAATCGGAGCGAAACTGGGCAACCTGCATAAAGATGTCATTGTTATATCCGGCGATGGCGGGATGCAGATGAATATTCAGGAAATGGCAACGGCAGTTGTCTATGAGTTGCCGGTCATTATCTGCGTACTGAATAATGGATATTTAGGAAATGTGCGGCAATGGCAGGAAATGTTTTATGAAAGGCGGTATTCGAGTACCTGTATGCGCTATCGGAGAAGCTGTGAGATTGTAAGGGGCGGAAGCGTTGTGATTTTATGTATCAAATTTGATGAAGGAGGTTAGGGTTGATGAAAAAAGCAGCATTGATTTCAGGAATTATTTTTTTGATTTTGACATTTATAGGCGGCGGATATGTTCTTATAAATCATGGACAGGTAAATGCCGGATATGCGGCTGTGCCGGGAATTTGGACTATAATATGTTTTGGGTTTTACCGGAATGGGAAACGTGACTGATGTTTAAGAACACTGGCAGCCGCAATGAACGGGGATGGTCCGACGAAGAAGAAAAGCAGGCAGTCCTGAAAGCATTAGTTCACAGATTATTTTTTATGAAGGTATTGACTGTTCCCCTGGGGGATAGTTTATCATATTTTTTGAGGTGAGAAGATGCTGATCAATGAAGTGTGCAGGGAATGTTCCTTAACCAAAAAGGCTATTGAGTATTATATAGAGCAGGGGATTGTTGCTCCAGCCATACAGGAGAATGGGTATCGCAGTTTTTCAGACGAGGATATTGCTGTTTTGAAAAAAGTTTCTGTTTTAAAAACCCTGGGGTTATCTGTTGCGGACATCCATGATGTCCTGTCGAACAAGGATGCGGCGGCGTTAAATGAAGTTTACCACAAGAAGGCCGTGCAAATGTTTCTCCAACAGGAAAAGCAGGAGCTGATTCAGGAGCTTGCGTCAAAACATGATTGGGAACAGATACAGGGCAGCCTGCATCGGCTTCAAAAAAAGCAGATGGTTTTGGAACGCCTGACAGATGCCTTTCCGGGATATTACGGAAAATTCCTCTGCCTGCATTTTGCACCCTATCTTAATTGTGCGGTTATGACAGACACACAGCAGGAGGCCTTTGATGCAATCATCGCTTTTCTGGACAGTGTTGATTTTGATATTCCGGATGATCTGAAAGGGTATCTTGACGAGATAACCCTGAATCCTGGCAGCGGATTTATGGAAGCTGTATCATCTAGTATAAATGAGGCTGTTTGTGAAACAGAAAAATACATTGCAGACTACCATGAAGAAATTGAAAACTATCTTGCATTTAAATGTTCCGAAGAATATGAAACTACGCCTGCCGGACGTCTGGAAAAGGAACTGCGCCGGTTCAACAGTATGGGCGGATATAATGACATATTTATTCCAGCAATGTGCCGGTTAAGTGAATCTTATCGAAAATACCATGAAGAATTATCGACAGCAAGTGAAATGCTTTTACAAAAATATCCAGAGTTGGAATCATATAAGGACAAATAAGTTCGAAATACCGGCTTTATCTGTGATGGTATCTGTAAAAATATTTAATGGGAAGGAATTATAAAAAAATGGATGAACATAAAATATTCAAAAACACAGCTATCCCTGTCATCTTGATGATCACAGGATTATGCCATTATACACAGAATGTGCTTTTATCAATAATTGCCGGAATAGGGATTTACGCAATAGCTTCTTCCGTAGACAGATTTATAAAAAAGAGGTGATGCTATGCTGAGGCAGGGTAGTACAAAAAGATACAACCGGCTTGCGGTTGCTCTTTTAAAGAAACTGCTCATAAAGCAATCGACAACTGGGAGGTATGTTACAACAGATACAGATGAGTCGCACGAGCTGATACAGCTTTTGAGATTGTTCTGACATAATGGTGGTATGCTTAGTTAAAGCACAATTTGCCGATTTGTCGAATGTCGCGGCTATCTTAAATTGATGCCATAGGATTTTGGGTACGAACAGAACTTGAAAAATAACAAAGTGAGAAAGAGGCTGTTCAATGGCTCTTTTTTCATTTTCAGGCAATTCATGAATTTCTTCATTTCTAAAATACAGTATTCTAATAAAATTCCCCAATACACATAAAACCGTTTCTTTTTATCCAGATAATCCCCACGGGAAATAAAACCGATAAATCTGAAAAATGAAGATATTTTACAAGACGCCGGAAAAAATAAGAGGTAAAATGGCTTTTGACAAAATTCAAAAATTGAATTCGGAGGTAATCCACATGAAGAAAGAAATAAGGACAGTGGCGTATGATGATGAATTGAGGATGGAGGCATACCGCTTTGAGGGGATTGTACAGCCGTTTCCAAGCCATTTCCATGAGTATTATGTCATTGGGTTTGTGGAGAAAGGGGAGAGGGTGCTTTCCTGCCGTGACAGGGAATATGCCATAGAGGAAGGGAGCATCGTGCTTTTCAATCCGGGTGACAGCCATGCCTGCGTACAGAGTGATGAAGGGATGTTTGATTACCGGGGCTTCAACATTTCAAAGGAGGTCATGCTCGATCTGGCAGAGGAAGTTACCGGGAAACGGGAGCTTCCGGGATTTTCAAAGAATGTTATCTGTGATGAGGAGATAGCCTGCCACCTGCATCCCCTGCATGAGATGGTCATGAAAGGAACGGGGGAGTTTGGGAAGGAGGAAACACTGTTGTTCCTGCTTTCGTATCTTATCCAGAATTACGGACAGCCCTTTGAAAGCTGCATCCCGGAGTGCAGGCAGGAGATTGAAAAAGCCTGTGAATATATGGGCGAACATTTTACGGAGCGCATTTATTTAGACCAGATCTGTCGATGTGCAGAGCTTAGCAAGTCAACATTGCTGCGGGCTTTTACAAAAGAAAAGGGAGTTACGCCGTACCGTTACCTTGAGACAATCCGTATCAATGAAGCAAAAAAACTGCTGTCTGAAGGGATTCCCCCTGTGGAGGCGGCAATAAGGACAGGTTTTTCAGACCAGAGCCATTTTACGAATTATTTTAACCAGTTCATAGGACTTGCACCGGGGGCTTACCGTGAAATATTCATGGAAAAAGACAGGGACGGTGGACAGCATGGAGAGTAGAAGATCAGTCGGTCATTTGGCGGCGCTGTTCACAATTATCATATGGGGAACAACATTCATATCCACTAAAGTTCTGCTTGTAGATTTTAAGCCAGTGGAGATTCTGTTCTTTCGCTTTGTCATGGGATTTGCGGCATTGCTTTTAGTCTGTCCTCACCGGATGAAACTTGGGGATTGCAGACAGGAAGTGACTTTTGTGCTGGCGGGGCTGTGCGGAATATGTTTGTATTATCTATTGGAGAACATTGCCCTTACATATACAATGGCTTCCAACGTAGGTGTTATCATATCGGTTGCACCTTTTTTTACAGCGATACTGTCACGATTATTTTTGAGGTCGGAAGGAAAGCTACGGGCTAATTTCTTCTTTGGATTCGTGGTGGCAATGGCAGGAGTTGCACTGATCAGCTTTAACGGTTCCAGACTGGAACTGAATCCAACAGGAGATATACTGGCAGTCCTTGCAGCTTTTGTGTGGGCGTGCTATTCCATATTGACGAGGAAGATCAGCAGCTTTGGCTATCCAGTCATTCTTACCACACGTAGGACATTTTTTTATGGTATCCTTTTTATGGTTCCGGCATTATTCTTTTTCGATTTTGAAATTGGGCTGGAAAGGTTTGCTGATATGGCACATCTGCTTAATATTCTGTATCTGGGATTGGGGGCATCTGCATTTTGTTTTGTTACATGGAATTTTGCGGTAAAGGCACTTGGGGCAGTTAAAACCAGCGTTTATATTTACATGGTTCCCGTTATAACAGTTGTGACATCTGTCTTGGTGTTGAAAGAGCCAGTAACGTGGGTTTCCCTTGTAGGGACGGTTATGGCAGTAGCAGGGCTTTTCCTTTCTGAATATAGCGGAAAGGAGAGTAGGGAAAATGAATGATCCCGCTATAAGAGTAGAGGAGCAGATTATCAGTCTGTTTCCTGATAGGGAAACACGGATTTTTCAAGGATGGATATTGAAAAAAATGGATAGGCATCTTATGGTTTATCCGCTGTATTACAAGTTTTCTCAGGGGGATATTCATGACAACATACGGAAATGTGAGGAAATTAGCCGTCAGAGAGGAATGGATTGTGTGTTCCGTATTGTGGAGCATACCAATTACTATCTGAGTTCCATACTTACAGATAATGGATATGGACTAAAAAAATGTGGCATAGTTGCTGAATGGAATTTCATAGGAAATTTGTGTATTGAAGGGAAGCAGCAAGTCAGGCTGTTCCTTAAAAACAGATCAGGGAAGAATGAAGAATATGTTATGACAGATGCGGACACGGTTATCGGCATAAAGCGGCAGGGACTATTATTCCTATTGGACGGGAAAATGCCGTGTGTGAACATAGAAGATATTGTGCGATTTTCGGTTGAAAAAGGAGTTACACAGATACTGGCAGACATACCGGAACGGGATGAGTTGCCGGAAGGATATGAGCGGGTAGGCTTTTGTAGAGCATATCTTTACCGCTGTTATCAAAAGGAGGACATGAAAAATGAATTTACAGAATGAGAAATGTGTTATGGTGATTGATGAAAATCTGCCGCTTGGTATTATAGCAAATACTGCGGCAATTATGGGTATCACGCTGGGGAAACAGATGCCGGAGGTTGTAGGTGTAGATGTGTATGACAGAACGGGTAACGGGCATTTGGGGATTATTGAATTTCCAGTGCCAATCTTAAAAGGTAATGTGGAAGTGATTAAGACTATTCGTGAAAAACTGTATGAGCCGGAATTTGCGGATTTGACGGTAGTTGATTTTTCTGATCTGGCGCAGGGGTGTAAGACCTACGATGAGTTTATTGAGAAGATGAAAGGTGTTCCGGAAGCGGAACTGAATTACTTTGGAATCGCTATTTGTGGCGCAAAAAAGAAGATCAATAAATTGACAGGAAGTATGGCATTATTGAGATAATGAAAAATCAGCAGAAGAGCCATCCACGGTTCTCCTGCTGATACTTTTAGTGGTAAATGCTGAAAATTGCCTGTTTGATATATTTTTTTCCCTGTTCAACAATGTTAAAGGAGTTATTGGAGAAGCACCATGTAGCCATTGTGCCTCTTACTATGCTTTCAAAATAATTGAAAATTTCGTTGCATGAAAAGTCGGAGGATGAATATTCTAAACTTAATTCTATCTCATCCAGCAATATATTGATAAAGTATCGTTTGCTAAAATGTTCGGACGGCCCAGGTACACATGCACTAAGATTTAGTGAATAAGCTAAGCAGGTAAGTTCATATCCGGCATATTCTGCAAATTCAAATTCCAGATTTAAAAAGTAGGCAATACGTTCAATTACAGATTTATTGGGATTGGATGCTACAAATTCATTGTAATGAGTGCAAATATAGGTTCCCATATCGGCATAATAACTTTCCCTTACAATATCTTCCTTGGAGTTGTAATGAACATAAAAAGATCCTTTTGCCAATCCTGCTGTCTGGCAAATTTCACTTATAGTAACATTGTTGTATCCTTTGCTTTTTATAAGGGTAACTGCTGTTTCAAATATTTTGTTTTTCGTATCAGCAGCCCTGTCTTTGCGTGATTTTTTCAGTTCCATGATTAAGCTCCTTATAAAATAGTATTGACAATATAGATGGCGATGATTAAAATAGTGACCATAGTCACTGACTGCGGTCACTATTATTCTAACACGTTTTGACAGGAGGTACAATATGTTTATCTTTAATCTGACCTATGTAAAACCAATTCAGGAAGTTGAAAAAATGTTACCGGCACATATTAGTTATTTGGAAGAAAACTACAGTATAAAAAAATTTATTTGTTCCGGAAGAAAAGTTCCACGGACAGGAGGAATAATTCTCTGTAATTGTGAAACAAGACAGGAAGCGGAACAGATTATGGAGCAAGACCCATTTTTCAAAGAAAAAATTGCCCAATATGAAATAATTGAATTCGTGCCATCTAAATCTCTGGAAGAATTTGAATCGTTTATGAAAAAAATCAAGTAGAAAGATTAGCATGATAGAATATCACTGTTGACTTGAAGCGCACTTCATAGTTTATGATAGCAGAGAGAGGTGGATTCATATGTATTCAGCAAAAGAGGCAGCAGAAATGACAGGTCTATCAACAGCAACGCTAAGGTATTATGAAAAAGAACAGCTATTGCCACCGATTGCCCGAACAAAGCAAAAATACCGACAATATTCTGATTCCGATATTGAATGGATAAAAATGGTGCAATGCCTGCGTATGGCAAATGTACCAATTCAGTCGATCAAAAAATATATTGCGCTATTGTCACAGGGCGGGAAAACAATGGAGCAACGGTATATTATGGTTCAGGATTACATCACGGATATTCAGGAGCAAATGATTCATTTGAAAAATGCGCTTGCTTTAGATAAGAATATCCTTAACGGCATAGCTGATTGAAGAAATGTAGAGCTATTATTGCTGTTACAGGATATTTTTGTTTGATAAAGGCAGTTTTTCAAATAGTAGCATATAGTCGTTTCGTGCAATAAGTAGTTGTTTGATGCAAGGGGATCTGATAAAATATCCAGTAATACGGTATTATATGAAATGAAAAAGAGTTTAGAATACGAGGAAAGAAAATGAAGATAGCAATCTGCGATGACCAAAGAAGTGACAGAGAAGCATTGAGGGCGATGCTGGAATCATATGGAAATAATTTTGAAATTAGGGAATATGGTTCTGGTGGTAGTCTGTGCGAGGATATGGGTTTTATACAGGAGTGCAGGGTTGTTTTTCTTGATATAAACATGGATGGTATGGATGGCCTGGAAGCTGCCAGACAAATAAAGACAGAATACCCAAAAGTACATATCGTTTTGGTGACTGCCTATGTGAATTATGCGCTGGATGGATATAAGGTGAAAGCAAGCCGTTTTCTCTTAAAAGATGATTTGGAAAAGACGTTGCCAGAGTGTATGGATGATATCCTGAAAGAAATTCAACAGGAGGAGCGGGTAGTTGAGTTCAACTTTGTAGAGGGGAATGTGCCAATCCGGATAGATGACATTATTTATATTGAAACGAGCAGACACAAGAATATATTTTATACCAAGAACCAGACATTTAGTATTTATAGGAAAATGGATGAGCTGGAGAGGGATTTAAAAGGGATGGGATTTGTAAGAATACACCAGAGCTTCCTCATTAACATGAAGTATATTGGAAAGATCAGCAGCTATGTCATGACACTGACTACAGGAAAACAAATATCTGTTCCAAAGTCGAGGTATCCCGATGTGAAGCGGCAGTACACATTGTTTAAGGGGGCAGAATGATTATGGAAACTTTCATAATTTCGTGGTTTGTTATTGCAGTAGAAGCATGTGGGAGCCTGTATTTCTTTGATATTTTTTTAAAGCAGAGGCATGTGGGAAGATTTGGAAAATATAGGTACTGGCTGCTTTTTCTTATGATAGTGGTTATTTTGCGCATAAGTCGGTGGATTGACATGGGTATATGGAAGATGTTTCTGATGCTCCCCGTATTTATGGTGTCTTGTATGCTATTTTATCATGTTCGATGGAAACAGAGTTTTTTCCTTTCCGGGGTGAACTATAGTTTGATAGTATTGATAGATTTTTTGCTGATGCAGACAGGAAATATATGGATTTCGGATGAAGTCATGTATAACAAAGGATATGCTTCGCAATTTCTTCTGCTGGCTTTAGTAGCAAAAATGACTTGGCTGAGCCTGATATTTATATTTCATAAAATATGGAAAGGGAAGAACAAACATAGTGAGATTTCTAATGGGGAATGGCTGAAATTAAGTATGATACCATTATTTACCCTGATAGCTCTTTTGACTATGATTTTTTTCCACAGCAGCGAAAAAAAGGTACAGAGTGTATACCTTTTTCTGGCAGTTGGACTGATTATAGTGAATTTTATTATTGTGGAACTGATGCAGAGTATTCTTGGAAAGGAAGAACAGTTACGGGAGAGTACGCTGAGAAATCAAAAAATAGAAAGCCAGTTTACACATTATCGGGATATGCAGGCAGTCTATGAACGGCAGGGAAGGAAAATGCATGACTATAAAAACCAGATAAGAACAATGCAGGTACTGTTAAAGGAAGGGGATATTCAGACTGCCGCTGCACTTGCGGAGCGTCTGACGGAGAGTATATCGGTGGAAATGGCGGCGGTTAATACGAACCACCCGATTGTGAACGCAGTCTTGAACCAGAAGTTTCATGCCGCAAGAGAGCAGGGAATATCCATGATATTTATGGTCAGTGATATGAGTGGGCTATGCTTGAATGAGGAGGAAACGGTAATCCTGTTGTCGAATCTGTTGGATAATGCTATCCATGAGTGTATAAAAGTCGTGCAGGCAGAGAAAAAAGCTGTCATCAATGTTAAGCTGGTATATGAGGACGGGAATCTGATCTTTTCCGTAAAGAATCCTGTGGCAAAAAAGGTAGAGATTGTGGATGGCGTTGTTTTGGATTCTGATGGGAGAAAACATGGAATTGGTCTTGTAAATGTAAAAGCAGTTTGTGATAAATATGATGGTGATTTTGAGATTTTTTGTGATTCGGAAAAGTTTCAGGCAGTGGCAATGTTATAGGCTTTATGGTCATTTGGTGCAGAAAATGGTAACCTGGTGTAATCCGGGTTAGAAAACGGGAGTTTCTTGCCGACAACTTTTATAAGCAGATAAAAAAGAAGATGAAACAGGAGGATAAATACAATGCCTTACATTACAGTGGAAAGTGGAAGTTTATCAGACGAGCAAAAAGAGGAACTGATAAAGCGATTGACAGAAGTATCTTCCGAAATTATGAAAGTACCACAGGAATTTTTTGTGACTACGATTAAAGAATTACCAGATAAAAATTTCGGTATTGGCGGAAAGACCATTGATAAAGTGAAAGCGGAATATATGCAGACACATAAATAATTCATTTCATAAACAGATTTGTACATGGAAAGGATGATTTTATGGTTACTTTTTATATAATCCGGCATGGAGAAACTCTGCTGAATAGCCTGGGCAGGGCGCAGGGATGGAGTGATTCACCCCTGACCGATCATGGAAAAAAGTCAGCAATCGAATTAGGACTTGAAATTAAAGGCACTATTTTTCATGCTGCATATGTAAGTGATACGTTAAGAGCTGGACAGACGGCGGAGTTGATCCTATCAATTAGTGGGAATGATAACATTAAAATTCAGAAAGATATGCGGTTGCGGGAATGGTGCTTAGGTTCTATGGATGCTGAGCATAATACAATTTTAAGCCAAACGGTATCAGAATGGTTAGGTGTCTCATCATTTGCGGAATTTAATAAAAGGCTTCCGGATATTGCGGAGGCAATCTATGAGCATGATACAACAGGCATGGCAGAATCCTTTGCGGATATTTCAAATCGCCTGAAGGGTGTATTTGAAGATATGGTAAAAAATGGACTACACAATGAGAGCAGCAATATATTAGTGGTTACCCATGCCTTTGCTATAAAAACCTTACTGTATCTTTTTGCCCCGGAACGATTATGTGCTATGGAGCGAGTGAAAAATATAGAGGTTTTAAGGCTGATATATGATGAAGGGGTATTTCGTTTTCAAGAAATGGAGGTATAGAATGGCTATTATCGGAGTAGAACAGAACTATTATCAAAACAGTGTGGCAACAACGAAAAGTACAAAAAACGTAAATAGCACAGAAAAGTTTATATTAGAAAAAGCAAGCGGTAAACAAGAATTGTCGGGAGCGGAAGAAATGGAATTATTTAAAAAGGAATTTTATGAAGATCTTTCTAAGGTTACCAATCATAGGACAGTGAGCAATTCGGCTGTAAACATATCGGAGAGGGCATTCCAGGCTATGAAAGATGATCCTCAATACAGAGAGAAGGTTCTTTCACTGATTCAGAGGGATTTGGGTGATTCCTATGGGCCGAGAAACTGTTCTGTATTGATATCAGTCGGTGCGACTTTGAATGAATACAGGGCGGATTCATGGCCTGTTGGTAATGATTCTGAATTTGGTGTGCGTTCACAGAACAGCTTTTATAAAAGAACAAGCGAAAAGGAAGATAAGCAGAAGGAGTCTCTGGAGGAATATCTGGAAAAACAAGCGCAGATTAAAAAGCAGCGGCAGAAAATGGTGAATGAAGAAATTGCAAAGATGGAGCGAGAAAAGTTTAGATTGTCGCAGTCATGGAACAATGAAAGACAGATGGCAAAGGCTATTGATGCCTATAGAGCAAATGCTATGACGGAAATGATTGTGGGCGGCGGATCACCATTGACTGAATGAGGGCATTATGCCGGGACTTACTATAAGTGAGTATGGTGGCTTAGAACAACAGAGGAACTGCTAATAAAAAATTTTATTGTGGAGGGTAAAAATTTATGGCAATGGAGATTACAAACAATTATAGCAGCTATACAGCTAGTACAGCGTTTTTTTGATACTCATATACTATCAAGGCTGTTTTTAACCAGCATATTTCCAGTTAAATGCTTTGGCTGTTAAATTGTATTGTTTAAT
>ERZ808037.1252-NODE-1252-length-17435-cov-13.343012_pt1 | contig 17435 bp, 17 predicted proteins | sample MGYA00380190_ERZ808037 | MGnify/ENA primary metagenome ERZ808037 (study PRJEB31490, sample SAMN06133399) | mouse gut metagenome | isolation source: J9 | host: mice | place: China: Chengdu | collected 2015-05 ... | reverse complement strand
AAGCTGCCCATTCCGTGTGCGTTTCAAATCAGCCAGGCCTCGCTTTGTGACCTCTGGGCTGCCAAACAGATTGATTTAGATTGTGCTCCTGTTGCCAACGGAAAACTCTTTGCCGACCGTGCCTACACCGACGCCGCCTGGAAAGCTGTGCTTCAGGATAACCGGGCAATCGAACTTATTACGCCCAGAAAGAAAAAACCGACGGATACTTTATCTTCTGGTGATTGTTTTAACTCCTCTGTTGCTTCTTCCAGACACCTATCGAGTCTTTTTTCAATTGGCTGCAGATTAAATCCGCCATTCAATCCGCTTCCTACGTCCGTTCTCTTTCAGGCCTTTTCTTCTTATCTTTTCTTCTCTTGCTTTTTGTCTGTTTTTATTGCTTTTCTACTATTGATTGCCATTGTTAAGGGGGGAGGGCCGCCGGACAAAGTCCGGTGGCGGGGGGGATTCTGTTTTATCCCCTTTGGGGATAGGCAAGGGTAGAACCCTTGCCCTACAGGCGGTTGTGGCAGAGGTAACCATCGTTCCATGCAGGGAGGATGACGAGTGAGGGTGTGGTGAGGTTATCGCCTCTTATCGAAAGAACTGCTTGCCCGCCCCGCCCCCTCATCCGCCCCAGTGTGCGCACTGGGGCACCTTCTCCCCGGAGGGTGGAAGGCTTGCCCTGCGGGGGACGGATGGGGTTTGACCGATTATCCGGGAAAATCGACCACTTATGTCCAATGACTTGCCCCCTTTCCTCCGGTCCGCTATACTGGAGGAAAGGGGGCGGTGTTTTGGAGAAAATCTGGAAGGATGGGCGGTTTTGGGGATGTGTCCTGCTGTTTGCGGGGCTGTTTGGGCTGGCGCTGTACTTTGAGCACATTGACCGCTATCACCCGTTTCCGTATATTATGGTGTTTCATGCCCTGACCCTCGTTTCCTGGGTGTGGGGGCTGTACCACCGCCGGAGGCCGGGGGACAGGCGCGCCTGGGGGTGCTGGGTCCTTTTAAGCGCATTGCCGCAGATACTGATGTGCATGGTGAGTTTTGTGGCCTGGGTGCTGCTAGGGATGTCCATGGTTATGGGGATTGCCGCCATCATATGCGCAGAAAAATAGGGGCAGGCCCGCCGTTGGCGGGCCTGTTTTGTACCAGAATATCTGAATCAAGTTATGAAACCAATTAAATGGCCTTCCAGCCAGTCGAAAAAGGAGGTGGTACCCAGGCGGCCGAAACTTCCCAGACCCTGGCAGGAGTTGTAGTTCAGCATCCAGATTTGTCCCCTTGCGGCGCCGTTGACGACTAACAGAACAGCCTGTTCCAGCGGAAGATTTCGCTTTTTTTCCGTGGTGAGGGTGAGATATCCGTTTTGAGCGCGTTCCCATAGCCCGTCCGGGTCGGCGGATATGTTATAGGAATACTGCGGTTCCGATTCCGGGTGGCGGCATTGATCGGTGTGAAAAAACCAGGGGTCCTCCAATGGAAAGGGCCGGCTGAGCCGGTCGGAGGCGCTGTATTCCAGCGGGTACAGCAGCCTTAGCGTTCCGGGCACGACCCTGGAGGCGTCGTAGCCGTTGCCCACAGTGGTGATGAACCAGACGTATTCCTGGGGCAGCGTAATTTGATACTGCGCCTCAAACTGACGGACCGTGTCCAGTGTGACCGTTGAATTTAGCCGGGTGTGCCGTTTCCGGATCAGCTTCATAATATCTTCCTGTTGACTACGCTCCATCTATGTCAGCCTGCTTTCCAGCCAGGTCAGCAGGTCCTGGAAAACCTCCTGGCGGTTGGTCTCGTTGAACATCTCGTGGCGGCCGCCGGGGTAGAGCTTTACGGTTACGTCCCTGCACCCCGCGGCACGGAACATCCCCGCCACCTTCCGCACCCCCCGGCCCATTGCGCCCACCGGGTCGTGGTCGCCGGAGAAGAAATAGACCGGGGTGTCCTTTGCCATTTTGGCCAGGTTGTTCCGGTCCGCGATGAATTGAAGGCCGCCCATCATGTCCCGGAACATGGCCGCCGTGATCAGAAAGCCGCACAGCGGGTCAGCCAGGTAGGCGTCCACCGCCGCCTCGTCCCGGCTGAGCCAGTCGGAGGTGGTGCGGTTGGGCTTGAAGGCCCGGTTGTAGCTGCCAAAGGGCAGGTCGTTTAACCGCTTGCTCACATGGTCGGGGCCCCGGAGCTTGCAGAGGGCTTCGGACAGGGCCTTGCCGGAGGCCACGGCGGCGGCGGACTCCTGGCCTGTACCCGACAGGACGGCGGCGTCCACCGTGCCCGGCCAGCGGATCAGATAGGTGCGGGTGAGGAAGGAGCCCATGGAGTGGCCCAGGATCACGTAGGGCAGGGCGGGGTGTTTTTCCCCCTCCAGCTCCCGCAGGCGGCGGACGTCCCGGGCCACCAGGTCCCAGCCGTTTTTGGGGCCGAAATAGCCGAACTTGCCCCCGGCGGTGAGTCCGTGGCCGAGATGGTCCTCGCCGCACACCACGTAGCCGTGGGCGGCCAGGAACCGGGCCGCCTGGTCGTAGCGGCCGATGTGCTCCGCTACGCCGTGGACAAGCTGCACCACCCCCCGGGGGGCGCCCTCGGGCACCCACTCCCGGGCGTGGACGGCGTGGATGCCGTCGGAGGAGGGATAGGAAAGGTCGAAGGTCTGGATCATAGCGCACCTCGTTTTCTTCTGTAGGGGCGGATATTATCCACCCGCCTGAAAAGGACCGGTGAATATTATGTGCGGGCGGGCACTGCCCGCCCCTACACAGCATACCCCAAAAGAACCGTTTTCGTCAAGCCATCTGTTCCAGCAGCGAGCGGATGGTGCCGGCGTGGTAGGCCCCCTCCTGGGCCAGCTCCAGGTAGAGCTCCCGCAGGCAGGGGTCGGCGGTGGCCTGGGCGGCCTGTTTGTTCTGCTGCTCCCACTGCTGCTCCCAGAGGAACTGCTGCCGCAGGGCCAGGGGTAGAGAGGCGGGCAGGGTGGGGGCGGCGCAGCGGGGGGCGTAGCGCCGGCCGATGATGAGGAAGTAGGCGGCGGACAGCCGGCGGAAGGCGGAGCGGTGGTCGCAGGCCAGAACGGAAAGCGCACGGGCGCAGGCGCCGCTGGCCCGGCGGGTCATGGCCCGGGCGGCGGCCGCGCCGGACTGGGCCAGAGTCATCAGCGTCTCCAGCCGGGCGGCGTCCCCCTGGGAGGCCTCACCCAGGCAGAAGGTGGGGGCGTCGGGGGTGACGCCCGGTGTGCCGGGTACGTCCGGGCAGGCGGGACAATCGGGACAGGCGGGGCAGTCCGGGCACTGGGGGCAGTCGGGACACTGGGGACAGTCCGGGCAGGCAGGACAGTCGGGGCATACCGGCTCGGCGGGGCAGTCGGGCACCGGGGGGAGGTCCGGGGTGACAGGGGGCTGCTCCTCCGGTGGTTCCACCGGGGGCGGCTCTACAGGCGGGGTCTCCTCCGGGGGCTCGGTGGGCTGGGCGGGGACGGCGCTGTCCGGGATGGCGTCGGACCGGGGGGCGGGCTGGTTGGGCATTACCCGGTCCCAGACCCGCTGGAAGGTGTTGGGGTCGATGTCCTGCCCGCGCAGGGCAGGAAGATCAACTTTTAATTCCATGATGTAAGACTCCTTTGCTGGAAAAATAGTCCGGGGGACTATCCCATCCTATGCCCTGGAAGGAGCTTTGGATTGCGTGAGGGGGAAAATTGTGGTACAATGCCTTGGTCACCTTTGCCGGAGGAGCGTGTGCATATGGAAGAAAAAATATACCCGGTGGCGGGAATCGTCAACAGCCCCCACCAATTTTCCTACGAAAACGGGATCGTTGTGACCTGCGTAGAGCCCGGGCTGGCCCGGGGGGAGCTCCGCGCCGGACCGGATTCCATCAATCCCCACGGAATGATTCACGGCGGGGCTATGGCGACGTTGGCGGATACGGTGGCGGGCTGCTGCGCCTGCTCCAAGGGGGGCAACTGCGTGACTGCCTCCAGCTCGATGGAGTTTCTGCGCCCTGCTCAGGGGGACCTGTTTTGTGAGGCTACCCCCAAAAAGCTGGGACGGCAGCTGTCGGTGATTCAGGTTACCATTTCCAATGCCGGGGGGAAGACGGTGGCGACCGGGACGTTTAGTTTTTTTATGGCGCGGCCGGGGGAGGGATTCTCTATTTAACGCTGTTGATCTGCTGGACACCATCGCGGAAGCAAAAGATCAGGAATAAGAGAAGGCCGCCCGCCGGGCGGCCTTTTTATGTCAGCGTTTTTACTCCACAGGCATCAGCTCTGAGGTTGCTCCGTCACAAACGATGCCTAAGAAAAGACATTTTAACAGGTCATAGAAATTTTTGAACAGCAGGGATTGATATTCCCTGATATTTTCCACCTCTGACTGATGGCTCATTGTATAACAGTCATGGTCGACACAGACAACCCGGCCGGTTTCGCACTCCAAAAAGACATAATTACCGGTAAACTCACCCAGCAGGATATAGCCTGAAGGTGCAGTGCCCGTCCAAGACAGCCGCTCTATATTTTCCTGGAGGCTGTGTCCCCGGATATCCGCCATTTCTTCCAGGCCAGACAGATTAAATTCTAACACACAGATTTCCTGATCGTCTGGAATTTCATCCCACTGTAAATAGCGTTTCAGCTCAGGGGAGTATGTTGTCCCGCCGCCGGGCCAATCATCAAAAGATTCCCCGTAGAACTTTCCATAGACCCAAGTTGGGCTTGGGAGAATATATGACATCAGAAACTCCCGGAACTCCTCCGGAAAACGGTATCCCCAGGCCGCTTCCACCGCCTGTATATCTGCGTCTGTTACAGGGGATTTTTCCAACTGGCCGGGCCAGTCAAAGGGCCGTTCCTTCGCCAGTGTCTGGAAACAGTACTCCGAAAAATGTTCCATACTGCCCCACTTACATGAACATATTCGCCACCCGCTCCACAGCGGTTTTGGTGGCGTCGGCGTCGCCAAAGGCGGTAAGGCGGATGTAGCCCTCTCCGCTGGGACCGAAACCCGCGCCGGGGGTGGTGGCCACATTGGCCCGGTCCAGCACCTGGTCGAAGAAGTCCCAGGAGCCCACGCCGTTGGGGGTTTTCAGCCAGATATAGGGGGCGTCCACCCCGCCGAAGCAGGTCAGGCCGGCGGCGGTGAGGCCCTCCCGGATGACCCGGGCGTTTTCCCGGTAGTAGTCGATATTAGCCATGATCTGGGCCCGGCCCTCGGGGGTGTAGATGGCGGCGGCCCCCCGCTGGACCACATAGGGCACGCCGTTGAACTTGGTGCACTGACGGCGGTTCCACATGGTGTTCAGCTTCGCGCCTCCCCGCTCCAGCTCCATGGGCACCACGGTGTAGGCGCAGCGGTTGCCAGTGAAGCCGGCGGTCTTGGAGAAGGAACGGAACTCGATGGCGCAGGTGCGAGCCCCCTCGACCTCAAAAATGGTGTGAGGCACGTCCTCGCTGGTGATGAAGGACTCATAGGCCGAATCGTACAGAATCACCGCCCCGTGGGCGTTGGCGTAGTCCACCCACACCTTCAGCTGGTCCTTTGTCAGCACCGCGCCGGTGGGGTTGTTGGGGGAGCACAGGTAGATGATGTCGGGAATCTCCTGGGGAGGCTCGGGGGAAAAGCCGTTGGCCTCCACGCAGGGCATGTAGACGAGCCGGTTCCACTTGCCCAGCTCCTCCTGATATTCCCCGGCCCGGCCGGCCATGGCGTTGGTGTCCACATAGACGGGGTACACCGGGTCGCACACCGCCACCACGTTGTCCACCCCGAAGATATCGCCGATGTTGCCGCAGTCGCTCTTGGCCCCGTCGGAGACAAAGATCTCACTGGGCTGAATATCCACCCCACGGGCGGCGTAGTCGCCTTGGGCGATGGCCTCCCGGAGGAACTCATAGCCCTGCTCCGGGCCGTAGCCGTGGAAGCCCTCCGCCGTGCCCATCTCGTCCACGGCGGCGTGCATCGCAGAAATCACCGCAGGGACCAGGGGACGGGTCACGTCGCCGATGGACAGCTTGATAATGCTGGCCTGGGGGTGGGCCTCGTTATAGACGCGAATCCGCCGGGCTACCTCGGAAAAAAGGTAGCTGCCGGGCAGCTTTAGAAAGTTTTCATTGACCTTAACCATAAATATCCGCTCCTCTACTGATTCAAAAACCGCGGCACATGCCGGCTGTTTTCAGGATTATACCACAACCTGCCCCGGCCGTAAAGGGGCAAAATAGCCTGGTTCACGCCTGTCTCATAAATATGGAAAGCCTCTGAAAATACCGGCCGGTGCGTCCTGTAGGGCAGGGGTTCTACCCCTGCCTATCCCCGTAAGGGGATAATAAGGCAAGGGCAGAGCCCTTGCCCTACATGCGTCAGCTTTCCTGAATTTATGAGACGAGCGTATAACCTGGATTAGGGGTGCCCTGTCCCCTCGTCCGCCCTGCGTACCGAGGTCTCGTCCAGCACCCCCAGCTCCACCAGCTTTTGGAGCACCGGCTCCCACACCCCCGTTCTGGTCCACAGGCGCAGGCGGTCAGAGACGCATTTATGCCGGCCGTAGCGGGCGGGCAGGTCCTTCCAGGCCGCGCCCGAGCGCATCCAGTAGAGGATTCCGTCCAGCATCAGCCGGTTGCTCTTGAAGGCCCGGCCCCGGCCGGACTTCTCAGAGGGCAGCAGCTCCCGCAGCTGCTCCCACTGGCTGTCGGTCAGCTCCCAGGGCTCCTCCTCCGGGGCCAGCCTCAGCTCCTCCAGAATCTCCCGGTGGATAACGGCCTCGGGGCGGGTGTCCTTCATGTGCTCCACCAGGGCGGGGATGGAGGCCTTTACCGACTCCAGCAGGGCCAGCACCTCCTGTTCCTCCACGGGGAAGTCCCCCGCCTCCCGGGCGGCCTCCAGAATGCCGTCCCGGAGCAGACTGTCCCCTCTGGCGGTCTCCCAGTCCTCGGTGGGCCGGGGCGCGGTCCAGCCCATGCCCGCCTGGATGGCCGCGATGGGCACGTCCAGTGCCCGGGCGATTCTGGCCACCGTCTCCGGCCTGGGGGTCATGGCCCCCCGTTCATACAGCCCCAGGTCGTCCCGGTGGACGCCGCACAGGGCACTGAGCTCCTCCAGGGTCAGGCCCCGCTGCCGGCGCAGGGCGTTGATCTGCAGCCCTACCGTCATACCGCGCTCTGCCCCCGGAGGGTGCGCATGTAGGCCATCACCGGCGACATGGACGCCTTGGCGGAGCGGACAATGGCGCTGATGTCGCTGTCATAGAGGACGAAGTCCTCCGGGACCTGGCGGACCACATAGTACCTTCTGCTGGCCCCGTTCTCCCCCAGGATGATGCGGCCCTCCACAACGCCGTAGAGCTCTTTGAGCAGGGTCAGTACCCCGTCGTAGAGCAGGGCATCGCTGGGCTGGGAGGCGGCGGGGATAGCGGGCTCCAGGGCGGGAACGGCCCCCTGGGTCAGCTTGTCCACGGGGACATCCAGCGCCTGGGCGATGCGCTCCACCACCCGGCGCTTTGGTACGGTGACGCCATTCTCGTAGCTGGAGATCGCCCCGCCCGTCATGCCGCACAGCTGGCCCAGCCGGCCCTGGGTGAGGCCCCGCTTCTTTCGGATCGCCCGGATATTCTGGCCGATGGTCATGGTACATCCCCCCTTTTCCTTAGCCTCCCGCCAGAACGGCCATGTGGGCCAGGGTGGCGCTGTCGTTTTTGAACAGCTCCTCCCGGAGATTGGACTGCCGGACGCTGTTATGGAGGAGCGCCCGGCTGACCTGGACCAGCACATGGGTGAGGCGGGCGCGGCTGACCTCCTTCCCGCAGGCACAGACGGCGGCGAAGCGGTAGAAGCTGTATAGATTGCACAGGTTCACATAGCTTTTCCACAGCTCCTCCGGGCTGTTCAGAACGGGGAACTGGAGGTGGAAGGCCAGGGAAACCATCAGATTTTCAAAAAACCACTCCGAATGGCCCATGAGCTCGTCCAGCTGCTCCTCCAGGGCCTGGTAGCGGCCGCCCTGTATGACAAATTTCCGCAAATCCTGTTCCTTCCAGTTTTCGTTTATCACTTCCAGAATTTCGTCCCGGAAGGCACCCGGTTGGGGGAAGGCGGCCATCAGGACATGGAGGCCATTGGCCAGAAAGAGCTGCCGGTTCCGGGGCATCCGGTCCATCTGATCGGTCACGGCAGGGTTGTGAAGCGTCACCACTGCGCGCTCCAGCCAGTCCTCCAGGGGCTCGGCCTGCTCCCAGTCCAGGGCCTGGAGCTGCTGGGTGAGAAGGCCCAGGAGCAGCAGACGCTGGGACAGCTTCAGGGACCGCTCCTGAAGCACGTCAATGAACAGGGAGCGGATAGGGGCAAAGTGGGCGGACGCCTCATTTTTCGGGTGGAAATACCGCACATCGTTGGGGTGCAGGGGCTCCTCGACAAAGTCTACCCCCTCGGGCAGGTCCCACAGCAGGGCCAGCACCCCCTCGCAGGCGGGGGAGAGGGAAAACTCCCGGGCGTGGGCGGTGTAGACCTCTTTCCGGGGAAAGATGCGGCAGACACGGGGCAGGGTATCCGGGCCGCACTCCAGCTGGAGGGCACACAGGCCGTCCTCCCGGAGAAGATGGCACTTTCCGGCGGTGTCCATGGAAAATTCCGCGTACATTTTATCGTGCTCCCGCTCCCGGAGGCGGGGCATCCCCTCAGACAGCTTCTGCTTCAATTCATCGGTGCGGGCCGCCCGCTTGATGGCCAGGTAGTCCTTTTTGTTAAACTCAATTTTCCAGCCGGCGCAGCAGGTGTCCTGACAGGCGGAGGCCAGGCAGTGGAAGTCCTTATAATAGGCGGGCATCAGGGCGGTTTCCAGCTTGATGGTGTCGTGCATGGTGATTCTCCTCTCCTTCCTGCGTTTGAGAAAAAGGCCCGGCCGGGCCCCTTTTTCAGACGCAGGAAAGGGGCCGGGCACATGCCCGGCCCCCTGCTGCAATGTGTTTTGCAGAAAACTGAGAATTAGCCCAGCAGCTGGAGAACGCCCTGAGGAACCTGGTTGGCCTGGGCCAGCATGGCCTGGGCGGACTGGACCAGGATGTTGTTCTTGGTGTAGGACATCATCTCCTCGGCGATGTCGGTGTCGCGGATGGTGGACTCGGCGTCCTGGATGTTCTCCGCCATGACGCTCAGGTTGTTGGCGGTGTGCTCCAGACGGTTCTGGGTGGCGCCCAGGTCGCCGCGGACGCCAGAGACGTAGTTGATGGCGTCGCGGATGGTCTGGATAGCGGCGGCGGCGTCGGCTTGGTTGCCGATGTTCAGGTCAGCAATGCCCATGGCGGCGGTGTGCATGTCGCCTACTTTGACCTTCAGCTGGTTGTAGCTGTCGGAGGTGTCGCCGATCTGGAGCTGGAGGGCCTTGCTCTCGTCGCCCGCATTACCAGGAGTATAGGTCATCTGAGAAATCTTGAAGCAGGACTTCAGACCCTCGCTGGTGGAGAGGTCAGCTTCGCCGGCGTAGCTCTCCTTCTCAACAGCGGTGAGCAGACCAGTCTTGCCGGACTCCAGACGGAAACCGGTGTTCTCCTGATTGGTCAGTGCGGCAATAGCCTTATCCACCAGCTTGGCATCATCGGCCGCCACATCAGACAGATCAATGAGAACCTCACCCTTGCCAGCCTCTTTAATCTTGCTGTCCTTGCCGACCTTGAACACATAGGTCTGGTCGCCGATGGTCAGCTTAGTGCCGTCCTGAATCTTGCCGGTCAGATCGAAGGTGGCATGGGCCATGGTGCCTTCTTTCTCAGCAATATAAGGGGTAATCTTGGTGTTGGCGTGGCCGCCGGCATCCAGACCGGTCAGCGCACCATCGGTATCAGCCGCAACAGAGAGAACAACACTGTTCTGTGCAATGCTGACATCCTTGCCGGCAGGTTCCTGCGCGTTGATGGCTGCACCTGCCTTGTCTGCTGTCTGGAGCTCAAACTTTACGTTGCTCCCATCAACGGTTGCCTTATAGACCAAGCCGTCAATCTCAACGCCCTGCAGAACGTCGCTGGTAGCGCCATCGGCACTCTTTGTGCCTGTAACCGCCGTATCATTGGCGTTAACTGCTGCAGCAATGGCTTTAGCCAAGTCCTCGCCCTTGACAACATCCTTGTCAGCAACAGCGTCCGTGCCGTTCTTTGTGTTCACAGTAAAGTCCGTGCCGCCAATCTTAACGGTAAAGCCGTTGGTGCCCTTGGAGGTGAACTCCACGTTAGTCAGATCCACCGTGAAGGAAGGCTCCTGACGCTCCACGCCGTCCTTGTGCAGGGCATGGTCAACGGCTGTGGTGGCGGTTCCGTGAGTGGTGACAGCGGTGCCGATGTCCAGCTCGGCGGCCTCGCCCCAAGTGGTGGTGGCCTCAGTGGCTCCGGTGTCCAGAGAGCCGTCCAGCAGCTTGATGCCGTTGAAGTTGGCGCTGTCGGCAATACGGTTGATTTCGGTCTTGAGCTGGTCAACCTCCTTCTGGAGGGCGGCACGGTCCACCTCGTTGTCGTAGGTGCCGTTAGCGGACTGGGTGGCCAAGTAGTCCATGCGGTTGAGCATGTCCTGAATCTCCTGCATAGCGCCCTCAGCGGTCTTCACCAGGGAGATGCCGTCCTTGACGTTCTTCTGAGCGGCGTTCAGACCGGTGATCTGAGCACGCATCTTCTCAGAAATAGCCAGACCGGCGGCGTCGTCACCGGCGCGGTTGATCTTGTAACCGGAAGACAGCTTTTCCAGGTTCTTGGCGACAGCGGAGGTGTTGGTGTTGTAGTTGCGGTAGGCACTCATAGCCATAATATTGTGCTGAATACGCATGAGTTTTGACTCCTTTCGACTTTTAGTGTGCCCGGCGCATCCTTTTGCCGGACACAGTTCTGTGGTGCGCCTTTCAAATTGAGCACGTGGCCACGATGCTCAATCCTTCCAGCGCGGTACTATATTTCAACCGGCCTAGGACCGGGTGAAACCGGAAAAATGATATCCAGTTTTTCCCGCAGGGTGCGGGCCTCGTCGCCGTCCATCCCTTCCAGAACCTCCCGCAGCTCGGCCAGGGCCTGCTTCTTCCGGCGGTCCCAGGGCAGCTGGCGCACATAGTGGGGGGCCACGTCCATCACGCAGCCGGGCCGCTGGCCGCCGTTGCGCTCCAGCACCTCGCCCCGCAGGACGGGGACCTCACGGGGGGCGTTGACGGTGATGTGAGCCCGGTCCCCCGTAAGACGGGTGAACTGGATCACCGTGCTTTCTCCGACGGTGAAATAGTCGCCGGCTCTCATGGAAATGCACAGCATAATTCGCGCTCCTTAACATTCTCCGGACGGCCGTCCTGGCCGCCGCTGACCAAAACCTATACTTTTTGAGCAATATTTTTTTCTTTCAAAAAAATTTCAAAAAAGCCCTAATCTTTTTGAATTTGCGGCCGATTAGATAATTAAGCGCGGCGAGAAAGCCGTGTGCAAAAAGTATGCTTTTCGGTCCACAACTCCGCACTGTCCCGCACAAAAAAACAGAAAAAGTGAGAGTCTGCCGAATTGGGTTCGGCAGACTCTTTTCAAATTTTCCCCGCCAAACGGTATACATAACCGGCGGTTTTCGATAAAATTCATGGATATTCTACATATTTCATAAGGAGGACCAGGCATGTCAAGGAGAACCTACGGTTATGTGAGAGTATCCACCCGAAGCCAAAAGGAGGACCGGCAGCTGTATGCCATGCGGGAGTTCGGCGTGCCTGCGGAACACATCGTGGTGGAAAAGCAGTCGGGCAAGGACTTTGCCCGCCCCCTGTACCTGCGCCTGGTGCGCTCCCTGCGCAGCGGCGACGTGCTGGTGGTCAAGAGCATCGACCGCCTGGGCCGCAATTATGACGAAATTCTGGAGCAGTGGGCCAGCCTCACCAAGGAGAAGGGGGTGGCCATCGTGGTGCTGGACATGCCCCTGCTGGACACCCGGGAGGACCGGGACCTCACCGGCGTGCTCATTGCCGACATCGTCCTCCAGCTGCTCAGCTACGTGGCCCAGACCGAGCGGGAGTACATCCGCCAGCGCCAGATGGAGGGCATCGCCGCCGCCAAGGAGCGGGGGGTCCGCTTCGGCCGGGCCCGGCTGTCCATGCCGGACGCCTTCCCCGCTCTGGCAGAGGCCTGGTGGCTGGGCCGCATCTCCGCCATCCAGGCCGGCCAGGAGCTGGGGGTGTCCCGCAGCACCTTCCTGCGCCGCGCCCGGGAGTGGGCCACCGCCCGGGGCCTGCCCGCCCCCTCATAAGAAATTTCCAAAAAATCCCCTCAGGAGCCGGATACTTCTTGACATTTTCCCCAAGACGGCTATAATATAGTACAGAGCTTGTCATCGGAATGCCCAATTTAGAAAAAGGAGTCCTGAAAATGAAACGAGTCCTTGCACTTGCGCTGGCCATGTCCATGGCCCTGTCCCTGACCGCCTGCGGCCCCAAGAGCGACGGCGGACCGGAGGATAACCAGCCCCCCGCCGGCGGCAGCAGCGCCGGTCAGTCCACCCCCCAGGGCGTGGAGCCCGACTACGACTACACCATCCGCATCTATTCCAACTCCAACTCCACCGAGCGCACCACCTGGCTGATTAACGAGGCCAAGGAGGCCGGCTTCAACATCTCCATCGACGACAACTCCGTCATCTCCGGCGACACCGCCGCCATCCAGGCCGCCAACGAGAACAAGGACGGCGACCTGATTTTCGGCCTGAACGAGACCCGCTGGAGCCAGCTGGTGGACGGCACCTATGAGAACCTGAAGATTATGGACTGGACCCCCACCTGGTCGGGCGACGTGGGCGAGTATGTCTACTCCGGCAAGGCCTACGGCCTGGTCATCCAGAACGTGCTGATGCTCTACCGGAATGACGAGCTGGGCACCAACGGCACCGAGCTCCACTTCGACCACTGGGCCGACATTGTGGACTGCGGCTACTCCTGGTACCGCCAGAACAAGGTGGGCGGCACCACCAACGCCAACATCAATTCCGCCATGCTCTACGCCTTTGTGGACCCCGACTCCCCCGCCGGCGGCATCTCCATCGACGGCTGGAAGACTTTGTGGAAGTACTGCGCCGAGGGCAAGAGCGGCGGTGACGACTACAAGTACGGCTTCGACCCCCTGAACAAGGGCGACGTGCAGGTGTCCACCTTCTACTCCTCCTCCCTCTACGGCAAGATCGACGCCGCCGGTGAGAGCTCCGACAAGCCTCTGAAGGGCACCATGAGCCCCGAGAACTGGAACCTGGTGGACATCAAGGACGGCACCTACTACATCGCCGAGTACATCGGCATTCTGGATAAGGCCGGCCGCACCCCCGAGCAGACCGCCGCTGTGGAGGAGTTTGCTGAGTGGTTCGGCTCCGCCGAGACCCAGGCCGCCTGGGGCGAGGAGTTCGACTCCTACCCCTGCAACACCGCGGCCGCCGATATGCTCTACCCTGACGGCATTCCCCCCATCTATGAGCTGAAGAACTTCGCCCTGTCCAAGGTGGACGGCGACACCACCTATGCCGAGTACGTGGCCGCCCACTCCAGCGACTGGACCAACATCATGACCAACCTGGGCTTCTACTGGGCCGACGCCAGCGAGGCCAAGGCTGAGCCCGACTGGGACAGCCTGGACTGGGCTACCCTGACCCAGTCCGCCGGCTAATCTGAATCACCTTACCTGCGGCGGACCGGGGAACCGGTCCGCCGCGCGTCTTTCAATCTAAAACAGAGAGGGAGCATCGTCTATGATCCGGCTCAACGACATCGTTGTCAAATTCGGCGACTTCACCGCCCTGCACGACATTAACGTCCACGTGAAGGAGGGGGAGTTCTTCACCTTCCTGGGGCCCTCCGGCTGCGGGAAAACCACCACCCTGCGCACCATCACCGGCTTTATTCAGCCCGTCTCCGGCTCGGTGGTGGTGAAGGACAAAGACATCACCCATGTGCCCATTGAGGAGCGGAACATCGGCATCGTCTTTCAGTCCTACGCCCTGTTCCCCACCATGACAGTGTATGACAACATCGCCTTCGGCCTGAAGCTGAAAAAGCTGAAAAAAACGGAGATCGCCCAGAAGGTGAACGACATCGCCAAAAAGGTGGACCTGAGCGAGGAGCAGCTGAAAAAGGCGGTGAGCCAGCTGTCCGGCGGCCAGCAGCAGCGGGTGGCCATCGCCCGGGCCCTGGTCACCGAGCCCTCCATCATCTGCATGGATGAGCCCCTGTCCAACCTGGATGCCAAGCTGCGGGTGCAGCTGCGCAACGAGCTGAAGCAGATGCAGAAGGACTTCGGCATCACCACCATCTACGTCACCCACGACCAGGAGGAGGCCCTCACCCTCTCCGACCACATTGCGGTGTTCAACAAGGGGGTCATCGAGCAGATCGGCACCCCCAACGAGGTATACAACCACTCGGCCACCGAGTTCGTCTGCAACTTCATCGGGGATATCAACCTCCTGGGCTCCGAGGCGGTGTCGGCCCTGAACAGGGCCGGCGGCCGGGTGGACCCGGCCGCCCGAAATTACATCCGCTTGGAGCGCATCCACGTGAATGTGGAGCCCAAGCCGGGCAATGTGGTGCTGGAGGGCGTGGTGGACAGCCGGGAGTACTACGGGCTGTATATCAAGTATTACATCAAGTCCGCCGGGCAGACCATCAAGGTCATTGAAAAGAACGACGGTGTGAACATCTACGAGGCGGGCCAAACCGTGCAGGTGGTCATGGACCCCAGAGACGTGATGGCCTACCCCGCCGGATAAGGGGGTGGCGTCATGACAAAAACCCGCTCCGGCGCCTTGAGTCCGGCCCTGCTGGTGAAAATTTTCGGCGCCGCCTTTTTCGCCTATCTGTTCCTGGGCTTTATGCTGCTGCCCTGCCTCAACACCCTGGCCAGCATCTTTACCACCCAGAACGCCTCCGGGGAGGTGGACCCCCTGGCGGTGATCCGCTTCTTCTTTGCCGGCAACATGGGTTCCTATGTGTGGAACTCCCTGAAGCTGGCCATCTGCCTGGTGATTACGGTCAACGTGGTGGGCGTGTCCATTGTGCTGCTCACCGAGTATTTCGACATCAAGGGGGCCAAGATTCTCCGCCTGGGCTATATGACCACCCTGATCTACTCCGGCGTGGCCCTGGTGACGGGCTACCTGTTCCTCTACGACAGCAACGGCATTATCACCACCCTGCTGGTAAACGCCTTCCCCGGGATGAATCCCAGTTGGTTCTCCGGCTTCAATGCGGTGCTGTTCACCATGACCTTCGCCTGCACCAGCAACCACGCCCTGTTTTTGCGAAACGCTATCCGGGGCATCGACTACAACACGGTGGAGGCCGCCCGGAACATGGGGGCCCGGCCCTTCAAGGTGCTGCGGAAGGTGGTCTTCCCCACTTTGGTGCCCACCATGTTCTCCCTGACGGTGATGACCTTCATCACCGGCCTGTGCGCCATGTCCGCCCCCACCCTGCTGGGCTACGACTCCATCAACCCGGAGATCGTCCGGCTGGCCGGCTCCTCCACGGCGGACGAGGCCTTCCCCCAGGCCCGGGCCGCCCTGCTGTCCATCATCCTGGCTATGTTCACCATTGTCCTGCTGACGGTGCTGTCCTCCTATGAGCGGAAGGGGCACTATCTGTCCGTCTCCAAGACCAAGGCCAGACTGCAAAAGCAGAAAATTGACAACCCGGTGGCCAACGCCCTGGCCCACATCTACGCCTACATCCTCTTTGTCATCTACATGATCCCCGTGGTGATGATTGTGGTCTTTTCCTTCCAGACCTACGGGGCTATCCGGATGAAACGGCTGGACCTGTCCAACTGGACCCTCATCAACTTCTTCGGCACCCAGGACTACCAGTACCTCACCAACCGGGGCACCTACAAAACCCGGAAGGGCTCCATCTCCGGCCTGTTCGCCAACGAGGCCACCCTGGGGGGCATCAAGCTCAGCTTTGTGCTGTCCGCCATCGCCGCCGCACTGGCCTGCGTCATTGTGGTGGTGGCCTGCAACTACATCTTTAAAAACCGAAAGAAAAAGTCGGGGGTCGCCCTGGAGTACTGCCTGCTTTTCCCCTGGCTGCTGCCCACCATCCTGATCTGCTACTCCTACCGGGTGTACTTCAACAGCAACGACGTCTGGTATGTGGGGGGGACCAACCTCTACTACGCCAACCATGTGCGGCTGCTGATTATCCTGGCCTACACGGTGGTGAAGCTGCCCTTCTCCCTGCGGATGATTAAGGCCGCCTTCTACGCCATCGACGAGGAACTGGAGGACGCCGCCCGCAACCTGGGGTCCAGTCCGCTGGTGACCTTCCTGAAGGTAAAGCTGCCCATCATCCTGCCCTCGGTGCTGGCGGTGTTCGCCCTGAACTTCAACGCCCTGTTCACCGAGTACGACATGTCGGCCACCTTTGCCAGCTCCTACGGCACCACCTACGCCATGGTCATCCAGTCCATGTGCCGGGAGGAGGGGCTGTACGGATACAACGTGAACGCCTCGGGCCGGCGGTGCGCCTCTACGGTGTTCATCATGATTGTCTCGGGCATCATCCTCTATCTGGTCTACGGCGTGGGCGCCCGGGACCTGGGGGAGCGGCTGGAAATCAGAGACCGGCGGCGGAAGCGGCTGGAAAAATGGAAAAGTTTGGGGAAAAAGCCCAGGGAGGCCGGCACATGATCCGCAATATTGTATTTGACATGGGCAATGTGCTGATCCGGTGGTGCCCTGAGGTCTTCGTGGACCGGCTGGGCGTCTCCGAGGAGGACCGCGCCCGGCTGCTCAGCGAGGTCTTCGGCCGGGTGGAGTGGGTCCAGCTGGACTGCGGGACTATCTCCTTTGCGGACGCGGAGGCGGCCATGTGCCGGCGTCTGCCGGAGCGGCTCCACGGTGCGGTCCATACCCTGGTCTTCGACTGGTGGAAGCGGCCCCTTCTGCCCATTGAGGGGACGGCGGAGGTCGTCCGGGAGCTGAAAGCACTGGGCTATGGCATCTACCTGCTGTCCAACGCCAATGTGGACCTGCCAAAGTACTTTGACCGCATCCCGGGCAGCGAGTGCTTCGACGGGCGGATCGTCTCCGCCGAATGGAAGCTGCTCAAGCCCCAGCCTGAGCTGTACAGGGTTCTGCTTCGGGAGTACGGCCTGAAGGCAGAGGAGTGCTTTTTCGTGGACGACCTGGCCGCCAACGTGGAGGCGGCGGTGCAGACGGGTATGTCGGGGACCGTCTTCCAGGGGGCGGACAGCCTGCGCCGCGCCCTGGCGCAGGCCGGTGTTCCCGTCCGACAGCCCTGACCAGGCGCACGGCGCTATAAAGACGTTATGATAGAAGAAAAGCAACGGATGATCCGTTGCTTTTCTTTAGCTTGTCAAAGAAGCAGCTGCGAGACCTAGAGCGCCAAAAGCCTCCTTTTGAAAGGAGGTGCCCCAGTGCGCACACTGGGGCGGAGGATTGCGTTTTGCGAAGCAAAACATAC
>ERZ808037.1251-NODE-1251-length-17456-cov-3.783474_pt1 | contig 17456 bp, 16 predicted proteins | sample MGYA00380190_ERZ808037 | MGnify/ENA primary metagenome ERZ808037 (study PRJEB31490, sample SAMN06133399) | mouse gut metagenome | isolation source: J9 | host: mice | place: China: Chengdu | collected 2015-05 ... | reverse complement strand
TATCTCGCCCATGACGCTCTCGATTATGCGCCCGCCTTGCGTCGTGTGCGTTTTGATGATTTCGAACTCGTCGTCGGTGAGGGTTCCCGGTTTATTCAATATCGTGTCGGGAACGGCGATTTTGCCGACATCGTGGAGGAAGGCGCATTGCACCATCATGTCGATGTAGTCATCGGTGAGTATGTCGGAATGGTAGTTTGATTTCTGAGCTGCCTGCGCAAGGATTCTGACGTAATTCGCCGTTCGGACGACGTGTTGCCCCGTGCTCTCGTCCCGCGCTTCGATGATTTCCGCGAGCCCCGTCATCATGCGCTGCTGCGTGAACAGGTAATGCTTGATTTGCTCGTCGATCTGCTTGAACATCGATTGCTCGACCAGGCTGGCGTTATGCAGATAGAAAAGCAACATGGCAAGTGAGACGCAGATGTATGTGGTCTTGAGGTTGGGGTTTATCCATCGCGCAATGCACCCGATGGAGACCAGCATCACGATAATTGCAAGCGTTGCGGCGTCGCGCCGCCGGAACCTTCTGCTGAACATCAACGCGCTGGCGAGCGCGAATAATATGCTCGCAATGAGAACTGCGATATAGACCAGGAAGAAATCGCCTCGTGTGTAGGAGCCGTCTGGGAGGACCCGGAACACGAGTCCGAACGGCGCTGCGCAAATCTGGAAAACCGAATTGCAGATTGCGACGCCCAAGGCGACTCGCAGGGATTTGTCCATGTCATAAGCGCCGCAGAGGAAAATTGCGATAAACGGGGCGACCGAGAATTCGATCACAGTCGCAATCGTGTTGTAAATCGGGGGCAGCGGGCTCCCGTCAAGCGAGCCGCCAGCGCATGCCGCGATGGCGCAAATTGAAACTGCGGCCGTGATGCGATGAAACCAGTTTTTCGTATTGCGGCTCATCGTAGGATTGCGTTCGGCGTGGATGCTTGTCACGGAAATGCAAAGCAATGTCGCGACTGCGATGACTGCGTTGTATTCCCAGAGTTGTGTTTGCATTTCGTGCCTTCTCGCAAGCTGAGTTTCGATCATGAAAGCGAGTTGTTTCATGGTAACGCAACAGCGTCGATTTTCGCCCTGGCTGAAAAGTTCACACCTTTTACGAAATGTTCTATCGCTCCGCTGCGCGAAACGTTGTGCGTTCAGCAGTGAGGTATCCGATGAGGCGCAGGTCTTGGGGTTGTTGCTCCTTGCGCGACGACAGCGGGTTGCTTGGTCTCTTGCTGCACTCTATTCGGCAAAGCATGAAATCCGAGTGCTTTTGTTGGCGATTCTTGCTTATAATTCACCCCGAGTTTTCGGTTGCCTGAGGGGGCGATCGAGCAAGGGGAGGCCTGGCTTGGCGGCTGGGCGGTGAGGGGTTGAAAACATGATGAGAACGAAGAGCGTTTCTGCAAGATCGTTGCTGCTGCTGCTCGCGGCGATCCTGGCGGTCGGGGTCGTGCTGTTTGCGCCGGGTGGCATGAAAGCCTATGCGGCGGATGTGACGCTTTCCGGCGATGAGAACTACACGGCGCAAGATGGCGACGTGCTGACGGGGTCGACCTCCGGCACCGTGAGGATTGCCGACAAGGCGAGCATCACGCTTTCCGATGTCACCATCGGCAGCGGAATCATCTGCGAGGGATCGGCGACGATCGTGCTTTCCGGCGAGAACAGCGTTGTGGGGTGCGATGTTTACGTTATGGATACGTATACCGCGTTGTACACGGCGGGCATTCAGGTCGGCGGCGCTGGAACGACGCTCACCATCAAGGGCGATGGCTCGCTGCGCGCGCAAGGCGGTCTACAGTGTCCGGGAATCGGCTTGAGCCAATCGTGGGGAAGCATCATCGGTGAAGATGGCGCCATCGACGAAGATGGCCTTATCGGCGGGGACATCGTCATCGAAGGCGGAAACGTCACTGCAATCGGCGATCCCGTGTCTAGCGATGGGACCGGCGCAGGCATCGGGACGGGCCTTCTTTTCAACCCGGACAATGAGAAAGGCGTTGCAAAGAAGGCGCGGCTCGGCAACATCACCATCAAAGGCGGATCTCTGGTCGCGAAAGGCGGCTCGGATGCTTGCGGCATAGGCGCCGGCTTCTGCTATAGCAACCTTGACTGCTCGGCGGAGGTCGGCGTGTTGACGGTTTACGACAGCGCTGAGATGCTCGACGCATCGAGCATCGGCACGGGCGTCGTCTTCATGCACGGCGATGCCGATGTGACGGAGGGCAAAGACGATTATTTCACTATTGCCAGGGATGGCGATCGGTGGACCATCGCGCCGAAAGACGACACTCCCTATGCAGTGTCTGTCGCGGGCGATGTCCCGAACGGCACCGTGAAAGCCGACAAGGAGACCGCGAAGCTCGGTGAGATCGTGACGCTTTCCGCTGCTCCCGCAGAAGGATATAAGCTCAGCTCGTTCATCGTGAAGAAAAACGGCGCCACTGTCGTCGTTGACGGCACGACGTTCGTCATGCCGAGGGGCAACGTGACGGTGAGCGCCGTTTTCGTGCCGGTTTCAGCGGTTTTGAACGAGGCGACAGGTGTGCTCACCTTGCGTGGTGATGTCGTGGTGAGAGAAGTGGGGGCCTTCAGTTGCCAGAGGGATGAGAACCTAGGTGTTTATCCCGCGCCTATTCTCGTGGATAGCAAAGTGAAGTCCATCGTCTGCGAGCCCGGCACGGTGCTTCCCGCCGATTGCGCCTATCTGTTTTACGATTTGACGCACGTTGAACTCATCGACTTGCGAAATGCAGATTATTCACGCATCGAACGCATAGACTACATGTTTGGCAAGCTACCAAAACTTAGGACAATCTTGGTCAACGACTCGTGGCCCAGCAATGAATTCAAGAACGCAGATTGGGTTTTCGATTCATGCGAATCGCTGGTTGGCGGAAACGGCACGAAGTTTGATAGTGGCAAAATCGACGGTCCATTTGCCGTCATCGACGGGAAGGACGGCAAGCCGGGCTATCTGACGCTTAAGAAACCCTCTGTTCTCATCGCGGCTCCCGCTGCAGCTTCCGATTTGGTTTTCAGCGGAAGCGAGCAGGTCGGCGTCAGGGGCGGCGAGGGCTATGAGCTGTCCGGCGTCACGGCAGCGACTAACGCGGGCGATTACGAGGCGATCGCCACGCCGCAAGAGGGTTATTCTTGGAACGACGGCACGGATGAGCCGAAGGCGATCAAGTGGAGCATCGCCAAAAAGCCTATCGCCATCAGCGGCGCGACGGCCGTTGGCCGCAGCTATGCAGCGGGCAGCAAGGACGTTGAGGTCTCCGAGGTCATGTTCGATGACGGCGTGGATCTGAAGAAGGGGGAGGACTACACCGCCACGGGCGCGATGGCCGACGACGCTGCAGGCGCGGGCAAGGTCGTGACTGTGACCGTCAAGCTGAAGAACAAGAACTACTCGCTCGTGAGCGCCACGACCACCACGAAGGTTGACATTGCGAAGGCCGAGCTGAAGGTGGCCGCGCCAACGGGGCGGAGCCTGACCTATAACGGAACGATGCAGGACGGCGTTCCGTCAGGCGTGGGTTACGTCTTGTCTGGCATGACGAAGGCCGCGAACGTCGGGAGCTACTCGGCGACGGCGACGCTGGCTTCTGATGCGAACCGCGTCTTCGTTTGGAGCGACGGCACCAAGGCCGCGAAAACCGTCAAGTGGGCGATAGCCAAAGCCGCTAACACGCTTACGGCGAGCGGCAAGACCGTTTCGGTTGCCTACGCCAAGGTTGCGAAGAAAGACCAGAAGCTCGCGCGTGCCAAGGTCATCGTGCTCGGCAAGGCCCAGGGCACGTTGAGGTATAAGAAAGCGTCGGGGAACAAGAAGATCCTCGTGAACAAGAAGACCGGCAAAGTCACGGTGAAGAAGGGGTTGAAGACGGGCACCTATAAAGTGAAGGTGGATGTCACGGCAGGCGGGAACGGCAACTACCTCAAGTCCTCGAAGCGCGTGATGTTTACGGTGAAGGTGACGAGTGGCAAAAGGTCCGTCGTCAAGAGCGCCGCGTCGGGCAAGTTGAGGGCCGCTGCGCTTTAAGGAAGAACGGCAATTAACGTCCAAGGGGCGGCTGGCGATCGACCGTGATCCCAGCCGCCCCTTGATGCTGGTGTTGTTTTTGGGAAGAGCGACGACCTAGATGATCCTGGTGTTGTAGCTCGGGTCGATGTTGCTGAAATCGTCAGGCGGGTTGGCGGGAATGGGATCCCCGCAATAGGGGCAGGTGCCTGTTGTTAAGTCGTCAGGAGATACGGGCATGCCGCATGTCTCGCAAGTGGTCATATCGCTACTGTTCGGATGTTTTACGGGGCTTGGTCTGAAGCACATGATGACTCCTCTCGTCTGACGCAAATTGTCGAAACGCTATTCGATAATATATACGAAAGAACACCCCGTGGCATTTCAAAAGAATTGCTGGGGAAGCGTTTGGGATGAATGCGCTTCGTGGAGCGACTGGAGGTGTCGGGCGATGCTTGTCACGCCGTGCAGCACGCCCCTTGAAGGTCTTCCTGAAGGCATCAAGCGAACCAAGGCGAAGTGTAAGATAGATAGGCGTTAGGAGGAGCAATGGCGGAGAAAATTGTGCAGACGGCGGGCCGCGACGCCCTGGGGCGGTTCGCACCGGAATTCGCGCATTTCAACGACGATGTGCTGTTCGGCGAGAATTGGAACAACGGCGACATAGACATCAAGACGCGCTGCATCATCACGGTGGTGGCGCTCATGTCATCTGGGGTGACCGATAGCTCGCTTGCCTACCACTTGCAGAACGCCAGGGCGCATGGCGTGACGCGCGCCGAGATCGCGGCGGTCATCACGCACGTGGCGTTTTACGCCGGCTGGCCGAAGGCATGGGCCGTGTTCAATCTGGCCAAGGACGTGTGGTCTGAAGCGGACGATGCAAATGCTGCGGCAGGTGCCAAGGCGGCCTACGAGGCTTCCGTCTTTTTCCCCGTGGGCGAGCCGAACCCTTATGGGGCTTATTTCACGGGCCAGAGCTACCTGGCGCCGGTGTCGAGCGAGCAAGTGCCTGTGTTCAATGTGACCTTCGAGCCGGGCTGCCGTAATTTCTGGCACGTTCATCATGCGACAAATGGCGGCGGGCAGGTTCTCATCTGCGTCGGCGGCCGCGGCTATTACCAGGAGCGCGGTGGCAGGACGATTGAGATGACGCCGGGCACGGTCGTGAACATCCCCGCGAACGTGGAGCATTGGCATGGCGCAGCGAAAGACTCGTGGTTCTCGCATCTGGCAATCGAGGTCGAAGGTGAAGGCGCGTCGACCGAGTGGCTCGAATCCGTTTCCGACGAAGAATATGGCAAGCTGGCGTAACGCCGCCCCGTTCAGGCAGTGAAGGAGAGCGTAATGGAAAAGACGTTGGTAGCGTATTTCAGCGCGAGTGGGACGACGGCGAAGGTGGCGAGGGACCTTGCCGCCGCGACGGGGGCCGACCTGTTCGAGATCGTGCCCGAAAATCCTTACTCAAGCGCAGATCTCAACTGGCAGGACAAGAAGAGCCGCACGACCGTCGAGATGAACGACGAGTCGTGCCGTCCGGCGATTGCGGGCGAGGTCGCGGACATGGGTGCCTATGACACGGTTTTCGTCGGCTTTCCCGTGTGGTGGTATGTGGAACCCCGCATCATCGACACGTTCCTTGAGGCCTATGACTTTTCCGGCAAGACGGTCGTTCCTTTCGCGACGAGCGGAGGAAGCGGTCTCGGTCAAGCGCCGAAGCGCATGCAGACGCTCGCGCCCGGTTCGAGGGTACTTGCGGGAGGCCTCCTGAACGGGTGCCCCTCGCAGGCGGAGCTTGGGGAATGGGCGGAAAACGCCCGATAGGACGGCACTTGGCGAGAGCGAGGGCACGATGGCTCTGACGATTAACATACGCTACACGGGCGCGCCTGGCGCAGCGCTCGCCTTTGCGCGCGAAATGGAGTCGAGCGGCGTTGCCGACGCCGTGCGCGCAGAGGAGGGCAACTTGCGCTATGAGTATTTTCAAGCCCTGGTCGACCCTGACACGGTGCTTCTCGTCGACCGGTGGGCCGACCAGGCCGCGCTTGATGCGCATCATGCATCGCCCATGATGGCGCGAATCGCGGAACTCCGCGAGAAGCATGACCTGAGCATGAGCGTCGAACGCTACGCCGACGCCGATGGCGGGCGCGCAGACGATGCATTCGTGAGGAAATAGCAAATCACCGAGGGACTGCCGTGTTTAAACGGGTAATTAGCGCGATCGCAAGCGCGAAAATTATTCCCATTCTATTGTTGCAAACCCCGAAAACCCGTCCATCTCGTGCCGTGTCGTCCGGTTGATGCTGTCTCGTGACACCACGTCTGGGGAATAGGCTTCTCCGGGTGGTAGCCAGTTGGTAGCCAGATAGGGGGAGTAAATACCTCTGGTAAAGTGAATAAATTCGCCGAACTGCGGAAACGCCGTTTTCGAATCTCCCACGAAGGTCCAGTGGCTACCAGAGACTCGCTTGAGAAGGAGCCTCCCAGGTATTTCCGAATCAAATTCAGATTCCGAGCAAGCCGCGATAGATGGATTCGTCCGCGCTGCCGAACACATTGAACACGATGGTCATATCGAAGTCGCTTTCATCAAGCCGCTCGCGCACGGTATTCACGGCGATAGCTGCTGCCTCTTTCTGCGGGAATCCGAAAACGCCCGTGCTGATGCAGCAAAATGCGATAGAGGCAAGGCCGTTCTCGGCGGCGAGGTCGAGGCAGCTTCGATAGCACGATGCAAGCTGCTTGCGGTGCAGATCGGTCGGATGGTCGTTCGCGATGGGCCCCACGGTGTGGATGACGTGCTTCGATGGCAGGTTGTAGGCTGACGTGATTTTGGCCATTCCCGTCGGCTCCTCGTGGCCCTGCGCCTCCATGATGCGCGCGCACGCGAGCCGTAGCTGCACGCCGGCGAACGTGTGAATGGCGTTGTCGATGCAATGGTGTCCCGGCACCCAGCAGCCGAGCATCTGGCTGTTCGCGGCGTTGACGATGGCGTCCACCGCAAGCGTGGTGATGTCGCCGCGCCACAGGTGCAGGCGCGGGTCGTAGGGCGAGGGGACCACGTCGTCCACAGTGCTCACGCCCGCTTCGGCAATTATGCCCCGCAGCAGCTCGTCCTGCATGGCGAGCCATGCAGGGTCAGCGGGAATCGGTGGACGCGTGTTCACAAGTGCGCGGAAGGCGGTCCAAAGCTCGTCGGTACTCTCGGTTTCCGGGAATTCAAGACTGCGCTCGTTGCAGAGTCCGACTACGAGATCTTTAAGCAGCCACTTCTTCCTTGCGTTATCCATCTTGCCCTCCCAGCAGATCACCTAAAACTTGGTCGATGTCGTCGTCGATCAGGATGGAGCGGTCGCAGATGTCGCGGTGCGTGTACGCCTCGCCGTAGTTCACGCAAGCATACGTGGCATCGGGGTTGGCGTACGTGTGGCGCCAGAACGGGTACTTGATGATGACGGGCGTGTTCGCACCCACGCCGAGCTCCAGGTAGAGAACCTTGCCCATTTGATGCGCTTCGAGGAAATCGCGGTAGCGTCCTGCCGCTACGTGCCATCCCTCATCCTCGACGAACGTGTCGTCGGCGCGTAGATTCATGGCCATGGGCTTGCCGCATACGGGGCAATATGGCACGAGCTCAGATGACACGCGCATGTCGTGCTGTTCCTCGATCATGCGCTTCACGGTCTCGTAGTTGTCATAGGTCCTGTCGTGGCACGGCTTGCTGCACTGCCAGAGGCCGTAGTCACCCTGCGTATAGAACAGCCGCCCCTTGGGGAAGCCCGCCCTCTGGAACTGGTGGTCGACGTTGGTCGTGATGACGAAGAAATCCTTGCCGTCGAACAAGCGCAGCAGCTTGTCGTATGTGTCCTTTGGCGGCGTGACGTAGCAGTTGTACCAGATGTGACGGCTCCAGTATGCCCATTGCTCTTCGAGCGTGGAGAAGGGGAAGAATCCCGCCGAGTACATGTCAAGGAAGCCGTACTTGGCGATGAAATCGGTGAAGTAGCGCTCGAATCGCTCTCCAGAGTACGTGAGCCCGGCGGCGGTGGAGAGCCCCGCGCCTGCGCCGACCACGATCGCATCGGCGGCATCCACTGCTTCTTTCAGCCTATCAAGCTCCTGTGCGTATTCCTTTTCTTCCATGATGTACTTCCTATCGCTTCACGATCGCCTGCACAGGGCACGTCTCTTGGCAGATGCCGCAGCGCAGGCAGTGGGACTGCTCGATCTTGTAGGGGCTGCCCGACGCGATACACTGCTCGGGGCAGGCGGCGACGCAGGTTCCGCACTCGATGCAGGCATCCGTGATGAAGAACGTACCGTGAACTTCAGGCTCACCTCCCAATGCGAACGGCTTTCGGAAAACCGGGTTCTGCCCGAGGTCGAAGTACTCGCCCTCACCGTTTTCGATGTAGAACACGTCGCAGATATAGCGGGCATCTCCAGCGTAGAGAAGGCTCATCGACGGATTCAGCTGGAAGATCGCACCGACGAGCGCGCGCTGGACGTCACCGCCCTCGGGGTGAACCACACGCCCGCGGAAACGGCACGTGCGGTAATCGTGTGTCTGCCCGACGATCGCCACGAACCGTTCCCGCATCACATCGTCGTGAAACGCCTTGCCGCGCGGCGTAAGAAAGTACAGACGCCTGTCCGTGACGGCCATCACGTCGATGACCCGCACGCTGGGCAACCTGTCGGCGTCCACGGTGGCGACCGCGACGTCGCGGATGGCCCGCAGGAAGCGCAGGCACCAAGAGGCGTCGGCCTCGCCGGATTGGGGCATTGCCTTCAAGTCAAGTCCCTCGCCCTTTTCGAACGCCGCGATGTCGCTATCAACGCAGTAGGTCATGCCCGTATCCTTTCCCTCCATGCCGCTTCGGGGGCAGCGTGTAACCGCCCCCGAAGCGGACTCGCGTAATTGTGCCGCTATTCTACTTGCTAACGATGCTAATGCGCTGCTGCACGTGGTCGCCGGACTCGATCTCGTCGACCATGGCGATGGCGTAGTCGGCGTAGCTGATGACCGACTCGCCGGCAGCGTTGAGCGTCAGCTTCTCGCCGCCGAGGATGTACTCCCCGGTGCGCTTGCCGTCGGCCTGGAAGTCACCGGCGGGGCTGATGTAGGTCCACTTGACGTCGTCACGTTCGCGAAGTTCGCCCAGGGCTTTGGCCATGGCAGCTGCCAGCGGCTTGAAGACGTCGGGGAAATCTGGCGTGTCGGAGACGGTCATGGTGTGCTCGGGGTTGACGAAAAGCGAGCCCGCACCGCCCACGACGAGCAGCCGAACGTCGGTGTTCGCCAGGCAGTCGCACAGGTGCGCGAGCGTGGCAGAATGCTGGTCGAGCGTCTCGGGCGTCCAGGCGCCGAAGGCATCCACGACCGCGTCGAAGCCCGCCAAATCCTCTGCAGTGATATCCATGATATCCTTGATGACGGCCTTCTCGGCTACAGTCCTGTTCTCGCCGCGCACGAATGCGGTGATGTCCATGCCGCGCGATGCGGCTTCCTTCACGATGAGCTGCCCGGCCTTGCCGTTGGCTGCGACGACTGCGATGTTCTTGGTCATGATGGTTTCCTTTCATCCTGCGGCTTCCTGCCGCCCTTGCTTGCTGACAACTCATACTGTATGTTTATCGGTGTCAAATAGTAAGTAGGCACAATTAAGTGCATTAGGCACCATATAGTAACTAATGGCTATTACCTGCTGAATTAGTTATGAAGGAGATTCGAATATGGCGGAACCGAGGCTCGAAGACCTGCCGGCATGTCCGGTGGAGACCACGCTCACGCTCATTGGCAACAAGTGGCAGGTGCTCATACTGCGCGACCTGAACCTGAACGGCACCATGCGGTTCAAGGAGCTGCAGCGCTCCATCGGCAAGATCTCGCAGAAGGTGCTGACATCCAACCTGAGGGCCATGGAGGAATCAGGCATCGTGCACAGGGAAGTATTTGCGGAGGTGCCGCCTCGTGTGGAGTACTCACTCACTGAGCTTGGCGAAACGCTGCAGCCGGTGCTCGACGCGATGTGGGCGTGGGGAGAAAGCTACAAGGAGCGACTTCGCAAGGTGTGCTCGTCGTAGCACAGCTTAGAAAGGCTTATGCGGGCTTAAGAAGCCCCTCTGGCTAGCGAGACTTGCCAGAGGGCTTACCGTGCTTAACTGGGGAAATGTGCGCTTACGACGGTTTTTCGTCACTCCCACTCAACCGTCCCCGGCGGCTTGGGGGTGCAGTCGTAGACCACGCGGTTCACACCTGGGACCTCAGCGACGATGCGGCTCGAGATCTTGCCGAGCACGTCATAGGGCAGTTTCGCCCAGTCGGCGGTCATCGCGTCGGTGCTCTCGACGGCGCGCACGATGATCGGCCGCTGATAGGTCCGCTCGTCGCCCATGACGCCGACGCTGCGGATGTCGGGCAGCACGGCGAAATATTGCCAGCAGCTGTGCTCGCTGTTGCGCTCGCCGGTCTCCTCGAACAGGCGCGCGTTGTAGGCATCGAGCTCCTCGCGCACGACCGCGTCGGCGTTCTTCAGGATCTCGAGCTTCTCGGGCGTCACGTCGCCGATGATGCGGATGGCAAGCCCCGGGCCGGGGAAGGGCTGGCGCCACACGATGTGGTCGGGCAGGCCGAGCGCCGTGCCGAGCGCGCGCACTTCGTCCTTGAAGAAGTGGTCGAGCGGCTCGATGAGGTCGAAATGCACGCCGTCGGGGAAGGGGATGAGGTTGTGGTGCGACTTGATCGTCGATGCTTTCCCGCCCGTCTTGCGCGCGCCGCTCTCGATGATGTCGGGGTAAATCGTGCCCTGCGCGAGGAACTTCACGGGACGGCCGTCTTCGGCAAGCTCTTGGGCGACCGTGAAGAACTCCTCCCAGAACTGCGTGCCGATGATCTTGCGCTTCTGCTCGGGGTCGGCGACGCCTTCGAGCAGCTTCGCATAGCGCTCTTCCGCATGCACGTGCACGAAGTCGACGTCGAACTGCTTCGTGAAGACTTCCTCGACTTCCTCGGGCTCGTTCTTGCGCAGCAAGCCGTGGTTCACGAACACGCAAGTCAGCTGCTTGCCGATGGCGCGGGCGCACAGCGCGCCGACCACGCTCGAGTCCACACCGCCTGAAAGGCCGAGGATGACGCGGTCGTCGCCGACCTTCGCGCGCACATCCTCGACGAGCGTGTCGATGAGGTTGTCCATGCTCCACGTCGCCTCGAGGCCGCAGATCTCGAACAGGAAGTTCTTCAACATGTCCTGGCCATGCGGCGTGTGGCGCACCTCGGGGTGGAACTGCGTGGCGAAGAGCTTGCGCTCGGCGCACTCCATCGAGGCGACCGGGCAGGTGTCGGTGCGCGACGTCACCGTGAAGCCGGCCGGCACGTCCGAGACGGCATCGCGGTGGCTCATCCACACGGTCTGCTCGTCAGGCGTGCCGGCGAGCAGCATCGAGTCGCCCGTGCGCGTGAGCGGAGCGGGGCCATATTCGCCCTTCTCGGTGTGCCCGACGGTGCCGCCGAGCGTGACGGCCATGATCTGCTGGCCATAGCAAAAGCCGAGAATCGGCAGCCCGAGGTCGAACACGGCCGGGTCGACGCTCGGCGCATCGTCGGCATAGACGCTCGCAGGACCGCCCGACAAGATGATCGCCGAAGGGTTCGCCGCCGCGATCTCGTCGGCCGGCGCGTCGCACGGCATGATTTCTGAATAAACATGCAAATCGCGCACCCGTCGCGCGATGAGCTGGCCATATTGTGCACCGAAATCGAGAACGATTACCTTGTCCATTACCGTGAGCTCCTTTGTTCAAGCTTTTCAAAAACCAGTGGCGCGATGAAAACGGCCACGAAGACAACGACGAACATGGCGAAGAGTTTCGCCCAGTTGTAAGGAAGCAGCGCCTTGAAGATGACGTCCGTTGCGACGTAGGCGACGCCGACGAACCCCACGCCAATCACGAAGCGAACTGCGCGCGTCTTGAAATCGAGACCCTCGGTCGAGAAGCCGACGAGCCGGCGTTCGAGCACCCAGGCGATCGCGAGCCCCGCGAAGATGCCGGCCGCTTCGAAGCTGCCTTTCTGCATCGTGACAGGGGCGACGAGCAATTGCCCGTCGACAAAATCCATCGGGTAGGGCTTCAGCATGACGAGCGCCACGGATGCCGCGCTCAGCACGACCACCACGATCATCGCGATAATGTCCTTGTTGTGGCCGGGCGCCATCGCGTCCCAGCGGTCGATCCAGTTGAAGAACACCTGCGTGAGCGCGATCATGATGAGGGCGATGAGCAGCCCGACGAGGACGTCTTGGGGCGTGTGCACGCCGAGATAGTTTCGTGAGAAGCCCATGAGGATGATGACAACGACGCATATGACCGTGATCCAGCGACGACTCTTGCGGGCGACCCAGGCGAAGCTGCCAAGCGATGAGGCCGTCCCTGTTGTGTGTCCGCTCGGGAACGAATAACCCGCCGCGCCCTCGATTGACGCCTCGGCCGGGTGCACGGCAGCGTCTCGGATCCACGGACGATAAGCGCACACGAGGTTCTTCAAGAGCTGACTCACGAAATTCGCAGCCCCGAACGCGATGAATGCGAATTGACCTGCGCGCTTGTCGATGCACCAATACACGACGAGCACGAGCGCGACGAGCGCCGGGCCGTCACCTATATATGAGATCAAAACGAAGAACGTCTCGATGGGGCTTGGCAACGACTCGCGCAGGCCCTGCAGTGTTAACAGGTATTGAATGTCCATTTATCCTCCGTGTTTGCGTGTAACCCACATGGTAACATGGCAGCACACGAGTGGCGTCTTTAGCCAAGCTCGTTAAAGCTGACGAAACAGGAAAGGACGAACGATGGCTGAAGACAATCTTGCGAAAATCGAAGAACATCGCGCTGCGATCGACGAAATCGACAAACAGCTCGTTGAGCTGCTGAACGACCGAGCCGTGCACTCTTTGCAGATTCGCGACCTGAAGCCTGGCGCGAACATGGGGCTCTATGACCCGCGCCGCGAGGAAGAGATCTTGCAGAAGGTCGGTGGGTTCAACGCCGGCCCGCTTTACAGCGAACATCTCCGCGAGATTTACACGACCATTCTCAAGGTGATGAAGGAGGCGCCCTCTCTATGAGCGATCAGAAATATCCCAAGCTCCCCGATTTGGGCACCCGCACCGACGAGATAACGATTTACGCCGGTCCGTGCTCGGTCGAATCGGAGGAGCAGTTCTTCGAGGTGGCCGAGACGGCGGCGAACCTGGGTCTGCATTGGATTCGCGGCGGCGCGTTCAAGCCGCGCACGAACCCGCATTCGTTTCAGGGCCTCGGCGAGGAAGCGCTCAAGATCATGCAGGCCGGCGGCGAGAAGTATGGCCTGAAGACGCTTTCTGAGGTCATGGACTCCGAGCACATCTCGCTCGTGCAGCGCTATTGCGACGGCATCCAGGTCGGAGCGCGCAACTTCCAGAATTTCAGCTTGTTGAAGAACATAGGCATCGCGACGTCGAAGACCGGCACGATGGTGTTGTTCAAGCGCGGGTTTGCAGGCTCGATTTCCGAGTGGCTTTCCGCCACTGAATACATCACCCAGCACGGCAACGACAACGTGGTGCTCTGCGAGCGCGGCTTGCGCACGTTTGAAACGGCGACCCGCTTCACGCTCGACATTAGCGCGGTTCCGGTCATCCACAAGCAGTCGCTGTTCCCGATATGCATCGACGTGTCGCATCCGGCTGGTCAGCGCGACCTCGTGCCAGCGCTCGCCAAGGCCGCAGTCGCTGCAGGCGCCGACTCGATTATGATCGAGGTTCATCCCGATCCGGCGAAGGCGCTTTCTGATGGCGCGCAGCAGCTCACGCCCGCGCAATTCACCGACCTGGTGGGCGAGCTTCGCGATATCGCGGCGGTGCTGGGGAAGAAGATAGTGTAAATGGCGAAGCCGTCCGAAAAGATGACGGGCGCGCAGGCTCTCGTCGCCTCGCTCGAGGCGGCGGGCGCCGAGATCGTGTTCGGCTATCCGGGCGGCTATGCTATCCAGCTTTACGACGCGCTTTTCGATTCGGACGCCATTCGGCATGTCCTCGCGCGCCACGAGCAGGGAGCAGTTCATGAAGCCGACGGCTATGCGCGTGCGACCGGCAAGGTCGGCGTCGTCATGGTGACGAGCGGCCCGGGCGCGACGAACACGGTGACCGGCATCGCGACTGCATATATGGACTCGGTGCCGCTCGTGGTCATCACGGGGCAGGCGCCTCGGTCGGCCATCGGAACCGATTCCTTCCAGGAATCTGACACGTTCGGCATCACGATGCCCGTCGTGAAGCACAGCTACCTCGTGAAGTCGGCCGACGACGTTGCGCGCACGGTGGCGGAGGCGTTCCATATCGCCTCGACGGGTCGGCCCGGTCCCGTGCTCATCGATGTTCCCAGCGACGTGGCGGCCGAGTTGTGCGCGTTCAAGTTTCCCTCAAAGGTCAACATTCCCTCATATAAGCCCACCATCCGCGGCAACGTCAAGCAGGTGAAGGCAGCTGCTGCGCTCATCGCAAAGGCGAAACAACCTGTCGTTTGCGCGGGCGGCGGCGTGATCGCGTCGGGTGCATCCGATCAGGTCCTGCGCCTCATGCGGCTTTTCGGCATTCCCGCCGTCACGACCCTCATGGCAAAAGGGGCGGTGCCGTCGAGCGAGCCGTTGAATCTCGGCGCGGTCGGCATGCACGGTTCGCGTTATGCCAATTCCGCGCTCAATCGCGCTGACGTCATCATCGCGGTGGGAATGCGGTTCTCGAATCGCGTCACAGGTGCGCTCGAGTCGTTCGCTCCTGATGCGAAGGTGGTGCATATCGACATCGACCCCGTGGAAATCGACAAGGTGCGCAAGGCGGACGTGCCCATTGTGGGCGATGCCGCGACGGTCCTCGAAGCGTTGCTCACCGAGCTTGACAAGCGCGCTGTCAGGGCCGACACGAGCGCATGGGTTTCCGAGGTCGAGAAGTGGCGCGAGGATTACCCCATCCTGAACGAGCGCGCGGCAGCCGAGGAAGACGAAATCGTTCCCGAGAAGGCGCTCGCACGGCTTTCAAGCTTGCTCGATCCGGATGCGTCGGTCGTCGTGACCGATGTGGGGCAGCACCAGATGTGGGCCGCCCAATTCGTCGACCGCGAGAAACCGCGCACGTTCCTTTCTTCGGGAGGCTTGGGCACGATGGGCTTCGGCTTGCCTGCTGCCGTCGGTGCCGCGCTCGGCCGACCCGACGCCCAGGTCGTCTGCATCGCCGGCGACGGGTCGTTCCAGATGAACTTGCAGGAGATGGCGACGGCCGTCGCAGAGGGCGTGAGCATTAAGGTCGTCGTAGTGAACAACCAGGCGCTCGGCATGGTGCGGCAGTGGCAGAAGCTGTTTTACGGAGGGCGCTATAGCGCAACCGAGCTGCCCGGCTTGCCCGATTTCGTGAAACTCGCAGATGCATATGGCTGGAAGGCGGAGCGGGTCGACGAACCTTCGCAGATCAATGCGGCTTTCAAGCGCATGCTCAAGGTGAAGGGCTGCTATCTCGTCGATTTGCGCGTCGATCGTGAGCAGAACGTCTTTCCGATGGTGGCGCCCGGCGACGGACTCGCCGCGGCCCTCACGTCGGTCGAGGAGGTTGCAGATGAACGATAAGCATGTGCTGTCGGTGCTCGTGGAGAACAAGTCCGGCGTGCTCTCGCGCGTTATCGGCCTCATTTCTCGCCGCGGGTTCAACATCGACTCGCTTTCGGTCGGCCCGACCGAAGACCCGTCGCGCTCGCGCATCACGATTATCGTCGACGCCGATGAGGAGGCGTTCGAGCAAATCACGAAGCAACTCAACAAGCTCGTGTGCGTCTTCAAGCTGCAAGACCTCACCAACGACGCCTATATCGAGCGCGAGCTCGTCTTGTTCAAGGTCGAAGCGCCCGCTGAGCGTCGCAGCGAGGTCATCGAAATCGCGAACCTGTTCCGCGCGAGCGTGGTCGACGTCGGCGTTGATTCGCTCACGATCGAAGCAACCGGCACGCAGGAGAAGCTGCAGGGTCTCGAGGAGCTGCTCCAGGCATATGGCGTGAAAGAGATCACGCGCACCGGAAAGATTGCCATCTCGCGCAACGCGAAGTAGCGTCTTTGCTAGGATGAAAGCGTTCTCAACCGGTTCGGGAAGGGTGTCTTCATGCAGAAGAGAGTGCTGATTACCGAGGAAATTGACCGCGCGGGCATCGTCGTGCTCAAGAATCGCGGCTTTGACGTCGACGTCAAGCTTGGCCTCACGGAAGGCGAGCTCATCGGTTTCATTTCTGGCTATGACGGCCTGATCGTGCGCTCACACACCCAAGTCACGCGCGAGGTCATCAATGCCGGCAAGGGGCGTTTGCGCGTCATCGGGCGTGCTGGCGTCAGCATCGACAACATCGACCTCGAGGCGGCAACCGAGGCCGGCATCGTCGTCTGCAACGCGCCGAACTCGAACATCATGTCGGCCGCCGAGCATGCGATGGCACTCATTCTCGCGTGCGCCCGCAATATTCCCCAGGCGAACTCGTCAATGCATGCGGGCGAGTGGTGGCCGGGCGGCTTCAAGGGCTGCGAGCTTTACGAGAAGACGCTTGCGATCTTCGGGCTCGGCCGTGTGGGCGGGCTTGTCGCGCAGCGTGCGGCCGCGTTTGGCATGAACCTCATCGGCTATGACCCCTATTGCAGCCGAGAACGTGCCGTCACGCTCGGCGTGGAGCTTTATGAGGACCTCGAGGACATCTTGCCGCTTGCCGACTTCATCACGGTCCACATGCCCAAGACGGCCGAGACGTCGGGCATGTTCGGCCCGGAGGAGTTCGCCGCCATGAAAGACGGCGTCATCATCGTGAACGTCTCGCGCGACGGCATCTTCGATGAGAAGTCGCTCGCCGATTTCGTTGCCGCCGAGAAAGTGCGTTCCGTCGGCTTTGACGTGTTCGAGGAGGAGCCGTGCGAATCCTCGCCGCTGCACGAGTTTGACAACGCATTGCTCACGCCGCATATCGGCGCGGTGACTGTCGAGGCTCAGCGACGCGCTGGCGTCCAGATCGCCACGTTCGTCGCGCAGGGTCTTTCTGGGTCCATCGTGCCGACGGCAGTCAACATGTCGAACGTGCCGCCGGAGGTCATGGACAAGTTCGGTCCTTACCTCACGGCGAGCCAGACGATGGGGCGCATCCTCTCGCAAATCGAGACTGACATTCCACGTCAGCTCATCCTGACGGCATCGGGCACGCTTTCGGGCGCTGACACCTCGATGCTGCTCGCAAGCGCGCTCAAGGGCTTGATGGCTTACAAGAACGTCGGCGCCGTCACGGGCGTGAACGCCGAGGCCGTCGCGCAGCGTCATGGAATCGACACGACGCTCAACACGCAGGTCGGCGCCCTTGGATACGATTC
>ERZ808037.1248-NODE-1248-length-17524-cov-12.531151_pt1 | contig 17524 bp, 25 predicted proteins | sample MGYA00380190_ERZ808037 | MGnify/ENA primary metagenome ERZ808037 (study PRJEB31490, sample SAMN06133399) | mouse gut metagenome | isolation source: J9 | host: mice | place: China: Chengdu | collected 2015-05 ... | reverse complement strand
CCCCCCCCCCCCCCCCCCCGCAATTCTTGTCTTTGCGTTTGGGTACATGGTAAAACAGTTTCTCGTAGGTCAGCTTCTCCCCATTTCTCATGGCGCAAAGATGCTCGACCTCGATGCGATATTTCCTCCAGATATACTCGTCCACCCGGTCCTTGAGCTCCACCATCTTTGGGTGTTCTCCCCGGATGGTATCAGTGGCCCACACATCCGTGGTGGTTATCCTATCCAGGGGCAGCCCACGGGTGACGATGACATCCAGCATTTTGAGGCCATCCTTCCCGCCGCTGATACGGGCGATATACTGGAGTTGGCTGTTTCTCAGCTCCAGGGCCTCGTCAGCCTCAACCCTCCCCATAGGGATCCGGCAGGGTCCAGCCCCACACGTCGCCGCCCATGTCCACAGGGAAGGAGGTGTCGAAGTAGTTCTCCCACCCGTCCCCCTCGAAGAACAGGTACTCGGCAGGAAGGACCCGGCCCACATCCTCCTGACCGGCCTTCTCAGCACTCCAGCGCCGCAGGACATCCTCGGCCAGCTCTATGTACTCAGGGATCACGGGCCTGTCCTCGGCCCAGGCGAACTGGTGGGGGGCGGTCACTACCTCCTGGATGCTGTCCCCATACCTCCCGGTGTCCAGCCGGTTGAGGACACACCACACGACGGCGGCCTTTTTAGCCGTGGTCCGGCATATATCGGCCTCGGCGTACACAGTCTGGGCCAGCAGCACCAGGTCGTCCTCGGTCCACGCCACAGGCTCAGGGGAGGCGGACACGCTCCCTGCCTGCGTATCAGGCCCGTACAGGCTCAGGGTCACATCGGCAGGGAAATATACCACCCCGGCCCCTTCCGTCGCTTGTGGGCCGCCCTGGGCCGCTTCCCCGGCCTCCTCACGGCCCATGCTGAACAGGACCCCCGTATATACCAGGGCCACGGCCACAAGCAGGACTACGGCCCAGCCCAAAGGCTTGTCCCTCCGAACACTCTTTGCGAGGCGCTTCCCGCCTCTCGTTTTACCATCCACGTTTTTGCCTGCTCCTTTCCTCGTCGTACTCCCACGCCTTCTGGATGGTATTTATCCCTCGGGCGTTCAGGGTACGCATAACTCCGAATATGTAGTTCCAGTTGACGGCCCCGGCCTTCGACGCCTGCTCAAAGGCGTATGCCAGCAGCTCCTTTCTGCTCTCAGGGAAAACTATGGTAATGTCACGGCCTTCGCCCCTGCGCTCGGACGCCAGCTCAAACACCCGCTGTTCATCCCGCTCGTCCGGCTTATGGTCGGGCCAGTAGGCCCCCAGCAGCTCCTTGGTGATCTGCTTCAGCTCCTGTGCTACTTCCTCGTTCCAGCCGAAGTATCGTGTCAGGTCATCCACCCCGTCGGCCATGTAGTATGGGACGCCCTCCGGGAGGTCAGGGGGGACACCACCCTTGGCGGCGTCCTTCCCCCATACACTGCTTGGCGGTATCAGGGTGTACTCGCTCGGCTTCCCCTTCACCCCTTGCTTTACCTTCAGCAGGCCGGCGTCTTCCAGGGCCTTGCGGGCTTTAAGGAATGTTGGTTCAGAATACCCGATTGTTTCCATCGCCTCCTGGTTTGTCAGACATAGGGGGAAGCGCCAGAAATTTCTATTCGCCCGGTGCATCAGCCTGTACCATAGGAGCTGTGCATTTTGGGGAAGGGGCCGTTCTTCCATAGCATCCCCGAAATAGTTGATTTCGTTGAGGTATTGCAACGGGCGGCCCCCTCCCCTCTATCAGCTTTTCGGCAGCCTTTTCGGGGGTCAGCCTCCCAACCTCTGCTGACCGTCTCCTTCCTCCGGCTTCTCGCCGGTCTGCTCTCCCTCGGGCTTGTTCCCCTTCTCGGCGGGGACAGCCTCCCCGTTTTCGGGGTCCACCTCGTAGTCGGCGTCAGGGTACATCCCCTGGACCTCGTACATATCGGCGCTGATTTCGCTCTTGACCATCTCGTCCTGGGCAACAGCCCGCAGGAACTCGGTTTTGAGGGGGGCGTACTTCAGCACCCGTTTGAGGACGGTCTTCTTCGCCATCTCCTCAAAGTTCGTCTGCCAGGGACCGCTCCCGTAGCTCTGGGAGAACTTCCTGGCGTGGTTCCTCACATCGTCGATGGACATGACCTCGTAGCCGTAGCCGCCGTCCTTGGTCTTGAACATAGCGTAGACATACACGGCGTTCCCCCGGTCCTTCATCGCCGGAACGTGCTTCAGTGTCGGCTCCAGCCCGAACGAGTAGGAGAACTCGTCCTTCTCATAGACCACCTGGGCCATGATGGTGGACACGTCCCCGGAGCGGTATGCCAGGTCGATAAGTCCCTTATAGCCGAGCTGGAACTGGCACTCGTTGGCCCCGACCTTCCGGCTCCAGTAGGGGATGAGGTACGCCTGCCCCAGGGGGGTGTTAGGCTCCACACCGAGCTGGGCGGCGGTCATCATCGCCCCCAGGAAGGAGGCCGGGGTGCAGCTCTGGAGCTTCGGGTTGGTGGACAGGGCGGACAGGGTGATGCGGGTGAACCGCTCCGGGGTCATCACAGCAGGGAGGGCAGCCTTGATAGCGGGTTCCATCTGCTTAATGTACTGCTGGATGGTGGGCCGCTCCCCCTCCTGGGTGCGGGCGGCGGCGGCCTCCTGGGTCCTTCTCTGGATAGCGTTGTTTCCTGCCATAGTTAAACGGCCTCCTTTTCGTCAATCTCGATTTTGAAGGGACGGGAGCTGGTTACTTTGTAGTACGGGGCCAGGTTCATGTCGGGGTGGTCCTTGGCGAATTGGGCCGTCTGGAAAGTCTTCCGCTCCTGGGGCTTCCAGGTCACTCGGTAGCCGGGGCAGATACCCCGCTGGGCCTCCCCCAGGTCCATTTTGAGGATATTCTTGATTTCCTCCTGGCGCTCCTCGATGGCCTTTTCCTGCTTCCCCAGCTCGGCCCATTCGGTCAGCAGGCCCTCACGCCCGAACAGCTCCACCTCGCCGGCCTCAGCGGACCCCTGGAAAATGGTCTGGAGGGTTTCCCCGGTAGCCTCGGACCCATCCAGGGGCGGCGGGGTCCCATCCTGCACATGGCCCCAGAACTCCAGCTCGGCCCCCATAAGGGCGTCGATTTCCGCCTGGTCCCGCTCCAGGGTGTAGCAGAACACCCCCCGGCCATAGACCATGACGCACAGATACCACCGCTTGGCCCCGGTCACGGCCATGTAGTGGACACACTGGGCGTAATACTGCTCGGGGAACTCCACCCCCTGGAACTGCCGGACATCCAGCGTGGAGGTGGTCTTACACTCCAGGCCGGCGTTCTCCCCGACCACCCATCTGTCGATGTTGGCATGGGCGAAGGGGTACAGGTCGTTATACAGAATGGCGTTGACCCGCTCCACCTTCTTCCCAGTAGCCTCGGCCCACCTTTCGGCGACGTACTGCTCCAGGTCCCGGCCCATCCGCATGGCCTCAGTCTCGGGCTTGTCCTCCAGCTTCCCCAGCTTCTCGGCCCACACAGACAGCGGGCTGGACCACTTGGACAGGCCCACGATGGCGGACGCCTCAGACCCTCCGATGGTCAGCCGCCTGACCTCCAGCCACTCGGCCCTGGGCATCCCCACAGTGGACACCCGCCTGACGTTCCTCGGTCTTTTCATCTCGGTTATTCCTCCATTTCCTCATAGTAGTCGTACACGTCCTTGGCGCTCAGGCAGACGTCACAGCCCACCACCTCGTTGATGCTGTTCGTGTAGACGGTTTCACACTCACACCAGCAGACCGGGCAAGTGTACTCCCTCGGCTCCATCCCCGGCGGGTAGCCGGTCCTCTCACAGGCCACGATGATGGGGTGGTCAGGGACCCCATACGGGCCGCCCATCAGGTTTTAACCTCCAGCTCGGCAAACTCGTCTTCGTCCTTCAGGTCCCATGCGCTGGAGTTTTCATCATTCACGGCATCCATAATGACAGCCCTAAACAAGGCCAGCTCAAAGATATTGCTGTTTCCGCAGTCTATCCCGTTATAGATACCATTGATGATTGCGACGGTTTCCGCTGCCAGTTGCTCCAGGGACCCGTCGATAGAACACTCCACCTTGATGCCAGCCCTCCCGGCATCAATGGCCTGCACTTTAATCACGGCTGGCCCCCTCCTTCTTCTCCACCACGGAGATGTCGCTGTCCAGGTCCCACACGGGGGACCTGGGGTCGCCCACAGCCGTGGCAATCCAGTGCTTGAACAGCTCCAGAGACTGGGGCGGGCCTCCATCCTCAGCCATAGCCTTATAGATGGAATGGACGGCCTCAATGGTATTGATGGTGAGAGTTTTCAGGTCCCCCTCAATGCCACACAGGCATTTGGACCTTCCGGGGCCGTCCGGCTCGATTTTCACATTTATCATGGTTATTTCTCCTTTCAAACCGCTTGACAGCGGTGTTTTGATGTGGTACATTGAGGATGGTTATTTTTCCTGGCCGCTTCAGCCCTTCCCGGGGGTTGGGGCGGCTTCTTTCATAGTCCCGCCCACCAGCAGCATATCGGTGATTGTGTTCTCCAGCTCCCGGAGGAAGTCCAGGGCCTTGGTGAAGTCTTCCCGCTCGGTTTCATCTATCACGCCGTCGTAGGCGATTTCCTCCAGGGTGTCGGCCACCTGAAGGGCCTCCTTCAGCATCCGCCGGACCCTCAGCGTGGCAAAGGGCAGGGGCCGCTCGGTTGCGGCCTTCCCGGTCATCCTCCCGACGGGGCAGTCGGCGCAATACTGGAGAAGGAGGGACTGGCACCCATACCGCTCGGAGTACAGGACAGCGTCCTCGGGGGTCATCTGTACGTCGCCCCTCTCATGCCTCCCTATTGTCTCAGGGGAGAAGGGGACCGCCATAGAAGCGGCCACCCGGTTCGCATATCCAGCCCTCGACCTTGCCTCCCGAAGATATTCGGGAGGCCTTTTTGTTGCTGTCGCTGACACGTTCTTTCACTCCCTTCGTGGTATCATGGGGAATAGTTGAAGGGGGCAGACAGCCCCGGTGACTTCCTTGGCGTCATACAGGGCGTTCCTGGTGTACTGGCGCTGCCACGCTCCCTGGCTCGGCGCCCACTTGAAAGCCCTGTGCCTCAGCTTCGCCCGCATATCCTCGTCGGGCTTCCCCTCAAAGATGATCTGCACCCGGTTCAACTCCAGGTTGATGACCACCTCGCCGCCCTCAAAGGTCCAGCCCTCCGGGGCCTCCTCGGTCTGGCGCTCCTCCAGCTCCTTGATGCGGCCCTCCAGCCTCTTGATGTTGGCGTTGTTGTTGGTCAGCTCATAGGCGGGATAGCCCACACGCCCGCAATAGTCAGGCTCCCGGAGCTGCTTGATTTCCTCCTGGGTGTACCCCAGCTCGCACAGGCGGCGGTCCCCCTCCTCGGTGTCCTTCAGACGGATGGCAGCATTGGCGGCCTTCATCAGCTCCTGGTGCTTCTTCAGGCGTTCGACCTTCTTCTTCAGCTTCTCCAGGGCGTTCGGGTCATCCGAGCTGATAGCGCCGGTCCCTACGGACCGCATTTTATCCAGCAGGCCAGCGATTTCGCTGTACTCCTTTGCGTTCCGCTCCAGGGCGGCGACCTGCTTCTCCTTCTTCTTGACCGGGAAGTTACCAGCGCCGGACACCAAAACCGAAGGACACATACACCCGATGCGGCTCTCAGCGTTGAAGTTCTCGGCCAGCCTTTTGGAGTAGGAGGCCAGCAGACTGTCGATTTTCTCGTGGTACATGGGGTCGGTCTTCCCCTTCAGGAAGGAGGCCAGGAAGGAGGCTTTGTCCACCTCCAGGCGGTACGTCCACGTCTTGGACATCTCGGGATAGTCCCGCATGGACATCATGTTGTGGGCCGTCCTTGCGGTGGCCTCGTCGATGGCGTAGTAGACGGGGGAGGGGCCGGCGACCAGGCCCAGGGCCTTCACGGTGTCATCGGGCAGGGCCTCGGTGAACTCCCTGTACCCATAGAAGGTATGGCCCTGGAAGGCGGCCCCGTTCTGGCCGTAACTGTGCGTCAGGGCCAGGGTCGGCAGCTCCAGCTCGGCGGGCATCTCAGCGGTCGTTATGTAGTAGCGATACATGGTGGTTATTTCTCCTTTCAAATCTTGCCGGCATCCCGGCGTTGTACGACTTCCAGCGGCTCCACTTTCTTCCCGGGGAAGCAGTAACCGCAGTAAATCCAGTGGTCGCCCTCCTTGGCAAAGGTCATGTGGGTGTAGGTAGGCATCTCGGTATCGGGGTCAATGGCCCTGCTGTAAGCCTCTCCAGCCTGTCGGAGGTCATCCCGATATGTAGTGGGCAGCAGGTCCAGGACGATGCGGTCAACGGTCTGTTCATCCACCACGTCCCCCGGCTTCAGCTTCCGTCCCATCATCTGAACGGGCAGGGGTATTTGGGCCTGCCCTTCACCTCCAGCACAGCGGGCGCCTTATACGACAGGCGGATGGTTTTCACCTCACGGGCCTGGGGCTTGTCCACCTTCTCAGCCTCACAGTCGCAGACCTCTCCAGGGTCGAGGTGGCATCCACACTTGGGACATTCTCTCCAGTACGGCAAACGCTCACTCCTTCCTCGGCTCCTTCGCCGGTTTCTTCCAGGGGGGACGGACCCCAGGCTCGTACATCGTCCGGCTATCGAAATAGCCCTTGCTGACCCGTCCAGATACGGTGAAATAGCCTTCCCGGTCCAGTTCAGTGTTGAACTGCTTCATGATTTGGTAGGCTTTGGACCTCCCCACCCCGAGAATGCTCATAACGTCCTCGACGGAGTAGAACTTATCGCAGGGGGTATTCATCAGCCCGCAGCCTCCCTCCGATAGCGGTCCATAAAGGCACACACGGCAGGGATAAGATCATGCCCAGGCGTTCTCCCGGTCATAGCGGCGATAAGGGTCGTTCGCTTCACCTCAGCACCGGCGGCCAGCTCCTCGGCAGTCATCCCGGTTTCGGCCAGGAAAATGCTGACCTGCGTACCGAACTTGGTCTTCTGCTTCTTCACTACTGAGCGTCCTCCTTTCATCTCTTGTTTTTGCGTCTAATTTTTGATATACTGTCCTCAAATCTCGGTCCGGCACCTATGCGGCAGGAAGGCCACGTCCACGTCCGGGGAGGGGGCGTCCTGCCTCGCAAGACGCCCGAAGATGCTCACACCCTCGTCGGTGATGAACTCCACCCGTCCGCCGCTCAGGTCCACGAAGACAGGCTCCTCGTCAACGGGGATGTCTTTCCCCCTCTCTCGGTGGTATATCCAGTCGATGGGCCTCCCGCAGAACTTACAACGGGCCACATCTTTCGCCCCCTCAGTCCGCTTGGCAGTAGGTCATGGCATCATAGCCCAGGCCCTCCAGATACTCCCGCATGGCCTCGGCGGCCTTCGTGCGGGTCATCCCCTGGCCCACTCCACAGCCCATGGGGAGAGAGAAGACGTAGGACTTGCTCCCCCACAGGTTCCAGACGAAGCAGCCCAGGCCGGCATACTCGGCGGCGGCCTCGACCTTCTTCCGCTGCCAGCCGGGGAGGTGGAGGGAGGGGGCGTCGAAGTTACAGGTCCCTCCATCGTCGTCCCCCTTCCGCTCCAGGCCATAGGCAAGGGCCGCTTTCAGGTCCTCGGCCAGCTTCCTGTACTGGCCCTTCAGCTCCGCAGGCATCGCCTCGGGGTGGTGCCACTCCTTCCGCAGCCTCTCGAACTCGTCCAGGGCCTCAGCCTCGGTCGGGGTCAGGACGACGTCCATTTCCAGGCCGGATTTCGGGTCATACAGCATGACCTCGAACTTCCCATCGCCCAGCTCGGCGGCGTCCAGGGTCATCAACCGGCCATCCTTCAGCCGGATGCGCTCGTCTCTCTTGATGCTTCCCATCTTCTTCGCTCCTTCCTCAGACTTCCCAATGGCCGTCGGTGGAGAAGTCCCATTCGACCGTCCCATCGGGGTACAGATAGACGTTGTGGGCCTTCAGGGTCCACCCATCGCTAACCCGCTGCATCGTGGCGGCGTCGTCCGTGTCCTTCTCCGTGGGGGAGGCAACGCACAGGTAGCGCCAGCCGTTGCGGTTCTCATAGACGGCCCCCTCCTGGGGGATGATGCGCTTGGCCCTTTCAGTCATCACTCGCATGGCTATCTCTCCTTTCCGGGCCGGGGCGCTCAGGCCCCGGCGTGGTTGTTGGCTCGGATGGCATCCACCCTGCCCAGCAACTCCCGGATGCTCTTGGCGTAGGTGGCGTGGTTGCGGTTCATAGCCACAGCCTTGCGGAACTCAGGGGAGGTGGGGTCATCGGCCAGCCTCACGATTTCGGCGGCCTCCTTCTCGGCCATGGCCTCGGCTTTTTCCGCCTGGTCACCCAGAACTGTGATGACCCGCTCCAAGTCCTCGTCGCTCAGGGTCCGGGCCTCCAGCTTCTTGATGACCGCCTGGGCCTCGTCCCTGGCCTGCTGCTTCTCGGCAATCTCCTGGGTGAGCTTCCCTTCCAGCTCCTTGACCCTGGCCTCCAGCTCGGTCACTTTCTCAGCGGCGGCATCTGCCAACCGCTTCTGGGAGCAGCCCCAGTCGTACTCGATGTTCTGCTCGGCATCCTCGAAGCACCCCTCAAAGGCGGTGGCGAGGTAGCTGTCCGGCCCCAGGTCGGCGACCATCTGGCGGATGACCTCCAGGGCGTCCCGCTCGTTCCGCTTGGTGGCGGGGGCATCGGTCCTCAGCAGCTCGATGGACTGGAACACTCTCCCGCACTCCTTAGCAGTCTCTCGGAAGAACTTCTTGGCGGCAGCCTCGGTGCGGTCCGTAACGCTCATGGTAAAGGTCCCGGTTCCTCCAGTCACAGCAGGGTCGGAGGTGTAGGTGATTTTGTACTCGTTCATGGTTATTTCTCCTTCCATCAGTGGGGGCCGCGGGTTCCCGGTTCAGCAGGCCCAGCAAAAAATCTATAATTTTTTATATGATGGTTTGATTATACCACGACAGTGGTGGTTGTCCAGAGATTTATATAAAAAATTATATATTCGTCACTATGTACAAAAGGAGGCATCTATATATGTATAGGTCGTCAGATGTAGCAGACAGGCTCCGCCATGTGTCAAAGTCAAAGGGTATGACGATGAAGGCCGTCCTCGAAGATTGCGGCCTAAACTTCAACATGATGACCATGATGCGGACATCTATGCCAAAGGCAGACACCCTCGCCAAACTTGCCGACAGGCTGGAGTGTTCCGTCGATTATCTCCTGGGCCGCACCACAGAGATGATGACCCCAGGGGCGGGACAGGCCCCCACACCCATCCAGGATGAAGGGCCTGATCTGGACGAGGCCCCCCAGCTCTCCAGGAACGCCGTCGAGATGCTGGAGCTGTTCGAGCAGCTTCCAGGTCATGAACAAGACCGCCTAATCGGTCGTGCGCAGCTCCTGGTTGAGCAACAGGGTGGGAAGAAGGACGCCACCCCCATACAGGCCACAAGCTCCGTGTCATCGCCCGCAAAGGCAATCTAATAATCATTGGGAGGTAGTTTTATGTCAGAATTTACTCCAGATGGCGCTTTCCTTCGCCAGGCAGATTATGGGTACGTAGATAGGGTCAGAGCATCCCACTCGCCGGAACTGGTAGATGCCCATATAGCACACGGACTGCTTGAGGAAACATCCCTCGAAGAAAACCTGTCCGGCCTCGGTGTAGGGGGATTGCGGGATGCCCTCAAAAGTCATGGCCTTCCAGCAACAGGGAAAAAACTTTCCTTAATTGGTAGAGTTCTTGAAAATTTCAGCATAGACGAAATAAAATCCCTTCCTCTCGAACCACGATTCAGGCTCACAGAGAAAGGGAAAAAGGCTGTAAATGATTGGGTTGCAGCAGAACGGATGCAGAGGATTGAAAGGGCCTCCAGCATAGCCGATTTAATCCTTGCTGGAGAGTATGAAAAGGCAACGAACATCATCAGGCCAGACGGGTCGAAAACTTCTTTAGACGTTTCACTCCCTGAAGGCATAGGGAGATACCTTGCAGACAGGGGGCGCAACGACATAGGGTTCGTTATCGGCATAGTCGAGGACATAATCATGGGATATAGGCCCCCTACAGTCCTTTCTGATCTGGCAGACGAGGGATACGATGTGTCCGATAAGGAGCTTCAAGATGCAAGTGATGGCGCCCACACTTACGCCAAAGCTATTGAGGCCAGCAGATTGGCGGGGAAGTATAAAATATCTTCGACCTGTCCTTGTTGCAAGCGGATGAACGGAAAAACCTTCTCGCTGGAGGAAGCCAAAATCGGAAAGACACTCCCTCCATTCTCCACATCCTGCATGGCGTATGTGTCCCTTCCAGACCTCTAAAGTTTTCAACATTATTTCCACAAAGTTTTCCACACAGCATAAGGACACAAAAAAATAGGGTAAAAATATTTTACCCTATCAAAAATATTCCCTTAAAAATTTTTGGCGAATTTATACCGTTCCTCTTAAAAAATTTTCCCCAAAAGCCCCTTACACCTCTATTTAATTAAGACAGTGTACTGTAAAGACAATTATTATTATGTTCCTCTCCTGGCCGGAGAGAGACGGCGAAGGAGGTTTTGGTGTGCCAGCATACAAGGACAAGGACCGGGGGACCTGGTACGCCTCGTTCTACTACACGGACTGGCAGGGGGCCAGGAAGCTGAAGAAGAAGCGGGGGTTTGCCAGGAAGAAGGACGCAGAACAGTATGAGCGGGAATTTCTCCACAAAGAGGCGGGCAACTGCGATATGGCCTTCTCCTCGATGGCCTCCATCTACATGGACGATATGCGGGGGCGGCTCAGGGAAAACACCATGGAGACAAAGGGCAACATAATCGAGAAGTGGGTCCTGCCCTTCTTCGGCTCCAGGAAGCTGGCAGATATAACGCCCTCGATGGTCCGCCGGTGGCAATCCGAGATACTGGCCTCGGACATCTCCCCCACCTACGCAAAGACAATCCACAATCAGCTTTCGGCCATCTTCAATTACGCTTGCCGCTACTACGGCCTGAAGGACAATCCGGCAAGGCTGGCCGGCAGCATGGGAGAAAAGAGGGCAAACACAAAGCACTTTTGGACCCCGGAGAACTTCGAGATGTTTATAGGCTTCGTCCCTCAATACCCCGCCAGGGTCGGCCTTGCCACCCTCTTTTGGACGGGCCTTCGGATAGGGGAACTGCTGGCCCTCACTCCAGCAGACGTAGACCTCCAGGCCGGGACCATTTCCGTGTCGAAGTCCTTCCAGCTCATAAAGGGGCGGGAGGTCATCACGGAGCCAAAGACGAAGAAGTCCCGTCGGGTGATCCCGCTCCCCTCCAGGATGGTCGAGGCCCTGAAGAACTACGAAAAGAGCTTCTACGACCTCCAGCCTACGGACAGGCTGTTCCCCTTCACGAAGTCCTATTTCCACAAGCAGATGGACGCAGGGTGCCAAGCCTCGAAGATGGAGAAGATACGCCTGCACGACCTCAGACACTCCCACGCCTCGATGCTCATTCATATGGGCGTCCCCATCCTCCTGGTGTCTGAGCGCCTGGGCCACGAGAACGTCGAGACGACGTTGCAGACATACGGCCACCTATACCCGGCCCAGACCACCGAGGCCCTGGAGAAGATGGACCAAATGATGAACGGGGACCTTGGAGGCCCCAGGAAGGCCCAGGGGAATGGTGCCGCCCAGGAGGGGGAGGAAGGCCCAGGAGAAGCAGACAGCCCCCAGTAATGCCAAAGTAATGCCACAGGCAAAAAGAAAAAGCCCCCGACCCTTGAAATACAAGGGTCGGGGGCTGATTATCTCCTATTCCCACTCAATCGTCCCCACCGGCTTCGGCGTCAGGTCATACAGCACCCGGCAAACCCCCGGCACCTCCGCCAGAATCCGCTCAGTGATCTTCTTCAGCACCGCCCAGTCGATCTCCGGCACCGTGGCGGTCATGGCGTCCACCGTATTCACCGCCCGGATAATCACCGGCCAGTCAAAGGCCCGCTTGCCATCCCGCACGCCGGTGGAGCGGAAGTCCGGTACTACCGTAAAGAACTGCCACACCTTGTCGGCCAAACCGGCGTTAGCGAACTCCTCCCGCAAAATGGCGTCCGACTCCCGCAGGGCGGCCAGCCGATCCCGGGTGATGGCCCCCAGGCACCGCACCCCCAGCCCGGGGCCGGGGAAGGGCTGCCGCTCCACCATGGACGCGGGCAGGCCCAGGGCGTGGCCCACGCAGCGCACCTCGTCCTTGAACAGCAGCCGCACCGGCTCCACCAGCTCAAAATCGAAGTCGTCGGGCAGGCCGCCCACGTTGTGGTGGGCCTTCACCCCGTCGCTCTCCAGGATGTCGGGGTAGATCGTCCCCTGGGCCAGAAAGTCGATGCCCTTCAGCTTCCGGGCCTCCTCCTCAAACACCTTGATGAACTCGCCGCCGATGATCTTCCGCTTGCGCTCCGGCTCATCCACCCCGGCCAGCAGATCCAAAAAGCGGTCGGTGGCGTCCACATAGATCAAATTGGCGTCCATCTGATTCCGGAACACCTCAATGACCTGCTCGCTCTCCCCTTTCCGCATCAGGCCGTGGTTGACGTGGACGCACACCAGCTGCTTGCCAATCGCCTTGATGAGCAGCGCCGCCACCACCGACGAGTCCACCCCGCCGCTGAGGGCCAGCAGCACCTTTTTGTCCCCCACCTGGGCGCGTACTTCCCTGATCTGCTCCTCAATAAAAGCCTCCGCCAGTTCGGGGGTATTGATCCGCTTCATGTCCGCGGGACGCATCGTCATTTCCATCGCTCCATCCTCCTTTGTGTTGGTACCAACACCCTATTATACAGCATGGAGCCTTTGGACGCAAGGCCGGCCTGCGTCAATCCCTGCCTTTTTTCGCCTTGCAGATCAGCTGGGTCATGGTTCCCATGGGACAGTAGACGCACCAGCTGCGGGGCTTGAACAGAATCATCGTGACCAGCCCCAGCACCGTGGAGGTCAGCATGACGCTGTAAAAGCCGAAGGCGAACTGGGCCACCCCCTGGTGGATCAGCGTCCCGTGATAGGCCCAGTGCCAGGGCAGCTTGAAGGTCCACAGCAGCGTGACCACCTCCCGCAGATCCCGGGCCCCGGCAAACACCAGATAGGTGTTCCACAGCATCAGGAAGAACATGGCGAAGAAAAAGATCAGAAACCCGTACCGAAAGGCCTTGCTTTTCATCCACTTGGGGATGTCCTTGTTCCGGGAGAGGCCGAAGCGCCCCCCAAGCAGGCCGAACAGCTGCCCCCGGCCGCAATAGCGGTTGCAGTAGCCTTTGGTGCCCCCCGCCACCGAGATGATCAGCGGAATAAAGAAGCACAGCAGCCCCAGCCACGCGAACAGGATATTGAAGAACCCCAGCACCAGATAGGTGAGGGAGACGATCCATAAGTAGTCATACCAATGCTTTTTCATCCCTGCACCTCCTCGATGGTAATCACGCTGGCCGGGCACTCCTTGGCGCATTTCCCGCAGCCCACGCACTTGTCCCAGTTGACCTGGGCCATACAGCCCCGGAAAATTTCGATGGCCTTCACCGGGCACACCTTCACGCAGCACCCGCAGGCCACGCAGTCCTTTGTCTCCACCACGGCTCTGCGCCGCTTCCTGACTTGATTCATACCGATCCCCCTTGCTTGAAATTGCTCTTGATTATACTATGTCCGCGAAAAAGTTCTGTGACATCGTCACATAGATCCGCCCGCCTGGAAAAATTTTTCCCATTCCCGCTAAACTTTTCAAAAAAGCTGCCGAATAAGTAAGTGAACGGCCCGGGGAACCTCACCTCCCCCGCTCCGTTCAAGGCTCCTCCGGTTCCGGGCCGGGGGGGCCATACCCCAGCGCCGGACAAGCGGAACACCCCGGCCAGGTTGTTTCGGGAAGCCGGAAGCCCCACGCGCGAACCGCAATGGATGGCGGGCGCGCGAAATAAATTTAAATAAAAGGAGTTTGTGTCATGCGTATTCAGCATAATATTATGGCAATGAATGCCTACCGCAACTACACCAACAACGTCTCCGCCATGAAGAAGAACCTGGAGAAGCTGTCCTCCGGCTACAAGATCAACCGCGCCGGCGACGACGCCGCCGGTCTGGCCATTTCCGAGAAGATGCGGGCCCAAATCACCGGCCTGCAGCAGGCGCAGAACAACGCTAAGAGCGGCATCAACCTGGTGCAGACCGCCGAGGGCGCCCTGACCGAGGTTCACGATATGCTCAACCGTATGGTGAAGCTGGCCGACCAGTCCGCCAACGGCACCTACGACAACGACGTGGATCGCGCCCAGCTCCAGAAGGAGATGGATCAGCTCAACGCCGAGATTGACCGCATCGCCGACAGCGCCAACTTCAACGGCATCAAGCTGTTCGACGGCTCCATGGACGGCACCTCCACCGAGACCATCAACGACACCGTCTTCGCGGGTGAGACCACCGGCCTGTTCGTGCCTGTGGATAATAAGGGTACTCCTGACGATGACACTGACGATGTTGACCTCATCAACGGCAAAGGCACCGGCTGTGCTCAGGGCTGGGGCCTGTACACCCATAAGGAAGCCGCCGGTTCGGGCAAGACCTCCTTTGAGGTTCGCCTGTCCGACAAAGAGGTGAACAACCTGAAGCCCGAGCAGGAGGTCACCATCAAGTTCCAGCTCCGGGAATATACCGATCCCAACGCCCCCGTCAGCACCAACAACCAGTTCGACATCACGGTCAAGGCCGACGAGAACGGCAAGATCACCGACCAGATGCTGGCGGACGCCGTGGCCAAGCACTTCAAGGACAACGTCAACAAGGACGGCACCGTTGACCTGACCAACCGCAGCGGCTACAAGGTCAACTACAACGTCACCGCCAAGGACGGCGCCATCGTCTTCGAGATGAGCGACAAGGGCTATGAGACGGCCAAGAACATCTCCAAGGACAGCACCGAGCACAGCTTCGAGCACATGATCTTCGACGCCAACTACAACATCAAGTTCGATGTCCAGTATGACGAGCTTGAGACCATTGCGAGCACTGGTAGCGGAGCTGCCGCTACGGATGCCGGATACACGAAGGCGGACGGGAGCGCTCTTGAGGACGCTGACGTGGCCGACGGCAAGACGATTTACAAGAACGGCAACGAGTACACTGTTGCGACGGGTGTTGCCGCCAACACCCTCGACATCACGCGTACCGCCACTGTGGGCGACGGCTGGACGGATACCGCCACTTCCGTCACCAAGCGGGGCAGCGCCATTTCCGGCACCCAGCTGGCCGACGGCCTGGTGGCCCCCCGTGAGGGTGGCTGGGGCTGGGCCGACTTCAAGGACGGCGCGGGCATCCGGCTGGGCGACACCAACTACGTCTTCGCCCTCAGCGACGACACCATGAACGCCAAGTTCGACGCCAACACCAAGGTGGTGGATCTGCGCGACCTGGTGCAGACCAGCGGCGCCGACAAGGGCAAGCTGGGCTACACCAGCGCGGACGAGGCCCTGCACCGCGTGGTGGACGCCGCCAGCGACAACAAGATGTGGAGCGTCCAGCTGTCCAACAACGGCAACATGATCGCCATCCGTGAGCGCGTGGACTACAACGGCAACGGCCAGGATGGCCGCGCTGACCTGACCACCCGCGAGGGCATTGAGAAGCAGGTTCAGATGTTCACCAAGGCCACTGGCAGCAGCACCGTCACCGAGGCCACCGGCCGGGCCCTGACCCTGCAGATCGGCGACACCGCCGACAGCTACAACCAGCTGAAGGTCAACATCGGCGATATGCACGCCGCCGCCCTGGGCCTGGACAAGATCCGCATCGACGACCAGGCCGAGGCCGCCAAGGCCGTGGACGTGATCCGCGCCGCCATCAACAAGGTGTCCGACGTGCGCGGTACTCTGGGCGCCACCCAGAACCGTCTGGATCACACCATCAACAACCTGTCCGTCATGACCGAGAACATCCAGGACGCCGAGAGCACCATCCGCGACGTGGATGTGGCCGAGGAAATGATGGCCTACACCAAGAACAACATCCTGATCCAGAGCGCCCAGGCCATGCTGGCCCAGGCCAACCAGGTTCCCCAGGGTGTGCTGCAGCTGCTCCAGTAAGAAGCTGGAACGCTTGGCAAAAACCGCATAGACCCGTTCTTCTTCCCCCCCGGCCACGCCGGGGGGGAATTTTTTGACAAACGCCGGCGGGTATGCTAAAATGAACCTGATTTCCGGTTATCATATTATAGGTAACCGGCCGCAAAAAGGGGGACGCCCATGGGCAACCTGTCGGAAAAGCGCCTGTTCCTGCTGGACATGGACGGCACCATCTATCTGGATCGCACCCTGTTCCCCGGCACGCTCCCCTTTTTGGAGGCGGTGCGGGCCCGGGGCGGGCGGTATCTGTTCCTCACCAACAACTCCTCCAAGTCGGTGGACGCCTATATCGAAAAGCTGGGCGGCATGGGCGTGGCCGCCGTCCGGGAGGATTTCCTCACCTCGGTGGACGCGCTCATCGCGGATCTGGCGGCGCGTCCCCCCTTCCGCCTGTGCTACGCCTTCGGCACGGACAGCTTCCAAAGCCAGCTCCGGGCGGCGGGCGTGCCCGTCACCAACCGGCTTGAGGACGGGGTGGACTGCCTGCTCATCGGCTTTGACACGGAGCTGACCTTTCAAAAGCTGGAGGACGCCTGCATCCTGCTGAACCGTGGGGTGGAGTTTATCGCCACCAACCCGGACTGGGTGTGTCCCACCTGGTACGGCTCGGTGCCTGACTGCGGCAGCGTGTGCGAGATGCTGTACCGGGCCACGGGCCGCCGTCCCCGGGTCATCGGCAAGCCCCAGCCCGCCATGGCGCGGCTGGCGCTGGAGCGCACCGGGTTCCCGCGGTCGGCGGCATTGATGGTGGGGGATCGGCTGTATACCGACGTGGCCTGCGGGGCCAACGCCGGGATCGACACCGCCTTCGTCCTGTCCGGCGAGGGGACGCGGGAGGATTTAGCGGCGGGCGGCGTGGCGCCCACCTGGGTATTTGACGACATCTCCGCCCTGCACCGGGCCTGGGTGGGGACGCAATCGTGAAACAGGAAAAGAGGTAAGGGCATGAACGAGCTGAAGCTGAACAACAAGCGCACGATTCTGGTTGGGCTGGCCTTCCTGTCCATCTGCGCCTTCTGGCAGATGTACGACAACCTGATCCCCCTCATCCTCCGGCGCACCTTTGCCCTGGACGAGTCCCTCACCGGCATGATCATGGCGGCGGACAACGTGCTGGCGCTGTTCCTGCTACCCCTGTTCGGCGGTCTGTCCGACAAGTGCGGCATGGGCAGGCTGGGCCGCCGCACGCCATTCATCCTGGCGGGCACCGCCGGGGCGGTGGTGCTGATGAACCTGCTGCCCATCCTGGACAACAGCTACGCGGCCGAGGCGGCCCCCTTCAAACTGGTAAGCTTTGTGATCGTGCTGGGTCTGCTGCTGGTCGCCATGGGCACCTACCGCTCCCCGGCGGTGGCCCTGATGCCCGACGTGACCCCCAAGCCCCTGCGCTCCAAGGCCAACGCCATCATCAA
>ERZ808037.1246-NODE-1246-length-17548-cov-14.239025_pt1 | contig 17548 bp, 16 predicted proteins | sample MGYA00380190_ERZ808037 | MGnify/ENA primary metagenome ERZ808037 (study PRJEB31490, sample SAMN06133399) | mouse gut metagenome | isolation source: J9 | host: mice | place: China: Chengdu | collected 2015-05 ... | reverse complement strand
TAAGAACATCCTTGCGGTCGGGCTTGACCGTCTAGCTGTAGGAATCCCCTCGGTTTAGCGAGGGGAGGAAGTCAAAGCTCTTTTTCTTTCACCCATCCTTAATAGCCATAATAGATAATACTATGACCCATGACAATCAAAACACCGCTCAAGCTTCTACTAACACCCCAAGCAGCCAACTAGATGATAACTGGACCAATGATGCTCTAGATTTAAGCCAAGGCTATGCTATGCAAACCATAGCCATACGTGCAGGGCAACATCGCAGTGATGAAGGCGAGCATAATGATCCCATTTATACCACCAGCTCTTATGTGTATCAGTCGGCCGCCGATGCCGCTGCTCACTTTAATGGGTCAAAGACAGGCAATGTTTACTCACGTCATACTAACCCAACGGTACGTACTTTTGAACGCCGACTGGCTGCTTTAGAAGGTGGAGAGCGTGCAGTAGCAACCGCCTCAGGTATGGGTGCCATATTAACTATGTGCGTAGCTTACTTAAAGCAAGGCGATCATATCGTCGCTGCCAAACAGTTATTTGGCTCATCAGTGGGTCTATTTAACAATCTTATGGGCAAGTTTGGGGTTAGCGTAACTTATGTGGATTGCTTTGATAACCAGGCTTGGGAACAAGCGGTGCAGTCCAATACCCGTTTGTTATTCTGTGAGACCCCCAGTAATCCATTAGGCCAGATTGCAGATATGAAAGCAATCAGTGAGATTGCTCATGCTCATGGGGCATTATTTGTGGTAGATAACTGCTTTGCCACCCCTGCCATTCAGCGTCCATTAGAGTTTGGGGCAGACATCGTCATTCACTCGGCAACCAAGTATATCGATGGTCAAGGCAGAGTTCTTGGCGGCGCTTTAGTGGGCAGTGATGAGCTTATGCAGCAAGCTTTCGTTGTGGTTCGCTCCGGCGGCATTAGCATGAGTCCTTTCAACGCTTGGGTATTTATCAAAGGGTTAGAGACTTTAAATCTACGTATGCAAGCTCACTGTGATAATGCCAATAAAATTGCTGAGTTTTTGGTCAATCACCCCAATGTTGAAAAGGTACATTTCTCAGGTCTACCAAGCCACCCTATGCATGAGCTTGCCAAGCAGCAACACCATCGCAAAAATTGCTATGGGGCCATCATGGGTTTTGAAGTGAAAGCTGTGGGCAGTCACACACCGCAGTCGGCGGCTTGGCACGTTATTGATAGCACACAAATGGTGTCTATTACCAATAACTTAGGGGATGCCAAGACCACAGTGACACACCCTGCGACCACCACTCACTTTAGAATTTCGGCACAAGCTCGTGCTGAAGCTGGGGTTACGGATGCGCTCATTCGATTGTCGGTAGGCTTAGAAGAGGTGGATGATATTATTAAAGATTTAGAGCGAGGGTTAGATAGCTTAAGCTAAGTCACAAGCATAGAACATAACCCCTTAGACAGCTACCTAAGTTATCAGTATAATGAAGCTCATGTTTTTAAGGGTTATTGTGAAAGATTAAAACAGTCTTATTCATAGACTTTATATAGTTAATAACGTAGCCGGTAATGAGACTAATTCGAATTATTTTAAAAATACTGATGAGGTAATCATGAATATTCAAGCACTTATGCAGCAAGCTCAGGCCATGCAAAAGCAAGTTGAAGCCAATGTTGAAAAAGCAAAAAAAGAGCTAGCAGATAAAGAAGTTCAAGCAGAAGCAGGCAATGGTCTGGTTAAAGTAACTATGACCGGTCGTCATGTGGTTAAGCGTCTGTCTATCGATCCAAGCTTATTAGAAGATGAGCCAGATCTAATTGAAGATTTAATTGCCGCCGCTATTAATGCTGCAGTAACTAAAGCGGACGAGCTATCAGAAACAACTTTAGCCAATGCAACCAGTGGTATGGGTTTACCACCAGGTATGCAAGGTCTATTTGGCTAATTTAGTTTTAGCTAAAAATTTATTACAAAATAGTTCAAATGATGGGGTGGTAATGATTAAATTACCCCCCATTTTTTATTTAAGGGCTTGTGGTCGTGTCTGACACTATAAGTTGATAAAATATAAGTCAGTCAAAGATTTATTTATTAAGTAGGGTTTATTTTATTGCCCAAAAGATTTGGTATATAAAGAAGGTGATGGATTGTTAACCGAAAAGTTTGATAACTTGGTTAAGCAGCTGCGAGTACTGCCGGGCGTGGGTCAAAAGACAGCCCAGCGTATGGCTTTGCATTTGCTTAATGGAAAAAGGCCTCAAGGATCGGCGCTGGCGCAGGCATTAGACATTGCTATGCATGGTATTATTGAATGCCAACAATGTCACTCTTTTAGTGATGATGAGGTGTGTCCCATTTGTTTAGACCCTAGACGCGATGACACTGTCCTGTGCGTGGTAGAAACAGCGGCAGACGTGATGGCTATCGAACAATCCGCTGGATATCGGGGTCGATATTTTGTTTTGGGTGGTCACTTATCTCCACTTGATGGGATCAATGCTGATGACTTAAATATTGATCAGCTAGTTAATAGGGTAAAAGCCACCCCTGTCGAAGAGCTTATTTTGGCTACCAGCACCACCGTGGAAGGTCAGACCACGGCACACTTCATCTCCGAAGCGGTTCGCCGTCATGTTGGGAAGGTGACTCGTATTGCTCAGGGCATTCCGATGGGCGGTGAGCTTGAGTATTTAGACAGTATGACTTTGTCACAAGCCTTACAAAATCGCTCTTAGTAATCTATTAACTTAGTAGCTTAGAAACTTAAAAACCTGCAACTATAACCTTTGCATTTATAACCGCTATTTAACTCATACTCTTATTATTTTCATTTCACAGTAAAAGAAGATTCCAATGACTCAGGCATCCACAGACAGCACTTCCACTCAAGGATCGACAGCCAAAGGCGCTGCGACAGAAAAAAAAGCAACCCTTTATGATTGCAGTAAACTCATTGATGTAGAAGCCATCAAGCGAGATTTAGAAGCTTCCTCTGAGTTGCCGGTGTACTGGGTATCTGATTTTGATGCTTTAGAAGCTTGTCTTGATGATTTGGAAACCCGAGATCGAGTCGCCTTAGATACCGAGTTCATTAAACGCAGTACTTACTTTCCAATTCTTGCCTTAGTACAAATTAATACAGGCGAGTGCATCTACTTGATTGATGCACCCAAGCTTGATTTGACCGAGTTTTGGGTAGTGTTAGAAGAGATGCCAATGATGATTTGGCATGCTTGTGGCGAAGACTTGGGTATTTTTTATCTGTTATCAGAAAGCCCTGCCTTGACCAATGTTTTTGATACCCAAATAGCGCTTTCTTATTTAACTGGCCAGCTGCAGATGGGGTATCAGCAAGCGCTGAGTCAGGAGCTAGACATTCATGTTGAAAAAGGGGAGAGCCAATCAGACTGGTTGGCCCGACCTTTAACTCATGAGCAAGAGTGTTATGCTATTGATGATGTGCGTTATTTGCTTAATTTATATGACATTTTACATCAGCAGCTGACTAAGCAAAATTTACTAGATAAGGTAATTGAGGACTGTCAGCTTTATACCAAAGAGCTGTACGATGCGGCCAACATTGAAGATGATGCCACTTATTTAGCCATGGCAGACTTTCGGTATACTGATGAGCAGCTAGCGGTGTTACAAGCGGTATCTAGCTGGCGAGAAGCTTTGGCTCGGGCTACCAACCAACCAAAAACTTTCATTCTAAAAAAGCAAGCCGTACGGGATGTAGTGGTTGAGTTTCCTAAGAGCATTAAGCAACTGACACAAAAAACCACCATGCACCGCAGTATGATTCATCTTTATGGTGAAGAGCTTATTGATATCATCAATAAAGCACGTAACCTACCTGCTGAGGAGCAGCCCGCCCGTATATTCCCACCTTATCGCTCTAAAGATAAGACTGTCTCAAAAGCTGTGCAGCAAGCTGTCAAAGATTATGAGGCTGAAACTGGGGTGCCTGCAAATGTCTTAATGCGAAAAAAATGGCTGTCTCAGCTATATGAAATTATCGCTTTTGACTTGCCTATCGAGGATATCCCAGAGGGTCTTAAAGGGTGGCGTAACCCTTGGGTGATGCAAACCTTAATCCCATTGCTTGAAAGCTATAAGCAGGAGCTACAAGAAGGTATGCGTATGCAGCAAGAGGATGAAGAGCTATAAGGTAATGAGCTTATAGCTTCTTATTTGATGCCTTTTTAATGGCAGCTCTTTTAAACATGCCATGATCTAAAAAATAAGCGGTTTGTTCTGCCACAGCCTGATTAATTAACATTCCGGTATGAGAGACGGGAAGGGTGATGTGATCTGTTGCTGTGGCAAGTTTAGTCTCAAAGACATAAACCGTACCGTCATGCTCACACTGGGGGTGGCTAAGTTTTGATTTTTGATTGTGATAGTTAAGTACTATCTGCCCCAGGCCATGAGGAGTATTACCAGCAATCACGCCTAAGCTAATCCCTTTTTTTAGTGGTGCATTTTGGCCATCTAAGGCATTTTTATACGACTTTCCTACCAAAGGTGATAGCAGTTTATTAACGTATTTAGCGGTGGTGCTGCCATTGTGAGGGGTGCCTAAGGTGACACAGCGGGCTATCTTCCATTGAGGAAAGCGTGCAATAAAGTCTCTAATGACCAGCCCACCTAAGCTGTGACCCACCAAATTTATGGGAATATAAGGGTCATGATTGTCTAATAACCAGTTATTAAGGGCCGCACTGTGCTTATCAATACTATCGCGTAGGCTGTAGTAGTTGTGCTGATGTGTAGCAAAGCCCCGACTTTGCAGCTGCTTTGCTAAAGGCTGCATAATCCAAGCTTTTTGATGTAGCCCATGTATTAACACCACGAAGGGACGACTGGGCTGAGCAGATGAAGTAGGCGATGGCTTAGGTTTTGACAAAAGGTATTCCCTAATTATTAAGCAGTTCAGTTTGAAAATAGCACAGCACAGATTATAAATAGAGAGCGGGCAGATATACGTTAAAAAATGTCATTGAAAGTTAACCTAATTTTATAGATATAAAAAAACCTTCAAGTCTAAGACCTGAAGGTTTTTTTGTAGCTAGATAATCAACAGTGGCGAGAAGCTCGCAGTAGTTGATTACATATAGTTTTCGATGCTTGGGCAGCTACACATTAGGTTTTTATCGCCATACACATCATCAATACGACCTACAGAAGGCCAGAATTTGTGCTGACGGATATAGTCTAATGGGAAGGCAGCGGTATCACGGCTATATGGATAGCTCCACTCTTCATTAGTGATAACGAAAGCTGTGTGAGGAGCGTTAACCAATGGGTTGTTCTCCAAGGTCCAACCATCAGTGCCTTCTTTCACTTTAAGCGCTTCTTGCTTAATAGATTTAAGAGCTGAGATGAAGCGGTCAAGCTCATGCTTAGCTTCAGACTCTGTAGGCTCAATCATTAACGTGCCTGCCACAGGGAAGCTCATGGTAGGCGCATGGAAACCATAGTCCATTAAGCGCTTAGCGATGTCTGCTTCAGTGATGCCTGTCTCTTCTTTTAGAGGACGGATATCAATGATACATTCGTGAGCCACACGGCCATTCTTACCGGTATAAAGTACGGGATAGTCTGCTTCTAACTGACTGGCCACATAGTTGGCATTCAATAGAGCCGACTTAGTGGCTTCTAGTAGACCATCACGACCCATCATGGTGATGTACATCCATGAGATAGGTAAGATGCTTGCTGAGCCGTAAGGAGCAGCAGAAACCGCCGTTGTGTCTTGAGGCGCATTGAATACTGGAGTCACAGCATGGTTGGCTTTAAATGGCGCTAAGTGAGCCTTCATACCGATAGGGCCCATGCCTGGACCACCGCCGCCGTGTGGGATACAGAAAGTTTTGTGCAGGTTCATGTGTAGTACGTCAGCACCTACTTCAGCAGGTTGCATGATACCCACTTGGGCGTTCATGTTTGCGCCGTCCATATAAACCTGACCGCCGTGGCTGTGAATTAGATCACAAATGTCACGAATACCAGCTTCGAACACACCATGAGTAGAAGGGTAGGTGATCATTAAAGCGCCTAAGTTGTCGCTGTGCTCTTCACACTTCGCTTTTAGGTCGTCAACGTCAACGTTACCATTTTCATCTGTGGCAACTACCACAACTTTCATACCCATCATCTGAGCGGTAGCTGGGTTGGTACCGTGGGCAGATTTAGGAATCAAGCACACGTCACGGTTGGTTTGACCCAATGACTCATGGTAGCGACGGATGGCCAGTAGACCTGCGTACTCACCAGAAGCACCAGAGTTTGGCTGCATTGAGATGTCGTCAAAACCAGTGATGGCTTTTAATTGCTCTTGTAAGCTTTCAATCATGGCTAAGTAGCCAGTCACTTGGTCTTTTGGTGCAAAAGGATGCACGTTAGCGAACTCATTCCAAGTGATGGGTAGCATTTCACTGGTCGCATTTAATTTCATGGTACAGCTGCCCAATGAAATCATGCTACGGTTCATCGCTAAGTCTTTGTCTTCAAGCTTTTTTAGATAACGAAGCATTTCGTGCTCGGTGTGGTGCGAGTTAAATACTGGGTGAGTTAAAATCGCATCCGTACGTAACAAAGCATCTGTTAATGATACTTTAGCTTCGCTAGGTAAAGACTCTGCTTTATTAGTAAACAGCTGAGTTAAGGTCTCAAAGTCTGCAGCATTACTGGTTTCAGAGAAAGAAACAGACAGTTTGCTGTCGCCTTCGCGCCATAAGTTATAGCCCACATTTTCAGCATTTTCATAGATTTGAGTGGCTAATTTTTCAGAACCACACTCTACCAATACTGTGTCAAAGATTTGGTCGTGAACCACTTTAAGCTCACTGTTAGACGCTTTGATCACATCACTAAAGGCAGTGGCCATAGCATGGATGCGAGTGGCAATGCGTTTTAGGCCTTCAGGACCATGATACACCGCGTACATACCTGCTAGGTTGGCTAGCAATACTTGTGAAGTACAGATGTTTGAGTTAGCTTTTTCGCGGCGAATGTGCTGCTCACGAGTTTGTAGAGCCATACGTAGGGCAGTGTTGCCTTGAGCATCTTTTGAAACACCGATGATACGACCAGGGGCTGAGCGTTTTGCTTTGTCAGAGAATGCAAAGTAGGCAGCGTGTGGACCACCAAAGCCCATTGGAATACCAAAACGCTGAGTACTACCTAAAGCCACATCAGCACCCATAGCAGCAGGTGACTTCAATAGCACTAGGCTCATAATGTCACTGGCGACTAAAGCGTAGGTTTTCTTTTCTTTAACTGCAGAGATGACGTCTGTTAAGTCAACCACATCCCCTTCACGGCCCACATACTGGAATAGGGCACCGAAGAAATCGCCGGCTTTAGCAGTTTCAAAGTCACCAACAACCACTTCCCAACCAAAATACTTGGCACGAGTCTGGATTACGTCAAGAGTTTGTGGATAAACGCGCTCATCTACGAAGAACTGGTTTGATTTGCTTTTGCTCACACGCTTCGCCATCGCCATACCTTCAGCGGCTGCAGTGGCTTCGTCAAGTAATGAGGCACCGGCTAATTCTAGACCAGTTAGATCGATACAAACTTGTTGGAAGTTAAGTAGTGCTTCAAGGCGACCTTGTGAGATTTCAGCTTGGTAAGGGGTGTAAGCGGTATACCAGCCTGGATTTTCTAGTACGTTACGCTGAATGACAGCAGGCATACGTACAGGTGAGTAACCTTGGCCAATATAGCTCTTGTTAACCGTGATGTCATCAGCCATGCCACGTAGCTTGGCCAGAGCGTTGTGCTCACTCATGGCTTTTGGCAGGTCTAATTCGCGGTTCATGCGTACAGCTTCAGGCACAGTATCAGCAATAAAGCTGTCCATGTCATCATAGCCAACCGCTTTAAGCATCTCTGCTTGATCGTTAGCACCTGAACCTAAATGTCTTGCTACGAAGCGTGCTTCGTCAAACAGACCATCAAAAGATAGGTTAGAGTGTGTGTTTTGTGAGGTCATGGCAGTCCTTAATGGTTAAATCAAACATTTGGCTAGGGTTTTGCACCAACAAGTGTGAAAACCGTGAAGCCGGATTAAACTGGCAGTTGTCATACCGGTTGTAAAATTGTCTATTAAACGTGCTTAACAAATTGATCGTAATCAAATCTAAACTGTTCGTTATAAATACCATTGTGAGCTCTTTCGCCAGCACCAATCATCATGGCTATGTGATGGTGACGGGTTAAGCCCAACAGTTTTTTCATGCCGGGTTCATCAAATCCGCCCATAGGGCAGCTGTCAAATCCGTAAGCTCTTAGGGCCAACATCAAGTTTTCAGCCGCTAGGAAGGTATTACTAAGTGCCCATTTTACTTGGTCAGCCTGAGTGTAATAAGGCGTGACTACGGGACCTTTAAAGGTGCGATGCGCTTTGGCAAAACCCCATTTCACCAGTGCTAGTGCATTGATTGGGTCTTGGGTATAGACCAATGGGATAAGCTTTTCGTAATATCTTTTCACCTTTGCAGGTACTGGTTTTTCGGGATATTCATCAATAATTTGTTTGCTGTGCTCACGCCAGTTATCTGTACGCGCAACAACCGCTATCAATCTACTCGAGGTCTTGGCTGCATTTTGGCCAAGGCAAAGCTTAACTGCTTTTTTCTTAACCTCTTCTGAATCAATGATATAAAACTCCCACTGCTGAAGGTTACTGGCGTTAGGGGCAAGCATTGCCATACGCAAACAGTCTTTTAGAACCTCATCAGGGATAGGAGTGTCGGTAAAACGTCTTACTGATCGACGTGATTCAATCACCTGTTTAAAAGATTCTAAATGCGGTGCCTCAGGGCTACCTGGCTTATTTTCATAACTTGTTTGACTGTCAGTATTCAGCTCATTGTGCTGCTGTTTCGTCATTTTTGGCATATCCTTTGCAATTAAGTGTTTGTTGTTCAATAACCTTACTTTTATTATTAAGTGAGGGTCATTGTTCAAGCATCAAACCCGTTTAACGAATTTATCGTAATCAAAACGGAATTGGCTGTGATAAATTCCTCTTTCAGCTCGCTCACCAGCGGCGATCATCATAACCACATGATGGTGGTCGCTAAGCTTTAGTAGTTTCTTTAAAGCAGGCTCATCAAAGCCGCCCATAGCACAGCTATCAAAGCCATGAGCCCGAATGGCTAAAATTAGGTTTTCAGCCGCCAATGCTGTGTTATACATGGCCCAATTTTTGATATCGTCATAGGTATAACAAGGGGTTTTTATAGGGCCCTTAAATTGTCGTACCGCTTTGGTCATTCCCCATTTAGCGACTGAGATAACCCCTGCAGGACCTCGCAAAAAGTCTAGCGGGACAATTTTCTCATAGTAATCGCGTACCTTTTTTGGGGCTTTGCCGTCTGGGAAATCACTAATGTTTTGTTTGGCATGGTCACGCCAAGTATCAGTTCTTGCAACCACCGCAATGAGTTTATTGGCAGTTCTGGCTGCATTTTGGTTCATGCAAATTTTATTGGCTTTGCTACGTTTGTCTGGGGTTTCAATAACATAAAACTCCCAAGGCTGTAGATTGCTTGAGTTGGGAGCAAGCATAGCCAAGCGTAAACAATCCTCTAATACATCATCTGGAATAGGGGTGTCTGTAAACTTTCTTACCGAACGGCGAGACTCAACCACTTCTGTGAAGGCGGCTAAATTTTTTGACGATCTGATATCTTGCATAGCAAAACCTTGGTCTTCGTTAGCCTTCTCAGTGGAGGGGGTGCTTCCTTGGTCTTGTTGTGACATAACACATTTATCCCTAAATAGTTCATGATGTCAGGATGAAAATAAGTAAGCGTCGCCTCACGGATGAAACAACGCCGTTCATTCCAAACTAAGCTAAAACCCTATAAATTATAGGTCAGCTTGATACTCTTCAGCAGACAGTAATGAGTCGAAATCATCAGCATTGTCTGGCTTAATGCGGTACATCCAGCCTTCACCGTATGGGTCGGTGTTGATAACTTCTGGATCATCTTCAAGCGCTTCGTTGATGGCCACAACTTCACCAGTGATAGGAGCATATACGTCTGAAGCTGCTTTAACAGATTCTACAACGGCTACTTCATCATCTACCGCTACAGTATCGCCCACATCTGGAAGCTCAACATATACGATATCGCCAAGTGCTTCTTGAGCATGGTCAGTAATACCGATAGTGATGGTGCCGTCGTCTTCCATACGTAACCACTCGTGGCTAGCAACATACTTTAATTCTGATGGAACATTACTCATAAATTTCTCCTAGGGTTAAAAAAATTAATTAGACAGGTCACATATGATATCTGTCATATTTGGTTCTTGTTGAGATGAATATAGCTCTAAGCCTACTGCTGCTTCATTATATTCATTCTCTCCACAAAACTCACAATCTTCGAAAGTAATTTTTGTATTGGCTCTGACTTTTCGTCTTGCCTCATCTAATGGGACATCGACAACAAAGTAAGGGGAGTAAATGCCATTGGCGATTCCACCTGCAAGACCAATTTTTTTGACTGGCATACCATAATAAGTTCCCACCACATTAAAGTAGGCATCAAAATAAGAGGAGTCTTTGGTGAATACTTCGCCAGAGCTTATCCCATTTATATCATAAAATTCAGTCTTTAAGTCACTGTCTACGAAAAGTTTGTAAGCATTAGGAAGCACAATACTTCCTGACTCAAAAGGCAACGTTTTCCCTTTGTATTGATCTGACTTATAGAAGGATTCATAACGCGGTGCGATATGCTTTAGCATAATATTTTGATTACTTAAGTCACACGCGTTTTCCCATGGCTTGAAAAAAGGAGTCCAGTCAACAGTCGACGCAGCAGCCAAACTCATTTGGCTAAATAATAAAGCGCCTACTATTAATGTTAACGATTTAGGCAACTGAGACATGGCAAACTCCTTTAAGCCAGAGGTGGGACTTAATTAGTCAAACTGTTTCTCACCATTACGTACGAATGGAAGTTTTAATACACGCACATCAACAAACTTACCTTTGCCGCGTAAATCGACTTGAACGCTATCTTCTTCAGTCACTGATTCTGGGATACGAGCGATGGCGATAGATTGTTTTAGGCTTGGTGAGAAGGTGCCACTGGTAATAGTACCTGTCGTTTCTTTGTCTGTGCCTTGATTGATGGTCACAGTCATGCCTTCACGTAATACACCGCGAGTCTCAAGTAGTAAGCCCACTTGCTTCATAGCTGTGCCGTTTTCTTTGGCTTCTTTGCGCTTAGCCACAAGAGCTTCACGGCCAACGAAGTCACGGTCATCTTTAAGCGCTAGCGTCCAACCCATGTTGCACTCATAAGGACTGGTGGTCTCGTCCATATCATGGCCATATAAGTTCATGCCTGCTTCCATACGCAAGGTATCACGAGCACCTAGACCTGCTGGCTTAACGCCATGATCAAGCATTAATTGATAAAATTCTGTAGCATTCTCGCCTGGTAAGATAACTTCAACGCCATCTTCACCGGTATAGCCTGTACGTGCCACAAACCAGTTAGCCGCTTCAGTATCCGCTAAGTCAGCACCAACGAATGGCTTAAGACTATCTAAGATGTCTGACCAGCTTGGCTTAGCTTGCTTTAATTTAGCCATGGCATTAGGGCCTTGAATGGCCAAAATTGCCAGTTCAGGACGTTCGGTTAAAGTGACCTCAAAGCCTTCAGCGACTTTGTTGAAGTTGGCTAAATCTTTATCACGAGTAGCCGCGTTAGAGATGATGCGGTACTGAGTTTCTTCTTCGTTCATTAAGTAAACGATTAAATCATCAATGATGCCGCCCTCAGCATTTAGCATGCCTGAATACAGAGCTTTACCTACGGTTTTTAGTTTGGCAACGTCATTAGCCAGTAATTTTTGCAACCAAGCTTTAGCTTGAGCGCCTTCAACATCAGTAATTACCATGTGTGACACATCGAACATGCCAGCATCGGTGCGTACTGCTTCGTGCTCATCAATCTGAGAGCCATAATGGATAGGCAGCTCCCAACCTGAGAAATCTACAATTTTACCGTTATTGTCCACATGCGACTGATAAAGAGGCGTACGTTGTAAAGTGGTCATGACAAATCCTTGTGGTTAGTGATAAAAGCAATGAATAAACTAAGTAAATAACTACTGTATCGTATACGATTCAGAGACAAAAATATTCGGTTTTAAAAATAGGCTGAACTGCACTTTGGTAAGCTAAGCCTAAAAAGGGCATAAAAAAAGGCAAATAAGTCGACGAGCTATCTGCCTTATCAGTTATTACTGATAAAGAGTCTCGAATTACTTATTTGCCCCATCTGTCCTGTTACCTGAGATTTTCGATAGTGGCTTATCACAGCTATCTTTTCCCCTTCGGTGGGTACTTACAATACTAAGTACCACTCTCCAGATTTGTCATTGTTGTCTTACCTTGCCTGAGATATAAAAATATAAAGATATATAGGCTAAGGCTTAGACCCTTCCATACATGAGTGATATAGCATGCGGTGGGTTAATGAGTTATTCAGTCCGGTTACCTGAGCGATTGGCAGGGTGCTTACGCCTTCGGTGGCAGTCGAGTTTAATAACCCTAGCAGGGTTTGGTAGTCATCGAGTGATATTTATACGATGTCATCCGCTTTGCTTAGGGTCAAAAAGGCTACTGCGCTCTCCTGAAAAACGCCCTTATTATGAAAGGTGCGAACCTATTTTACAAGTCACAAATGCTTAGCATTTTGCCAGCCTTGATAAAACCACGTCTAAAACAGGGTTTGTGCTGTAAAATTAAATCACCATAACTGCTATTTATTTGCGACAATTTAAAGTTTAGCCTAAGCAAATATTCATCAAAACCACATTTATGTTTTATCTGACCTTGAGTTTATTAGCAGATTGTTAGTACATTGGTTATCATAAGCGACTTTCACAGACCTACTACTGTATTATATAGTTTTAACCAGAGTATATAGTTTTAACCAGTACGCTAGAGTAGACACAATACCGACTTAGACGCACATAGAGTCAAATATAAAGAAAACATCAAAAGGTAACCTGTAATGCATTGCGATATTTATAAATTCCCTAAGCACAGCGAAATGTACGTTTATATAGCAAGACCTGACTATCCTGATGACACAGATGAAATTAAGGACTGGTTGGGGGTTTTACCAAAAGATTTGCGCAAAAGCTTAGGCGAAGCTAAGTTTTTAATGCATCTGGATTTGGCAGAGACTAAAAAACTTGCCCGAGTAGATAAAAATGAAGTGCTAGAGAAACTTAACTCGCAAGGGTATTTCGTGCAGACTCCACCGTCAGATGTGTTATTGGCTCAAGCCCAAGCTCGAATGAAAGATTCTCAGGATAAGCGTTACGACTAATTGTTGAAATTTAACTTTTTCAATTGTTGTAGAAAACATTTAAAATACAAGCTAGCACTTATCATAAAAAATGAGGGCGGTTGTAAAGAGGGGACTGTTGGCTATTATGCCTGCTGTGATTTGGTTTATTATTAACTGAGTCGTGGTAGAATATGCGAACTTAAACCCGACCTATTACTGCTTGGTAATACCCATATAGATTACAGCAGTACGTTTAATTTAACTTTAATTAACTAGTAGACTGAGCATTGCATGGAATGGTTACGCAATATTGTTATTAATTTGCCGCTGGATGAAATCAGCGATTCAGTGAGCCGACTAACGATTTGGTGGAGTAACTTAGTGGCTGATGTGCCACCCGATATGTTGCCAATATATGCCTATGTCGGATTTTCTGCCATTGTCCTTTTATTATGGTTATTTATCGTTAGAGTTCTGCCCAGTCCTTTAGGCGGTATGAGCTGGCTAGCTTTGTTCTCCATTTTATTAGCGCCAGGATCTGCTGCAGGTAATACGGGTGAAATCGCTCCTGCCAGCATTGGTGTCATCTACGGTATCTTAATGAAAGAGCCAGGACTGGCACTTCGTAGCCTGCTGCCTATCTTAGTGGTATTCTCTGTGGGTCTGGTATTGGGCTTTATTTGGCAAATGATTAAAAATATCGTTGAAAAAAGTGCGGACCAGTCTCGTGAACAAGCTTTAGCTGACGAAAAAGCCAACATGCAGCTGGCTTCAGCCAATTATGTGAATTTGGTACAGGGAGAGGCGGAAGTACAAAACGAGCCTGAGCTGACCAAACAAAAGCGAGAGGTACCCTTGGCGAAAGAAGCGGCAGCAGAGAGCTCATTAAAAAGCAGCTCTAAGCCAAGCCTAGACAAAGACACCACCTCAACACAGTCTTCTACGACAGATAAAAAAGACTCTTAATGAGAATGGTAAGTCTCACAATACGAGAGTTAGTTTATTAGTTAATTTATATAGAGGTCAGCAGTGCATACTGTTGGCCTCTAAAATTGAGAACCACTGCTTCTTCCTTCCAAAAAAAGAAATCTGGTAGATAAACCAAGGTTTTAAAAGTAGTTTGATATTTCCTCAGCTATCTAATATGTTAATAGCAGAGTGAAATAAACAACCTATAAAAAAGCCAGCCTCTGCTTAACCTATATTCAAATCCTCCATACACAATAAACTTAGCGAGATAATAATTATGACGCAATCCAATAATGATGCTCAGAATCCGAGTAATGAGTTTACCGGCACCCAAAGCTATATTGCTACCGATGACCTTCAATTAGCGGTCAATGCGGCCATTACTTTACAAAAGCCGCTACTTATTAAAGGTGAGCCTGGTACCGGTAAAACTTTATTGGCGGAAGAGGTGGCACAAAGCTTAGGCATGCCGCTGATTACTTGGCACATTAAGTCAACTACCAAAGCTGAGCAGGGCTTGTATGAATACGATGCGGTATCACGCTTACGCGACTCGCAGTTGGGCGATGATAAAGTATATGATATCAACAACTACATCAAGCCAGGTAAACTGTGGGAAGCCTTCACCTCAGATGAGCGTAGTGTGTTATTGATTGATGAGATTGATAAAGCTGATATCGAATTCCCTAACGACTTATTGCATGAGTTAGATAAGATGTCGTTTTATGTTTATGAAACCGGTGAGACCATTACCGCAGATAAACGTCCTGTCGTTATCATAACCTCAAACAACGAAAAAGAATTGCCTGATGCCTTTTTACGTCGCTGCTTCTTTCATTACATTGATTTCCCAGATGAGCAGACCATGCGTCAGATCGTTGATGTCCATTTCCCAGGTATCCAAGAAAAACTGGTTAATGATGCGCTAGATATCTTCTATAAGCTACGTAATCTACAAGGTCTAAAAAAGCCGCCTTCAACCTCTGAATTGGTCGACTGGTTAACTTTGCTATTGGCTGATGACATGGCTCAGCAAGAGCTGGAGGAGAATTTACGCGGTGAGAAGTCTATTCCACCTTTATATGGCGCCCTGTTAAAAAATGAGGCAGACATCACCTTATTGCAGCGTTTTGCCAATATGATGCGTCGCTAGTTACGCGCTAACTGAATACTCTAATGTTGATCAACTATGATTTGCTGACCTTAAATTGGATGTATCAAATGGGGTCAGCAACATCAAAAGGCTAGGCTGATATGTTTGTAAAACTGTTTTATACCTTGCGCACTTATGGGGTGCCAGTCAGTACGCGTGAGCTGCTTGACTTAAATGCTGCGCTTGATAAGGGGCTTATGCGTCAGCCGCACCCTAACTTTCCGGAAGATAAAGACCTGTGGTACTTTGCCAGTCGAGAAGATATGTACCGCCTGATTAAGCTGTGCATGGTCAAAGATGAGCGGCATTTTGATAAGTTTGACCGCGCTATGGCCGACTACTTCGATGGCGTAGATAGCTTAGATATCGATGAATTGATGGCGAAGCTCAACGATATTCCAAAAGAATGGTTAGAGCTTAAGCTGGATCCCAAAAACCTTACCGAAGAGCAGCGCCGATTGCTAAAAAAATACGGCTCACTTGAAGAGCTGATGAAGGCACTTGAAGAGCGTCTAAAAGAGCAAAAAGAGCGTCATCAAGGCGGTAGTAAATGGGTAGGCACCGGCGGAAGCTCTCCTTTTGGTGCTTATGGTGATCATCCTGAAGGGGTGCGCGTCGGTGGTGAGTCGCGTAAGCGTAGTGCGGTTAAAGTTTGGGAGCAGCGTAAGTACCGGGACTTAGATGATGACAAGCAGTTAGGCACTCGCCAGCTACAAATGGCGCTACGTAATCTGCGTCAATTTGCCCGAACCGGTAGTGCCGATGAGCTAAATGTCAAAGAAACCATCAAGCGGACTGCACAAAAAGGAGTGTTAGATATCCACATGCAGCCTGAGCGTCGTAATAGAGTCAAGGTGCTTATGTTGTTTGATGTGGGCGGCAGTATGGACATTCACATCGAAGCGTTAGAGAAGCTGTTCTCAGCGGCGAAAAATGAGTTTAAAACCTTAGAGTTTTATTACTTTCACAACTGCCTTTATGACTTTGTGTGGAAAAACAATCAGCGCCGTCATGCCGAGCGTACACCGACCATGGAACTGCTCCAAAAATATGGTCGTGAATATCGAGTAATCTTCGTTGGTGATGCCTCGATGTCCCCTTATGAATTATTTTCAGTAGGCGGTAGCGTTGAGTATATGAACGCCGAGCCAGGTGTGGTTTGGTTAAAAAGAGTGCTTGAGCATTTTGATAAAGTGGCTTGGCTTAACCCTGAAGACCCTGCTTATTGGGACTACACCCACACCATTGGTGAGATTAAAAAGCTGATGGAAGGTCATATGTATCCGATGACTCTACATGGGGTAGAGGAGATGACCGAGTATTTGGCCAGATAATAAAAAACTACTGAACCTTAAAAGGAAATAAATTGATCAAGTTTAATACAGACAGACGTAAGCTATCTGTTCCTGCAGTTGTCAGCACCTTAATGATGGCTATTTTAGCTTCTGGATGTAGCAATGCTGAAGACAATACCCAGCCGATTTCGCAAGGTTCTGAGGATGCGTTTGTGGGCATGTGTTTTAATGATGCAAATCCTGAAGACACCCAGATTGATGAAAGCTCAAATGCCGCCATTACTAACCTAGCTTTAGAGTCGGTGTCCTGTCAGGATCCCCATGATAATGAAGTTTATTATATTCATGATTTACCAGAAAAATCTGAGGCCAAGCTAGACACAGACGCCTTCTTTGAAGAGATGCTCGATGTATGTGAAGATGAATTCGAAGATTATATCGGCAAAAGTTATAAAGATTCCTTCTATGAAATGTCAGTCTTATTTCCTACCCGTGAGAGTTGGAAGCTAGGCCATAAGCAAGCCATATGTTATGCCTTCCACCCTGATGCAGATAAGCTGAGCTTTGAGTTAAAAGGGATTGATGAATAACGCAAAAGGTGTAGGAGCTGTTAAGAATTATCAAAGGTTGTAAGCTGATAGTTAAATCATTTGCTATGTTGGGCCACTGTTCTTATAATTCGCTCCTTTTTATCACCAGTCGCCGTAAAACCACCCACTTCAGGGGGTGAATATAAGGCGACACACACTGTCGTAAGAAGTCGTTAAAGGGTTGTAAGTCAAAATTAAACTTGCCATACTAAAGGCA
>ERZ808037.1245-NODE-1245-length-17556-cov-7.040334_pt1 | contig 17556 bp, 16 predicted proteins | sample MGYA00380190_ERZ808037 | MGnify/ENA primary metagenome ERZ808037 (study PRJEB31490, sample SAMN06133399) | mouse gut metagenome | isolation source: J9 | host: mice | place: China: Chengdu | collected 2015-05 ... | reverse complement strand
GGCGGTGGGACTGGCCCTGATCCTGCTGTTTATCACGGCAGTCTGGCTGCGGGTTCGGAGCGGAAAGCGCAGCTATGTGGTGAACGCAGTGATCGCGGTGCAAAAGTATCGGTTTCTCATCCGGCAGTTGGTGGGCCGTGATTTTAAAACGAAGTACAAACGGTCTGTCCTGGGCATATTTTGGAGCTTTCTCAATCCGTTGTTCATGATGCTGGTGCAGTATTTTGTGTTTTCCACTATTTTTAAAAGTGGCGTATCCAATTTTGCGGCGTATCTCATCATTGGTACGGTTATGTTTAACTTCTTTTCTGAATCCTGCGGCATGGCGCTGGGTTCTATTCTGGGCAACGGGAGCTTGATCACAAAAGTGTATGTGCCCAAATATATTTACCCTTTGACCAGGGTGATGTCCTCCGTGGTAAACCTGATGATCTCGCTGATTCCGTTGGTGATCGTTTGCCTGGCCACTGGTGTGCGATTTCACAAGTCTGCTGTGCTGGCGTTCTTTTTCCTGATCTGCCTGACGGTTTTCAGCCTGGGCCTGGGGCTGCTGTTGTCCACGTCCATGGTGTTTTTCCGGGATACCCAGTTTTTGTGGGGGGTGCTCAGCATGATGTGGATGTATGCTACACCAATTTTTTACCCGGAAACAATTTTGCCAGAGGAATTTAAATTTGTCCTGCAAATAAACCCGCTGCACCATTTTTTGAAAAATACCAGGCTATGCGTTTTAAATGGCATATCACCGGAGCCCGCGGTATATGCGCAGTGCTTTTTAATTGCGTTGGGGATGCTGCTGGTGGGCGCTCTTGTGTTCTATCGAAATCAAGACAAATTTGTCCTTTATTTGTAAAGGTGCGTTTATGAGTAAAGCAATGATAGAGGTTTCAGACGTAACCATGCAGTTCCGGCTGAACAATGACAAGATTTTATCGCTGAAGGAATTCGTGACCACCGCTTTGAGGGGGAAACTGAGTTATGACAGGTTTACCGCCCTGGAGCATGTGAGCTTTACGGTGAACAGAGGGGAGACCCTGGGGCTGATTGGCCGGAACGGGGCGGGGAAAAGCACGATGCTAAAGGTAATTTCCGGCATTCTGAAGCCTACGGAGGGAAGGGTGATGTGCCATGGAAATGTGGTGCCCATGCTGGAACTTGGCGCCGGGTTTGATATGGATTTGACCGGGCGGGAAAACATTTTTCTGAATGGGGCCATCCTGGGTTACAGTGAGGAATTTTTGAAGGCAAAGTACGATGAGATCGTGGAATTCTCCGAGCTGGGGCGGTTCATTCAAGTCCCCATCCGCAACTACTCCTCCGGAATGCTGGCCCGGCTGGCGTTTTCCGTTGCCACGGTGATTCAGCCGGATATTTTAATCGTGGATGAGATCCTGTCGGTGGGCGACACGCAGTTCCAGGAAAAGAGCAAAAAACGGATGCTGGAGCTGATGGGCGGTGGGGCGACAGTGTTGTTTGTTTCCCATAGCATTGAGCAGATCAGGGAGATGTGCTCGCGGGTGGTTTGGATAGAGCAGGGAAAAATCAGGCGAATTGGGGACGCGGAGGAACTGTGCGATGCGTATGGGGCAACATGAGGGACCGCTGATCTCTGTGATCATGGGCGTGCTGTATCGGCGGGAGAGTGTAAACTTGCTGGAACGCTCGATATGCTCCATCCAGGACCAGACATACCCCAATTGGGAGTTGCTGATCTGTGACGATGGTTCTACGGAGGCATCACGCCAGTATATAGAGAACATTGCGATCCGGGATGGGCGGATACATCTGATCCGCGGTTGCCCAAAAATGGATTTGGCCAGCAAGCTCAATTGGTGCCTGAAAGCCGCAAAGGGTATGTATATTGCCCGGATGGACGATGATGATTGGTCTGATCCGCAGCGGTTTGAAAAACAGCTTTGCGCCCTGAAAGACAAGCCAGCAATTGCTTTTGTCGGCAGTAATGTGAGACTTTGGAGGGAGGATCGCGTTGTCGGAATCCGAGAGCTTCCGAAGAACCCGGAGATTCGGGATTTTCTATTTGTCCAGCCTTTCATCCACCCTGCAATGATGTTTCGTATTGAGCCCCTGCTGGCGGTAGGGGGGTATTTCGAGGACAGGCATTGCTTGAAATGTGAGGATTACGATCTGCTGCTCCGGCTTTATGGGGCTGGATTCCGCGGGGAAAATCTGCAGGAGCGCCTGCTGGATTATACCATACCGAGCACAGCGAAAGGCAGCCGGACGATGGGCGACCGTTGGAACGAGGCTGTAACGCGGTATCGGCGGTTTCGTGGCCTGGGCTTGCTGCCTGGGGCATGGCCTTATGTGGCAAAGCCAATTCTGGTAGGCATATTACCGGAAAAAATATTTGCACGCCTGAAAAGGACAGGCACAGGAGGATAGGATGACGGCGCAGGCACCGATTCTAACAATTGCCGTTCCCATTTACAACATGGAGCGGTGGCTTGACAAAAATCTGACCGCATATTGTGACCCGGCCCTGGCCGGGCGGGTAGAGGTTATTTGTCTGAATAATGCGTCAACAGACAGCTCAGGCAAGATCATAGCGCGATATGTTGATCGCTTCCCCCAGAGCTTTACCAAAGTAGACCGGGACAGCCGTGGTTATGGGGACTCCATCAATTATGCCATTCAACATGCGGCAGGGACCTATTTCCGAATTGTGGATGCAGATGACTGGGTAGATGCAGGGGAGTTGCTCAAAGAGGTAGCCGCTTTAGAAACCTGTGATTCTGACATCGTGCTCACCGATTATGAAACGGTGGATATGCAAACTGGTAAAATGACCATATGCAGCGCGGGGCGCATGGGCGCAGAGTACAATGTAGTCTTCCACGATTTTGACAGGCCGCGGGAAACGCTGCCGAGCATCCACAGCACAACGTATTCCACAAAACTGCTGCGGGAGTCGCGGTTCCAGATGCAGGACGGGATTTTTTTTGTAGACGAAGAGTATGTGATCTTACCTTATTTGGCGGCTACAAGCGTGATTTATTATCCATTCGATGTATATCGCTACCGGGTGGCCAATCCGGAGCAAAGTACATCACCCAAAAACCGTGGGAAATATCAGGAGCACCGGGCCAAGGTTCTGAAAAGATTAATCATGACGTACAGGCAGTCGGTTGAACGCAAAGCGAACCCATCTGCGCTGGCATATTGCTTTGAACGAATCAAGCGGGGCATAGGAGATCATTTCACTACCCTTTATATTTATGTAGAAGACAAGCGGCAAGGCCGGAAGCTGGCAAAGGAATGGGCGGCCTTTGTCCAGGAGCAAATGCCGGAAGCATGGAAACTGGTAAAAGGAAAGGCGCATATTTTATCTCTGATGAATTCAGCCGGAATTTCGATACGTTGGTACGAAAGCCTGAAGCGCACGGTTTCATGGAGACGGCAATGACAAATGACAGGGTTGCGGCAATCGTGGTTACATATAACCGGTGTTCTCTTTTGAATCAGTGCCTGAAGGCTTTGGTCGGGCAGACGGTGAAATGTGATATTTTGGTAGTTGATAACCACTCGACGGATGAAACGCCGATAGTTGTTGCTGCTTTCCAGGGCGGGAGGGTTTTGTATCAGGACACCGGAAAAAATCTGGGCGGCGCCGGAGGCTTCAACTTTGGCATGCGCTGGGCCATGGGGCTTGATTATGACTACCTTTGGCTGATGGATGACGATACACTGCCACAGGCAACCTCGCTGGAAGAACTGCTGAAAGCGGATGGCTGGTTGGATGGCCATTATGGGTTTCTTTCCAGCGCAGTACTGTGGACGGATGGCACGGATTGCCGGATGAACCGGCCGCGGGCAAAAACACGCTACTGCGAGGGCTTTAAACTTCTTCAAAAGGGAATCGTAGAGATTGATCAGGCAACTTTTGTGTCCTTCTTATGCAAAAGTGAGGCGGTCAAAAAAGCTGGGCTCCCAATTAAGGATTTTTTTATCTGGGGTGACGATGTTGAATTTTCCAGGCGGATCGCCCTTCAAACAGGCTGTCCCTGTTATTTGATCAGCTCCAGCGTGGTAATCCATGCGATGGAACGAAATGTGGGATCTGATCTGTCCGCGGATATGCCAGCGCGGATTTCACGATATGAGTATGCCTATCGGAACGAGAACTACATCTACCGAAGAGAAGGCGCGAAAAGCTATTTGCGCTGGCTGGCTGGTTGCGGGATGATGTTTGCCAGGATAATGTTCCATTCCAATTGTAAGGCTGCCCGATGGGCAGCGCTGATTCGCGGTATCCTCAAAGGGTTCTTTTTCTGGCCCAAAATTGAATACTGCGACTGACCATTTTTGTCGAATCGAATAGATAATGAGGAGCGGACCCCAAATGAATGTTGACTATATTATCGTACAAGCGGGCGGAGAAGGGACCCGGCTGCGCCCGCTTACTGAGAATCGTCCAAAAGCCTTAGTGCCAGTAAATAACCGTCCAATCATATTTCATCTGTTTAGCCGTTTTTCAGGCAAGAAATTTATCATAATCGGAGATTACAAATTTGAAGTATTCAGCCGATACCTGGAGACATTTGCGTCGGAGGACTATATACTGATACGGTCGGAAGAAAAAGGAAATGTAAGCGGAATCAGCAGGGCTCTGGAATATATCCCTGGAGGACGCCCGTTTATGATTATTTGGTCAGATATCCTCTTATCGGAGGATTATTGCCCGGAACAACTGGAAAGCGGCTGCTATGTTGGCACCACCAATCAATTCCCGTGCAGTTGGAGCTTCCAGGATGGAATGCTGGAAAAAAAGCCGGTCCATGAGAACGGTGTGGCGGGATGCTTCCTTTTCGATCGGAAAGAACGGCTGGCGGGCATCCCGCTTCGGGGGAGCTTTACCAAATTCCTGCAAGGGTTGGCATTGCCCCTGGCCCCAATGGGCATGAAACAGTCGCGGGAAGTGGGAACATTAGATGTCATTGCTGACGTGGATCATGCAGAAAATCGATGCCGCCCCTATAACCAGATCTTGATTGATGGCGAACAAGTCACAAAAAGGGGATTGACCGCTGAGGCGGAGACGCTGATACAGCGCGAAGTGGAGTGGTATCGAACGGTAGACGCCTTAGGATTTAAGGGAATTCCGGAAATTCATTCCTTGGCCCCGCTGACAATGTCCCGGGTGCATGGCGAGAATATATTCAAAATGCAGGTGGACGATCAATACAAGAAGCGGGTTTTGGATAACCTGTTTGCCCGCCTCAATGAGTTGCATCAGCTTAAGCGTGGCCGTTTGGACTACTTTGATATGTATGAAGAGTTTTACAGCAAAACCATGAAACGGCTGCGCGGCATTCAGGATGTGATACCATTTTCCAAGTGCAGTGAGCTGCGTATCAATGGGGTAACGTGCAAAAATGTGCTTTATCAGCCCGAATTCCTGCAAAGCATAATAGAAGGAATCATGGGGGAAAGCGAGTTTGGCATCCTCCATGGTGATTGTACATTTACCAATACGCTGATCAATGAAAATTACGATATCTACTTTATTGATGCGCGGGGATATTTTGGCCATACGCCGTTGATTGGAGACGTTTATTACGACTGGGCAAAAGTCTATTATTCCATTAGCGGCGCGTTTGATCAGTTTAATGTAAAGCGATTCTCTCTGCACATCAAGGATGACGGGGTGACGTATCAAATCGCTCCCAGCGGCTGGTCGCATTTAACGCAATACTTTTTGGACAAAATCCCTCACTGTGATGTGCGGAAAATCAGAGTGATACACGCTGTTATATGGCTGTCACTGGCCAGTCATTGCTGGGAGGACTATGATTCTCTTTGCGTGGCTTTTTATAATGGATTGTATCTTTTGAACACGCTGGATAATACATAAAAGGAAGGCCTGTTGAATATGCAGCTGACACTCTCGCCCCTGCGGAAAACGTGGATATTTGATTTTGATGGAACCCTGGTGGAACATAATGGGTATAAAACCGGTAACGATCGGCTGCTGCCGGGGGTCCGGGAATTTCTGGCAAGGATACCCGCGGATGACTATATCATGATCCTCACGGCAAGGGAGCGTGAGGCGGCAGAAAAAACTGAGTCCTTTCTGGAGGATGAGGGGATCCGCTATGATCAGATTTTCTATGAGATGCCGATGGGGGAACGTATCCTGTTTAATGACAGCAAACCGTCTGGGCTGAAGATGTGCTATTCTGTTGAACGGCGAAGGAACCAGGGGTTTTGCGACATCGGATTTGCGGTTGATCCCAATTTATAAGAGGAGTAAATAAAAATGCAGTATGAGTTGAGCGCTTCAATGATGTGCGCAAACTATGCAAATTTGCAGCGAGAGGTTCAGATGCTGGATGATGGCGGGATAGATACCTATCACCTGGACGTCATGGATGGGCAGTTTGTTGATAATTTTGGGATGGGATACCAAGATATGGAGTTCATCCGTCGGGCAACGGGCAAAAGGCTGGAGGCGCATTTGATGATCAATAACCCCCAGCGCTATTTCAGCATCCTCTCTAAAATTGGGCTGGATGTGGCCTATATCCATCCGGAATCGACCCATGTTCCCGAAATAGCAATTGAGGAATTGCGTAAGCTTGGAATCATCCCGGGGATTGCAATTAACCCAGGAACATCGATTTCCGCAATTGAGGAATTGCTCAATATCGTAGATCGGGTTTTGGTGTTATGCGTGGTTCCCGGCCACGCGGGGAGGGAATTTGCACCGTATGTGGGCAGGAAAATTGATCAGCTGTTAGCCCTGAAGGGAAAATACGAATTCGATATATATTGGGATGGCGCGTGTACGCGGGAGAAGGTTTTAGAGTATTCGGCCAAAGGGGTAAAAGGATTTATATTGGGCACTTCTTTGCTGTTCGGGCACGAAGAAACTTATGGGAATATCCTAAAAAAACTGCGCGGAGAAATTTCAACGCGCATTTTAGAAGGTGAAGCAACGTGCTGATGCGGTATTTATCCCAGGCTTTTCGGGGTAAGCTCCTTTGGGAACGGCTGAAAAAGCAATACGGCCCCGGCTATTGGCCATCCCGTTATATCCTGTTTCCCAGTGAAGATGATACATATAACGCATGGGGATTATGCTATCTGACACAGTATTTGAGGAAAAACAACTTTGATAAAGTCATGGCGGTGGTGTCGGATAGCAGCTTGAAAGGGGCCTTATCCAATATCAGGCATAACAACTTGCATATTGTACCAATTGAAAAGAAGCAAATGGATTGCCTCATCCGATTGTGCGCACTGGTGGATCTCAACGCTGAGTGCACCATAGTTTCGGTGAAGGAGCCCTACGATACGGGTGCAGAGCGGTTGTTGGGAAAAAAAGGCACTACGAAAAAAGATATTGTATGGTATGACATATATAAGATGTCGACGCAGCCAGGGGCGGTCAACCCGGCAAGCTTTACTGAATGGACAGGCTTTAAGAGATATCAGGCTATTATCCTTGCTGAATTGGCGAAGGAGAGGGCGGGATGAAATTTTGGAAGCGGCCATTTAGTGCCGGAGTGCTCCGGGCGGTATATGGCTATTGTCTGTGCAAATACCTGCGATTTCGATATGGCAATGGCACACACATTTTTTTAACCAGGGGAAAAACCGGAGAAATATATTTGTACTTTCGCTTTTTGAACACGTTTTTGAAAGAAAACGGAATAAAGAACTATATTTTAATTGGGGACTGTAAAAATTTATCCGCGGTAAAGGCGCTCTATCCCAATATTACAGGCCGGTGCATTGAGACATCTGAACGGGTCGGGCTGGCGCTGCAAACGGCATATTGTTTGTTTGGCGGGGAGAATCTTCGAATGGAGTTATCCTTGATGTGGGATGTAGATTTGCCGGTCAACCGATGTGCGGTAAGGCTGACAAACCGGTTTACTTTTATTGATTCCTACTACTGGTTCCTGTTTCATTTGGATAGAAGGAAAGCGTCTGTCACGCCGGCACAATTCCGCAGCTTGGATCCGAAATTGAAAAAGACGTTGGAAGGAAAAGGATACATCCGAGGTAAGACGGTGATTTTATCCCCCTATTCATGTTTTGTCAGGCCGATTTCCCCCTTGTTTTGGCGGTTGCTGGGAAAGGATTTGGAAAAACGCGGATATAAAATTTTTGTCATGCTTGATGAAAAAGCAGAGGAGAATTGTCTCGGATTTCCCGGTGTTTTCTTTCCATATCGTGACAGTGCCGCCGTTTTAGAATTTGCGGGGCATTTTATTGGGCTGCGCAGCGGATTTTGCGATATCATTTCCGGCGTGAAATGCAATAAGGTTATTTTATATCCCACGTTGCCGGAAGAATTTGACGGGTCGGTGCATCGCGCTGACATTGATTATTGCGGCCTCGCGGCGATGGAACTGGCCGATACCAGGACGGTAACCGAATGCGTGGTCCCGTTTGCGAGAAATGTTACGGACTGGAGACCGGAAACAGAGGATTTCCCGATGCGTATGAAAGAGGATCGGCTGTTGATTGAGGCTATTTTAGATAAATTTCCAAAAGCGAAAAAAAACTGATGTCATGTTCAGCCGGCTGTTGTTACATAATGCTACGAGAGGAATGGTTTCTTTGGTCGAGAACATCCCTAAAATGGATGAGATAGAGGGGATTGCTCGTTTTTGCAGGTCATTTCCTTTCGTTTATATCTATGGTTATGAGTTGCCGCAAAAGCGTATCGCCAAATACTTATCTTTGTCTCAGCTTAAAATCAATGGATACCTCGTTTCCTATGAAGCGCCTGGTACAGCCGTATGTGATGAGCCTTTGCAGGTAGTGGACGCGTTTTCGCTGGGAATGTCCCAGCAAGAGCGGCGGGAACAGGTGGGGGTCATTCTTTCCATCGAAGACTGCCGTTACACAAACGCGGTCAATTTACTGCAGCGGGCGGGTTATCGCAATTTCTTTTTCATGAGCGAATGGAACAAACGGACAATTCCATACAAAATGTCGCCCAAGTCGAAAGACGAGCTGGAAATTGAGATTAGTTTGGTTGACCATTGCAACCTGAACTGCCAGTGCTGCGATCATTTTTCACCGATTGCGCCTCCGTACTATTTGGAGCTTGAGTCGTTCAAAAAAGATATTGACCGCCTGGCGGAGCTGACGGAACACGACATCGGGCGGATTACCCTGCTGGGGGGTGAACCTCTTTTGCATAGGCAGCTGTTGGATTTTATAAGGGTAACCCGTGAGGCTTTTTCTAAGGCGCTCATAGTCTTGTTTACTAATGGCATTTTGCTCAGCCAGTGGGGAAAAAAAGGGCTGTGGGAAGCTGTAAAAAAGTACGGCATACAAGTATGGGTCACAGTCTATCCGATTCAGGTTGATTTTGAACCAACAAAGCAGGCTTTAATGTGCTATAAGATTCCGTGCTTTGTCGGGGCTGCGCCACAAAGCAACCAAAGCGCCTGCGTATGGTTCCTTTCGGAGGTTGGTGATCGAAACTATCAGGGGCCCAAATATTCCGTAAAACAGCCGCTGGATATCTATGGGGCACAGGAAGCGTATCGCTTTATCGGCTGCTATCAATTCAATGATTGTATCACGTTACGTCACGGACAACTCTATACTTGTCCCGTTATCCCATATTCAAGGTTCTTTAGCGAAAGATTTCATAGGAATCTGCCGGTTTGCCCTGAGGATTCCATTGACATTTATGAGGCCAGAAATTTTGATGAACTTGCGGAATATATGACGCACCGCCCCCCGTTCTGCCGGCATTGCATCAAGCAATGCAGCACCATGCTGGAGTGGAAGCAATCGGGGCAGTCTGAGTTTGAGTGGATGTGACAAAATCAATGTGGAAGGATAGCGCGATTTATGGTTCTCAGAAAGGCAAAAGACAGTTTGCTTTGGCCAGTTCGCTTTTTGAGGGATCAAATGATTGCCTCAGTAAAAAAAAGAACGCTGCTCCGGGAAAGCATCCGGGTTATCTGGGGCGCGTCCCGATATCGAAGTTTGCGAAAGCGGTTTGGCGCAAGCACACACATTATATGTATCCGTGGCGCTACGGGGGATGTCTATCTCCAATTCCTGCTGTTAGATGAGTATTTGCGGCAAAAGGGCATAAAAGAGTTTGCGATAATTGGAGATGGCGGCGGCTTGATTCGTCTTGCCGCGCTCTTTGGGTTGTCTAACGTGGAATTCGTCCAGACGCCGGTCCTGGAACGCATAGAGAAGGCCTATCTTTTTTGGGGCAGGCAATGGAATAATATCATCATTCCTTTTTGCTGGAGCGACAATTTTTCGGCGGTCAACAAGTGCCGGCTGAGAATGACAAGCAAATTTAACTTTATGGATTCTTATTGCTGCTTCTCTTATGGCATAGAGCCGCCGGTTGAATATCGGGCGCCATACTTTCCTGCAACCAAAGAGCAGCAGATATTTGCATGGGAGTCGCTGGGGGTCATAAAGGGTAGGACGGTCATGATTTCCCCGGATGCCAACTCGGTCACCGCGCTGCCGGTCTGGTTTTGGAATGGGATCATCAAACATTTGCAGCAGCGGGGCTATACCGTGTTTATGAACTGCAATTATTCCACATATTTTCGGGCACAAAATCTTTTTCCGGCATACGCGGACTGCGTCCCGATGCTGGAATATGCCGGCAATTTTATTGGCGTCCGCAGCGGATTCTGCGATATCATTTCGTCCGCGAAATGCAGAAAGGTGATCCTCTATCCGGCCAGACAAAAAAAGCCGGATTACAGCTTTCACCGGACAGAATTGGAGTTCAGCGGGCTGGAGGTAATGGATCTGTACCATGGGGAGGATCTGACGGAAATCAGTACGCCACTCATCAAAAACATCACAGATAAGGATCTGCGGCTTTCTGGAACAAAAGACTATTTCTCTGCGATGGAATTGTTGCACAAACGAATTTTGGAGATATTTGAGTAGAGCAAGGAGGGGTTGACATGGTGGTTTTGCAGACGATTGTCCATGAGACCATTTGGGGTGGGAAAAAATTGACGCCGTATTCCGGGGGCGTTTGCGAAAAGATAGGGCATCTCTATTCGGCCAACTGCAACGAGGACGGGTCAAACCTAATCTTGAACGGCACCTATGCCGGGAAGACGTTGAACGAGTATTTCAGCGCCGTCAAGGGCCGCTTCGGATTAGAGGAATATGACTACTTCCCGTTGATCGTGGCGCTGGTCGAGGCCAGCGACAATCTCAGCATCCAAGTACACCCTGATGACGGAACCGCCCCGTTGTTAGATCCCCATATCAAACTGGGAAAAAACGAGTCATGGTATTTTATTGACCCTCCGGCGTCCGGTTTTATCTATGACGGCTGCCTGTGCCAGAATATGGAGGAGCTGAAACAAAGCATCCTGGCCGGACAGATGGAACGTGCGACAGGACGCCTGCTGGTGAAAAAGGGAGACTACACATATGTGGTGGCGGGAACGCTCCATGCGATGACGGCAGGCTCTCTTGTGTATGAGATTGAAGAAAACGCGGGTTGTACGTATCGTTTCTTTGACTTTGACCGGATTGACAGGGACGGAAGGAAACGTCCGCTGCAAATCCCGGAAGCGTATTTTTCAATCCATCTGGACCATAAATCTGACGTGACCTGGTATCATGGGGCAGATCCGATTGAGGAGCGGCGGTATATAACGTGGCATCTTGAACATGTGGAACGGTATAAAAACGAAAGCCAGACCCTGCAGATATTTACCGTGTTGGATGGGACATGCGAGGTCGATGGGATCAGGATGACAAAGGGGATGTCTGTGATTCTTGAGCCAGGTGAGGGGCTTTTTATCGATGAAGTGGAAGCCATGGTGGCGCAGCCGAAAAAACTTTCATAGCGCCAATTCGGCCTGGGCCAGCTTTAGTGAGGGGGAATTATTATGGTTCAATTGGTTGTCTTTGTGAATCTGTTTTTCGTCCCGGCGATAGCGCTGTATATGATTTATTGGAAGAAAAACAAACCGTTGCAAGTAAAATTAGACTTGCTGTTCCAGTACTGTACGGTAGCGGCCTGCAACATCCCGCTGACAAAGATATTTGTTTTCATAATCAAGAAAGCAAGCGGAGCATTTATCTCGATTGATTCCGGGTATTATACGCTGGCGGCGTTATTGTCTGCTTTTCTGCTCTACAGGTTGTACATGTATCAGGCGTCAGAGACGAACAGAAGATACTGGGTGAAACAGTATACCTATTACAAAACGTATTGGAAGGAAAAAAGATGGATTGAAAAAATCAGGCAAAGGGGTGCAAAACGGATACGGAACGAACTGATGCCGGCATATTTCTTGGTGTTCGTCAGTTGCTTTATGATGCTGGTATTTGAGCCTATCCTGTTATATGCGACTAATATCACTGACTTCTGGTTTGATTTCTGGATCATGATTGGGCCGCTTCTGGGCGCGCTTCTCTGTTTCCTGCTGGGCGGGCTTCTCATTGTGTCTTTGATTTACTTTGTGAATCTGTTCTTTTCGGGGCGGATGCTCCTCTTTAAGGGGCTTACCCTGGCTGGTTTTATGGTCTTTTTTCTCCTGTATGTCCAAGGCAACTGGCTATCAGGCAATCTGCCGCCCCTGACAGGGGAACCGATTGTATGGGAAAGCTACGGAAGATTTGAGAACAGGATTTTGCTCATTATTCTGGCATTCCTGAGTATTGCCGCGGCAGTTGGCATCCGAAAACTCAAGCTGGATCGCACGATCCGCTATGCTGCCGTAGGCGGTGGGGTTATTTCTGTTATGCTTGCTGTTTCGCTGATTCCTACGGTTGTGGAAAATAACGCGCTGAAAGCTAAGAATACGTTTACACCAACAACGGAAAATTATAATACAGTATCATCTAACCAAAATTTTCTGATTTTTCTGGTGGATCATACGGACTCCAAACGGTTCTATGAAGTGATGGAAAATGATGAAGATTTTTATGGAATGTTCGAAGATTTTACATACTACCCGGATACATTGAGTGTTTTCGCATATACAATTAATTCTATCCCCAATATTTTAACCGGTACGGTAAATCATAACGAGACCGGCTTTCTTGATTATAGCAGTAGCGCGTACAACCAATCCCCCTTTTTTGATAAACTGATGCAGAATGGATATGGAATTAACCTGTATTCGTCATCGATCGCCTGGGGCGGCCATAGAAATTTTGAAATAGAGAATACCGTCTCCATTTATGACACAAAAGTTGATTTTGCGGATTTTATGAACCAGGAGCTAAAGTATATTCGGTTCAAATATCTTCCGTATGGAATGAAGCAGGGATCACAGATTGAGACATTGGATTTTAATGCGTGCAGAATGAGCCAGAAACAAATCGAATATTATTCTTGGAGCAATAGGGTCAATCATCATACAATTCGGATTAATAATGTGCTGGAACAGAGAGAAAAGAATTGTTTTCAGTTCGTTCACGTTGAGGGAGCTCATCTTAATTACGATATGGATAAATACTTAAATTTAATTGAGGGGGGAACGGAAAAGGAAAAAATCGCGGCAACCCTAACGCTGATAAAGACATATTTGCAAAGACTCAAAGAAAATGATGCCTATGATAATTCGGTTATTGTCATAATGGCCGATCATGGATCTAACGCTCAAGAAGGGGCTGGAGAACTCCTGTATGAGGATCCCTATTGGTGTTTGGACCGATGTAACCCTGTTCTACTTATGAAGGGCTATGGCGAAAAACATAAAATGATAAAATCTGACAAGCCTGTTTCCTATATGGATTTGCAGGATGCGTTTTGCGGCCTGGTGGATGGAAAGCATTCAAGCGAACTGTTTGCAGAGTTGCGGCAAGGGCGAGTGAGAACGGCATTATATGAATACGGTAGATCTATGGTCGAATATGAAACCACCGGAAAGGCGTGGGAATTGGAAAAGTTTGTCCCGACGGGAAATGTGTATGACCTGGAGCAGTAAAAAGCCTGTCAAACGGGGAAGAATGGAGAGGGATATGGGTAATGGCTGAGATGATATACCGCCCCATGAGCTGGCTGCTGGCGGGCTGCTATGGTCTGCTGGGCAGCTATACGCTGGCCACTGTGGTATTCACGCTGCTGACAAAGGTTATCCTGTTCCCAGTGGTGCTTTGGACCCATCGGAACAGCCTAAAAATGGTGGCGCTGATGCCGGAGTTGAACCGGCTGAAGATCAAGTACTACGGGGACAAGGACACGGTGGCGGAGGAAACCCAGGCGCTGTACAAGCGGGAGGGCTACCACCCCCTGGCCAGCACCATCCCCATGGTTATCCAGCTGGCGCTGCTCATCGGGGTCATTGGAGCAGTGCGGCAGCTGTTGGAGGGGACAGAGAGCCTGCTCTCTGTCTATCCCGCCCAGGCGGGCGGGATAACCCTGCTCGTGCCTGCTACGGCAGGGCTGGCGGCGCTGGCCCTGGGTCTGGCCCAGAACCACCTCAACCCCCTCCAGCGGGAGCAGAGCAGGGCCGGCCAGTGGATGACCAACGGGCTGTCTATCGGGATTTCACTGGCGCTGGGGGCTTTTGTGCCGATAGGCGTAGGCATTTACTGGATTGCCAGCAACCTGCTGACCATCGTGCAGCAGGTTGTGCTCAACGCCGTGATGCCGCCTAAAAAATATGTGGACTACGGGGAGCTGGAAAGGAGCCGGCGGGAGCTTGCGGCCATGGATTCCCTGTCCTCCGGCATCTCAAGGGAGGACAAGCTGCGGGAGAGGGAGGATTACAAACGATTTTTTTCCATTTCCAACAAGCATTTAGTGTTCTACTCGGAAAAGAGCGGCTTCTATAAATACTTCCAGAATGTGATTGAGTATCTGTTGGCGCACTCCAATATAACAATTCATTATATAACCAGCGACCCGAATGATCAGGTTTTTGGGCTGGCTATGCAGCAACCTCGTATCAAGCCTTACTATATTGGAGAGAGAAAACTCATAACGTTAATGATGAAGATGGATGCGGATATGGTGGTTATGACCATGCCGGATCTGGATAATTTCCATATCAAACGCAGTTATGTTCGAAAGAATATTGAATATGTGTATATGTTCCACTGGTGTACCAGTACCCACATGGTTATCCGCGAACATGCACTCGATCATTTCGACACAATCTTCTGCCCCGGCCCCTATCAAATGGAGGAACTGCGTTGTTCGGAGCAGATGTATCAGCTTCCGAAGAAACGGCTCATCGAAACAAGCTACGGTGTGATTGAAAAGCTTGCGGCACTGTACGGGGTAATGGACAGGGAGCGGGACAAAAATCCGCTGCCGCAGCTGCTGATTGCCCCCTCCTATCAGGACGGTAATATTATGGACAGTTGTATTGATCAGATACTGGAAGTCCTTCTCCCACTGAACATTCAGATCATTGTGCGGCCCCATCCACAGTACATACGGCATTCACCTCAGAATTTGGAAGTCTTTCAGCGGAAATATCGAGATCAACTCCATTGGAAAAAGGTTGTCCTTCAAACAGATTTCTCTTCTGGAGAAACGGTCTACCGCTCGGATATTGTGCTGACGGATTGGTCCACTATCGCCTATGAGTTTGCACTGACTACATTAAAACCCGCTTTATTTATTGAAACACCCATGAAGGTAATTAACCCCCACTATACCGATTACCCCATGGAGCCATTGGACATTACATTACGTGGAGAGATTGGCACGGTAATAAGGCCGGAAGAAATCTCAAAATTGCCTGAAACTGTACAGGAAATGTTGCAAAGTTCTACGCAATGGCAGTCACACATTCTGTCTGTCCGCCAAAAGATTATGCCAAAGTTTGGTAAAAGTGGCGAATTGGGAGGAAAATATATTATTTCGGCGCTTATTGCACAACAAAAAGATAATAGCTTAGGAGGATTAAAATGAATACAGTTGATGATTCGTTATATTGGGATCAATACTATCAAAGCGGGGCATGCGTTACCGAACCATCTTTATTTGCGCAATATGTGGTTGGGCTGGTAAATCCGGGAGAGGCATTGGTAGACTTGGGATGTGGCAATGGACGGGACGCGATCTATTTTGCGGAACGAGGGCTGGAGGTGACGGCCATTGATCTGTCCCAAAAAGCGATTTTGGAGTTGCAAAGCAGGAACCTTCCAAACGCTTGTTTTCAGTATGGAGATGCAGCAAGTCCCGCCTTCCATCAGCCCAGGAAATACCACAATGCCTACAGTCGATTTTCCCTACATGCGATGACGGAAGATCATGCCCGCCTTTTGTTCCAAAGCGTGTTTCAAAGCTTAAAATCCGGCGGTCGTTTTTTTATTGAGGTACGCAGTGTCCTCGACTCGCGTTTTGGAAAGGGAGAGAAGGTGGAGCGCAACTCCTGGATATATGAGGGCCATTATCGGCGCTTCATTGTGTTGGAAGAACTGGTAGAGGAACTGTTCAAAAGCGGGTTTCATGTGACCTATGCGGAAGAAAACACAGGCTTCGCACCATTTGAGCAAGATGACCCGCCGGTAATCCGTGTTATTGCGGTCAAACCAGCGTAGTGCGGAGCGGTTCCCCCATGGGTGAATCGAATTTGATACCAGCAGGAACTATGAAGCGGCCTGCAAGTGGGCGGAGAGCGGAATGCTGGACCTATCCGTCTTATTGCAGTAAGCGGAAAAAGCAAACTGGAAAAAGGAGTGTAAAACAATGGATTTACTGAATGGGATGTGTTCAATGAATATCGCCGGTTATCTGGATCCCAGCGTGATGACCTACGCCATCCAGGTGGTTGCGGGGGTAGCGGTAGCAGCAGGGGCTGTCATTGGTATTTACTGGCGCAAGGCCAAGAAGAAGGTAGAGGACAAGCTGGGTATTGATGAGAATGCGAAAAAAGAAGTTGAGGCTGATGTGGTTGAGGTCAATGTGGAGGAGAAGTGACTTGTACATCATGCCGTAATCAAATACTTCACTACTCCTGCCTTCGATGCGGGTTTACCATGGAGTGTGAGCCCATGCCTTTCTGCGCCGGCTATCCTCCGCTGTTGTGCCAACTGAATGGAAAAGACCGGGGATAGAGTGTCAATTCCGCCCCCGGTCTTGCGCTATCCTCATGTCCGATTTAGTTCCTCATGCAGCTGCTCCGCAATGGCGGCTTTTTCGTCTTCCGTCCTGGCCCGCTGGTGAATGACCCAGATCTCGTTGTTGAGCACCTTCGCTCGGAAGCTCTTGGCGGCGCCCACCTCCCGGCAGGTCTTCCCCTCCCAGCTGTTGGGCACAGGCCGGTCGCAGTAGCTGTAGCTGGTGCCCGGCGTCTGCAAAAACCACCGTCCACAGTTGGCGCACCACTTGGGGACAAAGCCCCGCTGCAGGCCCCGCAGCAACTCCACATAGGCGAAATCCACCAGCCGGTCGAAATACAGCTTCTCCACCAGCTCGTGGTGGTTCTCGTTGATCTCCAGCACGGCGTACTGGATGCTCACCTGGGGCGCGTCCACCTTCGATGACTGGCCCAGGCTCACTCCGCTCACAAAGGCGTCTACATAATTTTCATAGATCTGCTGGGACAGAGGAAGCTTTCTCTGGCCCTTCTTTTTTTCAAAGGCTGTCCGCTGGAA
>ERZ808037.1244-NODE-1244-length-17575-cov-4.353812_pt1 | contig 17575 bp, 17 predicted proteins | sample MGYA00380190_ERZ808037 | MGnify/ENA primary metagenome ERZ808037 (study PRJEB31490, sample SAMN06133399) | mouse gut metagenome | isolation source: J9 | host: mice | place: China: Chengdu | collected 2015-05 ... | reverse complement strand
CGTGGATGTGAGCGAGATTGGCTACAACCAGCCGAAGAGCCTGCCTTACCCGACGGAGAATCCGTTTGCGTAAGAAGGAAACCGTATCGGAAACGGCATGAGAAATAGGTTTAGAGACGGCATAGCTTGCGGGCTATGCCGTCTCTTGGTATCGGGTGAGAAACGCACGGGAGGATGTTATGGCGGATATTTTAGTAGTGGAAGATGACGACTCGCTGTCATTGGGACTTACCTATGCGCTGGAAAAAGAAGGATATCGCGTGACACATTGTAAAAGGATGGCGGAGGCATGTGAAAAAGCAGCGGCACAGAATTTTGACCTTGCGCTTCTCGACATGCAGCTGCCCGACGGCCTCGGCAAAGAGGCTGCTTCTGTCCTGCAGTCGCGGCATACGCCGGTCATTTATTTAACCGTTGTAGATGATGAGGATGAGATTGTGAGGTCGTTTCATGACGGCGCTGCCGACTACGTCACCAAGCCGTTTCGTATGCGGGAGCTTTTGGCGCGGATAAAAAGGGCGCTCCATGAAAAGGAAAGCAGTGAAATCCTGAAGCTTGGAGAAATTCTGATTGACGCCGGGGCGGGAAAAGTCTTTGTCAAAGAGCAGGAGGTTATTTTGACCGCCTTAGAGTACCGGCTGTTGTTGATTTTTGCGCAGAACCGGTCTATTCTTCTCAAAAGGGAGCAGATTTTGGAGCGGATCTGGGATATCAGCGGTAACTTTGTCGAGGATAACACGCTGACCGTATATGTCAAACGTCTGCGTGAAAAATTGGGAGATGCGCTTCCTATTACAACAGTCAGGGGGATAGGATATCGTGTGGATTAGTAAAAAAGAAATGCAGTCGCTTTCCGACGGAATCCGCAGGGCGCTTGACGGGCAGTCCTTTGACCCGCGCGATCACAAAGAAGGCGCGCTCAGCATCTTAAAAAATGATATTTACACCTTAACACATGCCGAACAGGAGAGGAGAAAGGTATTAACAGAAGAAAAGGAGCATCTGGTGGATGTGCTGGCGGACATTTCTCATCAGCTAAAAACGCCTGTTTCATCCATCCTTCTGATGACGGAATTGATGACCGACGCGCCGGAAACGGAAAAGCAGGAATTTCTGTTAAGCATTAAAAAGGAAGTCCGTCATATGGAGTGGCTGGTCACGGCGCTTTTAAAGATGGCGAAGCTGGATTCTTCCACGGCGTATTTTAAGAGGGAAGAAATAACGGTCAGCAGCATGCTTGCTGAGGCGCTCAAGTCGGTAGAGATTATTCTCGATATCAGGAATCAGAGCGTGCGGCTTAAGGGTGACCTGTCCTTAACCTGCGATCGGAAGTGGACGGCGGAAGCGCTGATGAATCTTTTGAAAAATGCTTCGGAATGTTCGGCAAAAAACAGCGAGATTGTGGTAGACTGCGGCGGGAATCCGCTCTATGACTGGATAGCGGTTACGGATGCGGGAGAGGGGCTGAAGAAGGAGCAGATGGCAAAGCTGTTTCGCAGATTTGAAGGTTCGCAGAAAGAAAACGGCTACGGAATCGGACTGCCGCTGGCGCTTTCCATCATGCGTGCGCAAAACGGGGATATCGAGGTTTCACCAGGCGGGAAAGGCGTTGGCGCCACTTTTCTGATGAAATTTTATAAATAGTCACCGGAGAGTCACTTTTCTTATTTATTCTACTTGGTAAGATAAGAAAAGGGAGGTATCGTATGGAAGTCTTGGAAGTAAGGGAACTGACGAAAAGATACGGAAGCGGCGATAATCAGGTGACAGCGCTGGACCACGTCAGTTTTCGGGTAAAAAAAGGCGAGTTTGTCGCCATTGTAGGCGCGTCGGGTTCCGGAAAATCTACGCTCATGAATTTGATGGGCGGCATCGACCGTCCCACATCGGGCAGCGTTGTTGTTGACGGCGAGCCGATTTTTGAGATGGATGAGAGCGCGCTGGCGATTTTCAGACGCAGGAATATCGGTATCGTCTATCAGTTCTATAACTTGATTCCGAATCTGACCGTGGACGAAAATATCATGCTGCCCTGCCTGCTGGACAACCGGAAACCCGATGCGCGGAAGCTAGCAAAGATTGTAGAAATGTTAGGACTTTCTAACCGCAGAGAACACCTTCCGGGGGAGCTCTCCGGCGGTCAGCAGCAAAGGGTGTCCGTAGGCAGGGCGCTCATTAACGACCCGGCTTTTATTTTGGCTGACGAGCCTACGGGAAATCTGGACAGCAAGGCGGGCAGAGAGATCATCGAGCTTCTCACGGCAGCAAACCGGAAGGAAAATCAAACGCTGATCCTGATTACACATGACGAAAGGATTGCCTTACAGGCGGACAGGATTCTTACCATCAGCGATGGGAGGATCATCAGAGATGAGGTGATGCGCCTATGAATATCTTATGCTCATTTGCCTTAAAGCAGCTTGGGAGAAAGAAAGGCAGGACCTTGATCACGGCTTCTGCCATCGCGCTGTCTGCCGCCCTGCTGACCGCGGTCGTGAATTTTGCGGCAAGCGGCAGGGCGATGCTTGTGAATTTTTTGGGCAGGGATTACGGGCTGTACGGCGGCGCTTATACCATGCTCCTGCTTGTTCCCGCCGCGTTTTTGGCAGCGCTGATTATTGCCATGTCCGTGATCGTGATTTCCAATGCGTTCCGCATGAGCGCCAATGAGCGGATCGCGCAGTTTGGCACCTTAAAATGTGTCGGTGCCACCAAAAAGCAGATTTATCAGACGATCATGTATGAGTGCGTGCTGCTGTGTACTTTTGCAATTCCCCTTGGCGTTTTGGCGGGCTATCTGCTCAGTTTTCTCGGCATCGGGCTCGTGAATCTTTATATGGAAGAACTGAATGTGCTGGTGCGTTCCATGATGAGACAGGTCAACTTTGCGCTTTCCTTTGTCTTTTCGCCGGCGGCTTTGCTTGCTTCTGTTATAATCTCTCTGGGAACAGCCCTGTTTTCGGCAATGCTCCCGGCGAGGAAAGCGATGCGCATGACAGCCCTGGACTGTCTGCGAAACGGCGGCGAGATGGATACGTCGGGATATAAGCGCACGAAGCTGACCGTGGATGCAGACAAAAAAGTCGAATATCAGCTGGCGCGCAAGAACGTGTCATCTTATCGGAAACGTATGCATTCGGCAGTCACGGCATTTTCCATCAGTATCATGCTGTTTATCACGCTGAGCGGGCTGCAGGAAATTGCGGGCGGCATACAGGATTATATTAACATGGATTATGGATATTCCGTGATTGCGGACTATACGTCAAACTTTAAGAATACCGTCAACCCCAAAACCGGACGAAGGCAGCAGGAGTGTGCATATCCTATCACAGCCGCGACGGCGGAAGAGATCACGGCTAAACTTAGGGAATATGGAGGAACGGATATTTACGGGGACGGGCAGGATTATACGACCTATGTTGCCCTGCTTGGCGAACAGGACCTCACGGAAGAAATGCGGCAGGCTTTGGCGGATGATGATGGGGGAACATTGGAAACTGTTCTGGAGGTGGAACGGATCATTCTGGACGATGTGCATTACGGCGAACTGTGCGCACGGACGGGAATCGCCTGCGGCGGAACAATTCTGTTAAATGATTATCGATATAATGATAATGGGACAGAGCGGCATATCGCTCCCCTCTCAGAGACGGTCACCACACTGCAGTTGGAAAAAGCGGACGGAAGCCGGGATACGCTTTCGATTGACGGTGTGCTGGCAATGCCGGAAATCCCCAGGCAGCTGTTATATCCGAACACCAATCCCATCCGTCTCGTTGTCCCTGCTTCGGGAATGTCGGTGCGCGGCTATAACTGGATGGCAGCTCCTGCGGATGAGGACGACTTTATGGCGTATGCCAGAGACGTGCTGGAAAATTACTTTCCGCAAAACGGCAAGGACTATGGTGAAGCGGGTTACACGAGCAGAGTGTTTGGGGCACAGGATTTTGCCAGGATCATGAATATTGCCATTGTGCTTGCGGCCGTTTTCCTCTATGCCTTTGTTTTTTTACTGGGGTTGATCGGTGCGCTGAACGTGATTAGCACGGTCAGTTTCCAGATTAAATTGCGGGCGAGGGAGTTTGCGGTGCTGCAGAGTGTCGGGATGACATCCGAATCTGTCCGTAAGATGCTCACGATGGAGAGTGCTCTCTGCGCGGGGAAGGCGCTGGTCATCGGTCTGCCGGCGGGTATGTGCCTTGTCCTTTTGATGGCGCGCTGCGTGAAGATGCTGTTTCCGATTCCGTTTCATATGCCATGGACAGCCATTGTAATAACAATCGGCGTATCCTTTCTTGTTATGTGGGCAGCGGTGCGGATTTCGGCAGCCGCCCTGAAAAAGCAGAATATCATAGAGACCATCAGAACATGAAATAATAGAAAAAGAGGGTGTCCACGCGGTGGCACCCTCCCGGTATTTGATGGTATCAGAAATCAGACAATCGTATCCAGTATGGAATCCGTGGTCGGCACATTTACGCCGCCGTTGTTGTCATAGGTCTTCTTGTCCAGAGCCTCTCCCTGTGTAGCGTAGCGGTAAATATTGTTTACCCTGTCGGTCATCTTCTCCGCCAGAGAATACGAACCGCTGAACAGTTTCTTAACGCCGCTCATGTCTGCGTCCTTAAACTTCTTCTCGTCGATAGAAAGGGTCTTATCGGAGTTTACGGTAACGCCCATTTTGGAGAAAGCGCTCTTGTTGTTGCTTATCAGTCCTTTGAGATAAGAGGCCTGATTGACAACGTTGCTGTTTGCGCTCTTATCAGTGTTCTTAATCAGTTCGTTGTAATCCTTCACAAAAGCGGAGAACGCCTTGTAGACATTTTCCTTATTGCTGTTTGTGATATTCGTGGCGCCCAGATTTTCGATGGACTTGTAAAGCGAGTTCGCGGCAGCTGCCGTGGAAGCGTCCGTCACGGTTTTGCTCTTATCTTTATCCTTCGTGGAGGACGTGCTTGAGGTGCTTGTCGAAGAAGAGCCGCCCGCATATTTTGCCTTGGAGGAGGTAACCGCTTCGCCGTCGCCCGCGGCACGGTAAATCTGGCTCGCCCTGTTGACTGCCTTGTCGGCGAAGGAGCCAATACCGCCAAAGAGCGTCTTCACCGTAGCGCCTTTTCCGTGCTCTGTATCATTAAGCGCGTTCTTCATGGAATCCTCGTCGAAGGACAATGTCTTGTCGGAATTTAAGGTAATGCCGACTTTGGCGAAGAGTTTGTAGTTTGTGTAGTAGGAATTATACAGAGACTCCGCCTGTTTCTGCACAGTGGAATTTTTGCTCTTTTCTGCGCTCTTCATCAGGCTGTTGTAGTCTTTGATGAAAGCGGAAACAGAATCCGTAATCTTTTTCACGTTCTCCTCGCTGCGGTCGTCATAGTTGAGAGAGCCGAGCGCGGAAGCGGAGCTGTAAAGTGATTTTGCCGCGGAAGCGGAAGCGCTATCTTTGACTTTGCCCGCTTTTTTCTGGTCGGTTTCTCCGGACTCCTCAGCCTGCTGCTTTTCCATTTTCGCGTAGTAAGACTTCATCATCTTGCCGTAGCTGCCGTTTTTAATCGCGGCATAATCACCAAGCAGGGAGCTCACCCCGCCGGCATCATCACCGCCGCCCATGCCGCCAAGCAGCGTAGAATAGGTGTCTGCCATCCCCGAATTTAAACCGTTTAAACTGATTCCCATATCATTACCCTCCTTGTCATAATGGTTGACATCCGTGTCATATATATGTGTTTACCGCAGATTCATCTTATATCTATTATTTCGTCTTTTCCCTTGATTTGTAAAGGGGGTTGAGCAAAATTCTACTGTTTTTTTGTTAATTTTATAGAAACAAAGTGTTGCGGTGGTATGGCGTATGCGCTTAAAGTGTAAATTATGCACAAAATATGAATAATAATTTAAAGTCAAAAAATGCAGAATAACGACGATAAATTTATTTTAGTTGACATGAATTGTACAAAGTGCTATAGTGATAGAAATACATTGACGGGAAAAATGGTAAATTTGCACTTTTTGCCGAAGCTGTTTCAGAAAGGGGAGCATGGTATGGGACTTTTAAAAAATATTTTCGGAAAAAAGGAAGACGGCATACAGATATATGCGCCGGCGGGCGGAAAGCTGGTCCCGCTCAGTGAGGTCAGCGACCCCACGTTTGCGGAGGGGATTCTGGGGCAGGGAGCGGCACTCGTTCCATCCGGGAATCAGTTTTTTTCTCCGGTGGACGGTACGGCGGCGACGGTTTTTCCTACCGGTCATGCTGTGGCGCTCACATCCGAAGACGGGGTGGAGGTGCTTTTGCATATCGGACTGGACACGGTGAAGCTGAACGGAAAATATTTTACCATCCATGTGGAGGAAGGGCAGCAGGTGAAAAAAGGCGATCTGCTTCTGGAAGCCGATTTGGAGAAAATCAGGGCGGAGGGATTTGATACGGTCACTCCTATTGTAATCTGCAATACGGATGAGTTTGCGGAAGTTGTGATGGCAGAAGAAGGGGAGGTGGAAACCGGGGATATTGTTTTGCATCTCAAAAAATAAGGTTGTGATCTGACGGAGGTGGGGATGGAGAAATACAGCGGAAAAAGTGTGATGAAGGGGATTGCCATAGGCAGGGTGCACCTTTATAAAAAGCTGGAGTATCAGGTGACGGAGGAGAAGGTTGCGGATCCGGCTGCGGAGAAGGAACGGTTCCTTGCGGCAGTGGAACGGGCGAAGGAGCAGCTTACGAAGCTTTATGACGATGCGATGACCAATGTCGGCGAAGACCATGCCGCCATCTTCGATGTACATAAGATGCTGCTGGAAGATGAGGATTATCTGGATACGGCGGCGGGGGAGATAGAGAACGGTTATAACGCGGTGTATGCGGCTGACTATGCCGGGACACAGTTTTCGGAAATGTTTGCGGCGATGGACGACGAGTACATGAGGGGAAGGGCGGCTGACTTTAAGGATATTTCCCGGAGGGTAATCCGTATCCTTCTGGATATGCCGGAGGAAGAGATACACTCGGAAGAGCCGGTGGTTTTGGTGGCGGAGGATCTGACGCCCAGCGAGACGGTAAAGCTCGATAAGAAAAAGATACTGGGCTTTGTGACGGTGAAGGGTTCGGCAAGCTCCCACACGGCGATTTTAGCTAGGAGCATGAATCTGCCGGCGCTGGTGAACGTGGATATCCCCCTTGCGGATGAACTCCACGGGAAACCCTGTGTGGTGGACGGATTTGAGGGCGAGTTTCTGGTGGAGCCCGAGGAGGAGATACTGTCCGAAAAGGTGGTGCGCAAAAACCAGTGGATAGCTGATTTGGAAGCGTTGGAAAAACTCAAAGGGCAGGACAATGTCACAAAGAGCGGAAAGCGGATAGACATTTTTGCCAATATCGGCAATGTGGAAGACGCGGAAGCGGCTTGTGCGGCAGATGCCGGGGGAATCGGTCTTTTCCGCAGCGAGTTTCTTTATCTGGGCAGGGATACGTTCCCGTCGGAGGAAGAACAGTATGTAAGTTACAGAGCTGTTCTTGAAAAGATGAACGGGAAAAAAGTGGTGATCCGCACACTGGATATCGGTGCGGACAAAAAGGTGGATTATTTCGGGCTGGATCCGGAGGAGAATCCGGCGCTCGGCTATCGGGCAATCCGCATCTGCTTGGATCGGGAGGAGATATTTATCACCCAGCTTCGGGCGCTCTACCGCGCATCCGCCCACGGAAAACTGGCAATCATGTTCCCCATGATCATATCCGTGGAGGAAGTGGAGCGGATTAAGCAGATTGTGGAGTTGGTGAAAACGGAGCTGGCGGAAGAAGGAAAGCCGGTGGGCGAGCCGGAACTTGGCATTATGATCGAAACGCCCGCGGCGGCGCTGATTTCCGACGAACTGGCGAAGGAAGTGGATTTCTTCAGCATCGGAACCAACGACCTGACGCAGTATACGCTGGCGGTAGACCGGCAGAACCAGAAGCTGGAAGGGATTTGCGATACCCACCATGAAGCGCTGCTTAGGCTGATTGAGATGACGGTGAAGAACGCCCATAAGGAGGGCATCTGGGTGGGCATCTGCGGAGAGCTGGGCGCGGATACGGAGCTGACGGAGTGGTTTTTGAAGATTGGCGTGGATGAGCTGAGTGTTGCGGCATCTGCGGTCTTAAGAGTACGCGGGGCAGTGAGGGCGCTGCCATAACATAAAAGACGTGGAGGAAGGAGATAGGAAATGAAGGAATTTTCTTATGTAATCAAGGATCCGGTGGGGCTGCACGCCAGACCTGCGGGACTGCTGGTAAAGAAGGCGGGCGAATTTACCAGCAGTATCACGGTTGAGTCCGGGGGAAAGAGCGCCGAAGCGAAGAAGCTGATTAAGCTGATGGGGCTCGGGATTAAACAGGGCGCGGAGATTGTCTGCCGGATTGAGGGTGAGGACGAGGACGCCGCGCAGGAGGCGCTCGCAAAGTTCTTTGAGGAAAACTTATAAAATTTGAGGGAGGTAGTGCTTATGATGAAATATTTACAGAAACTGGGGAAATCATTGATGCTGCCGGTGGCGTGTCTGCCGATCTGCGGTATTCTGATGGGTATTGGATATGCGCTTTGTCCGTCCACGATGCAGGGCGGTGAGATGCACGGCTTTTTGAACTTGCTGGGATTTTTCCTTGTGAAAGCGGGCGGCGCCCTGATCGACAATATGGCGATTCTGTTCGTAATCGGTGTAGGCGTAGGTATGGCGGACGACCATGACGGAACGGCGGGTCTTGCGGCTCTGGCATCTTGGCTGATGATCACGAACCTGCTGGCAGTCGGCACGGTTACGGCTATGATTCACTCCATCGCGGATGATGTGAACAAATCCCTTGCATTCGGGAAGATTGCGAATCCGTTTATCGGTATTCTGGCAGGTATCATTGGCGCAACATGCTACAATAAATTTAAGTCCACGAAGCTGCCTGACTGGCTTTCATTCTTCAGCGGCAAGCGCTGTGTGGCAATCGTGGCGGGTGTGGTTTCCATCCTTGCTTCGGCAATTCTGCTGGTTGTATGGCCCATCGTGTTCGGCGCACTGATCGCAGTAGGTCAGGGTATTGTCGGCATGGGCGCTGTGGGCGCAGGTATCTATGCATTCCTGAACAGACTGCTTATCCCTACGGGTCTGCACCACGCATTGAACAACGTATTCTGGTTTGACACCATCGGTCTCGGCGATCTGTCCCACTTCTGGGCAGGCGAGACGAGCGCGGACGTTACATGGAGCCTTGGTATGTATATGTCGGGATTCTTCCCTTGTATGATGTTTGGTATTCCGGGTGCTGCGCTGGCTATGGTTCACACCGCGAAGAGCAATAAAAAGAAAGTGGCTATCGGCCTTGTGGCTTCCGCGGCTGTCTGCTCCTTTGTCTGCGGCGTTACGGAGCCCTTCGAGTTCGGTTTCATGTTCCTTGCACCGGCTCTGTATCTGATTTATGCACTGTTATATGGTATCTTTACAGTGATTACCGTATTGTTTGGATTCCGTGCAGGCTTCAGCTTCTCGGCAGGCGCGACAGATTTGGTTTTCTCGGCGTTCCTGCCCGCGGCAAACAATACATGGCTGATCATTCCTCTCGGTATTGCAGCGTTCGCAGTGTTCTATGTGGTGTTCCGCTTCGCGATTGTGAAGTTTGACTTAAAGACACCCGGCAGAGAGGATGATGACGTGGAAGAGGAGAAGAAGGCAGTTCTCTCCAACAGCGATTTTGCCGAAGTGGCAGCTATCATTCTGGAAGGTCTCGGCGGCAAGGGTAATGTGAAGTCCCTCGACAACTGTATCACGAGACTCCGTCTGGAGATCAACGATTACACGCAGGTGGATGAGAAGAAGATCAAATCCGCAGGCGTGGCGGGCGTGATGAGACCCAGCAAGACTGCGGTGCAGGTTATCGTAGGCACCAAGGTACAGTTTGTGGCGGATGAAATGAAGAAGATGCTGTAGGCGGGTTGAGAGTTTCCATTCAAAAAGCAAAGGGCGAAAAAGATGTTTCAGGGCAGTCCCGTGTGGGGCTGCCCTTTTGCGAGGATTTTTCACGGGTTTCCCGCATATATTTGAAATGAGAATGTATGCGGGAGATTGTTATGTCGGAAAAAAGGAAATGGAACGATAAGTTTAAGCTTGCGATGGGGGAACTGGAACATAAAATGCAGCGGGAACACAAAGGGCGCAGGCAGGGCGTCTGGCCCGAGCCGGAGACGGTGGAGGCGTGGAATGAGGAGAGACAGCGCCAGAGGGGGTGTGGTCAATATTGCGGCTCCGTGAGCGCAGCGGAGCGTCCCCAGACGAAGAAAGAGCACAAGCGAGAGCAGTTCCTAAAAAACGTGGCGGTGCAGACGGCGAAATCGGCAGCATTTTTGCTGGCGTCGGTGGCGCTGATTCAGGGAATTGCGAGATTCCTGCCCGATTCCATCACCGTGAGCAGCTCCGTGAATGGAAGGGAGCTGCCGATTTACTGTGTGGAGACGGATAAGAAGCAGGTGGCGCTGAGTTTTGATGCGGCGTGGGGGAATGAGGACACGAGGCGGATTCTGGAGATTTTGAAGAAGCATAATGTGAAGGTGACGTTTTTTATGACGGGCGGGTGGGTGGAATCCTACCCGGAGGATGTGCGGGCGATTCTGGCGGACGGTCATGACCTTGGCAATCACAGCGAGAACCATAAAAACATGTCCCAGCTCTCCGACGAACAGTGTCAGGAGGAGCTGATGAAAGTACATACCAAGGTGCAGGAGCTGACGGGGTATGAGATGTTCCTGTTTCGACCGCCCTATGGGGATTATGACAATCATGTCATAACAAATGCGCAGAAGTGCGGGTATTATCCGATTCAGTGGTCGATCGATTCTCTGGACTGGAAGGACTACGGCGTGGACGATATCGTCAAGCGCGTGGTGGAGTCCGACAAGCTGAATAACGGGGCGATCATCCTGATGCACAACGGCGCGAAGTACACGGCGGACGCGCTGGATTCGGTCATTACTGGCTTGCAGGATAAGGGATATGAGCTGGTGCCCATTTCCCAGCTGATTTACAAAGATAAATACCACATGAAAGCCGACGGGACACAGGTGTCGGGGGAGTAGGGAGTTTGGGAGAAAGATAAAGAGACTGCTGTACTTTGGTATGGTGGTCTCTTTTTGTATTACTTTTTGTTGTGAAATCACATATATGAGGATGAAATGTTGTATACTGGTTGCAAATAGAAATGGATAGAGAATATATGAGGAAGGCTGTGTATGAATAAAGATTCCTTTTCATTTGTTGTATATATCATTCATGCCTGTGCCAATAAATGGAATATGATGCCGTCTCTGGTTTACGAGAAATTAAAGAGTGTGGAATGTATCGAGCGTTATCTTGTACCGCACTATGAGATTCTGCACACGCAGGGAACGGAATATGTTGTGGATGATGTCAAAAAATATCTGGAAGCGCGGGGCGTAGCGATATGATAGTTTATCATGGTTCAAATGTAGTGGTGAAAACCCCTGATACAGCCCATTCCTATAGAACGCTTGACTTTGGGGCAGGATTTTATGTGACGACAGTGAGAGAGCAGGCGGAGAGATGGGCGAGACGCAAGGCGGTCATTTCGGGGAACGGTTCAGCTTTTGTAAATTGTTATCGGATGCAGGATGATATGAACGGTTTGAGGGTAAAATCTTTTGATGAGGACTTGTGGGAGTGGATTGATTTTGTGTGCAAGTGCCGGGATGGCGGGACGGATTACCAGAAGTATGATCTGATATTTGGCAAAGTGGCGGATGACAAAGTGTTTCGGGTTGTGGATATGTATCACATGGGAATCTGGGACAAAGAACGCGCCATCAAAGAAATAAAAGTGTATCCTTCCTACGATCAGATCGCTTTTATTGCACAGAGAGCCATTGATGAGCTGTTGGTGTGGGGAGGCTGTGAGGAGATATAGTGATGGATGGGGAAACTTTAGAAAAAGTTTATCAGGAAAATTTGGAAGAGAGAATCATTGCAGGTCTGTCGGAGAGCAGGGGCATTTCTTTAGAAACGGCAATGGATGTCTACTATCACAGCGAGCTGGCGGATAAGATACACTGCGGCGTGGAAGGAATACAGTATCTTGACTTTAAGGTGCTTGTTCAAATTTTGTGTGAAATGGAGCAGGATTTGCTGACTCAGATTTAAGGGGCGAAGAGGAGTGCGGCATAAAAAAATAGAGGAAGTGCTGAAAATACATGTGATACTGGATCAGACGCATTCCGTAAAGGGGGCAGGCGGGGAGGCTGTGATGATACTTTTCCACGGTACGTTTACCTGCAGTCTGGGAACCGGGAAAGTGCTGCCGGGCGGCGTCGATACGCAGATTGAGAGGCGGGGGCAGGAGAGAACCCTGTCGGCAAGATATATGCTGGAAGGACGGGACAGGGAGAACAGGACGTTTTATATTTTTGTGGAAAATAATGGTATCTGTAAGGCGGACGGACGAATAGAGACAACGCCTGTTATTTTTACAGACGCAAAAGAATTACAGTGGATGGAACGGGAGAAACTGACGGGGACTGTGGAAAGTGCCGGGGAAGGCGGCGTTATGATAAAGATATACGGAAATCCGGGACATAATTCCCATGAAAATCTGCATTGTTAAAATGCGGATTTTTTTGTATACTTATAATTAATCAGTAATGTTTTTAAGGAGGCTTTGGGTGAAGATTTATTTGGATAACTGCTGTTATAATCGAATTTTGGATGATCGTAGCAACTCACAGATTTATTACGAACGAAATTCGGTTATGCTTATTTTGGAGTTGGTGGAAAAAGCGTCAGTGGTACTGGTAGGAAGTGAGATACTGGTAAGAGAAATGAATGATTTTGCCGATTCATATAAGCGATCGGTTATTCGGATGATGTATGAATTATGTTCTGAGGAGATAAGGGTGACGGCGGCTGTTTTGGACAGGGCAGAGGAAATTCGACATTGTTCTAATATCAAATATAAGGACAGTATACATTTAGCTTGTGCGGAAGCGGCTAAAGTGGACGCTTTATTGACAACAGATAAAAAGTTTATAAGCAATGGGAATAAGATTAAAATATATACCAAAATCATAAATCCCAATCAATGGTTATCGGAGGTGCTATATTGATGATTTCGACTAAACTCAACATCGTAAATATTACAGAAATACAACAAAATGGTATTGCTGCACTTAAGGATGCGTTGGGGGTTACGGGTGCGCTTAAATTTTTGGAGCAGTTTGACCGTGGCGGTTATGGAGATTATACAGCGGAAAAGTATCAAAATGAAGAGCCGGAACCGACAGACGAGGAAATACGCAAGATGTTTGGAAAGTAATCCGGGACATAATTCCCATGAAAATCTGCATTGTTAAAATGCGGATTTTTTTGTATACTTATTTTTAGTACAGAAACAGAAGAGACAGGATGAGATATGGAGGAAAAGTATGCCACGAAGAACAGATATTCACAAGGTACTAATCATCGGTTCGGGGCCGATCATCATTGGACAGGCCTGCGAGTTTGATTACTCGGGAACGCAGGCGTGTAAAGCGCTTCGCAAGCTCGGCTATGAGATTGTATTGGTCAATTCCAATCCGGCGACTATTATGACTGACCCGGAGACGGCGGATGTGACGTATATTGAGCCGCTCAATGTAGAACGGCTGGAACAGATCATTGCGAAGGAGCGACCGGATGCGCTGCTCCCGAACTTAGGCGGACAGTCAGGTCTCAACCTGTGCGCGGAGCTGAATAAGGCGGGTATTTTAGAAAAATATAACGTGCAGGTGATCGGCGTGCAGGTGGATGCCATTGAGCGTGGCGAGGACCGCATTGAGTTTAAGAAGACCATGAACAAGCTGGGCATCGAGATGGCGCGCAGCGAGGTGGCATACTCCGTGGACGAGGCACTTGCCATTGCGGAAAAGCTCGGCTACCCGGTGGTGCTGCGTCCCGCCTACACCATGGGCGGCGCGGGCGGCGGACTTGTCTATAATAAGGATGAGCTGAAAGTAGTATGCGCCAGAGGTCTGCAGGCAAGCCTTGTGGGGCAGGTGCTTGTGGAGGAGTCCATTCTCGGCTGGGAAGAGCTGGAGCTTGAGGTGGTGCGGGATGCGGAAAACAATATCATCACGGTCTGCTTTATTGAAAATATCGACCCGCTCGGCGTACACACGGGCGACTCTTTTTGCTCGGCGCCCATGCTGACGATCTCGGAGGAGTGCCAAAAGCGGTTACAGGAGCAGGCATATAAGATCGTGGAGTCGGTGCAGGTGATCGGCGGCACGAACGTGCAGTTTGCCCATGATCCGGTGACGGACCGAATTATTGTCATTGAAATCAATCCCCGGACTTCCCGTTCTTCCGCGCTGGCGAGCAAGGCGACGGGCTTCCCGATTGCGCTTGTGTCCTCTATGCTGGCAGCGGGGTTGACACTAAAAGACATCCCCTGCGGCAAGTACGGTACACTGGACAAATATGTGCCGGACGGTGACTATGTGGTGATCAAGTTTGCCCGCTGGGCGTTTGAGAAATTCAAGGGCGTGGAGGACAAGCTGGGCACCCAGATGCGCGCTGTGGGCGAGGTTATGAGCATCGGTAAGACGTATAAGGAGGCATTCCAGAAGGCCATCCGCTCACTGGAGACAGGGCGTTACGGGCTGGGCCACGCGAAAGATTTTGATACGCTGCCGAAGGAGGAGTTGCTTCGGAGGTTAAATACGCCTTCCAGCGAGCGGCATTTTCTCATGTACGAGGCGCTGCGCAAAGGCGCAACGGTGGAGGAAATTTTTGAGATCACGAAAGTGAAGGCTTATTTTATCGAACAGATGAAGGAGCTGGTGGAGGAAGAGGAGTCCATTTTACGGCATAAAGGGGAAATGCTGCCCGACGAAATGCTCGTGACGGCGAAGAAGGACGGCTTTTCCGATAAATATCTGAGTCAGCTTCTGGAGATACCCGAGGCGGATATCAGAAACCGCCGCATTGTCCTCGGCGTGGAGGAGGCGTGGGAGGGCGTGCATGTCAGCGGTACGGAAAACAGCGCGTACTACTATTCCACCTACAATGCGCCGGATAAAAACCCGGTGAATGAGGAGAAACAAAAGATTATGATTCTGGGCGGCGGCCCCAACCGCATCGGGCAGGGCATCGAGTTTGACTACTGCTGTGTACATGCGGCGATGGCGCTGAAAAAGCTGGGCTTTGAGACGATTATCGTGAACTGTAACCCGGAGACGGTGTCCACCGATTACGACACTTCCGATAAACTGTATTTTGAGCCGTTGACCTTGGAGGATGTGCTCAGTATTTATAACAAAGAGAAGCCTCTCGGCGTGATTGCCCAGTTTGGCGGGCAGACGCCGCTTAATCTGGCGTCGGAGCTTGAGCAGAACGGGGTGCGGATTCTGGGCACTTCGCCGTCCGTTATCGATCTGGCGGAGGATCGCGACCAGTTCCGCGCCATGATGGAGAAGTTAGAGATTCCCATGCCGGAGTCGGGGATGGCTACCACCGTGGAGGAGGCACTTGGCATTGCGGCGAGAATCGGTTACCCGGTGATGGTGCGTCCTTCCTATGTGCTGGGCGGCAGAGGCATGGAAGTGGTCTACGATGATGACAGCATGACGGAGTACATGAACGCTGCGGTTGGTGTGACGCCGGATCGTCCGATTCTGATTGACCGGTTCTTAAATCACGCGCTGGAGTGCGAGGCGGACGCCATCAGCGACGGCAGCCACGCCTTTGTGCCTGCGGTGATGGAGCACATTGAGCTGGCGGGGATTCACTCGGGGGATTCGGCATGTATCATTCCCTCCGTACACATTCCGCCGGAGAGCGTGGAGACCATCAAGGAGTACACGAGAAAAATCGCGGAGGAGATGCATGTCAAGGGACTGATGAACATGCAGTATGCCATCGAAAACGGCAGGGTGTTCGTGCTGGAGGCGAATCCGAGAGCGTCCCGCACCGTGCCGCTTGTGTCCAAGGTCTGCAACATCCGTATGGTGCCCCTTGCCACCGAGATTATCACCGCGGAGCTTACAGGGCGTCCGTCGCCAGTGCCGGGATTAAAAGAACAGGTGATACCGTATTATGGGGTGAAGGAGGCGGCGTTCCCCTTCAACATGTTCCCGGAGGTGGACCCGATTCTCGGTCCCGAAATGCGCTCCACGGGCGAGGTGCTCGGACTTTCCCGCTCCTACGGCGAAGCCTTCTTCAAGGCGCAGGAGGCTGTGCAGTCAAAGCTCCCTCTTGCGGGTACGGTGCTGATCTCCGTGAACAAGAAGGACAAGGACGAAGTGGTGGAAGTGGCGAAGAGTCTCGCTGAGGACGGCTTTAAGATCGTTGCCACCGAGGGCACTTACAACCTGATCATGGCGGCGGGAGTTCCCGCTGTGAAGGCGAAAAAGCTCTACGAGGGGCGTCCTAACGTGGGCGACATGATCACCAACGGCGATTTTGATTTGATTATCAACTCTCCCGTGGGCAAGGACAGCGTGCACGATGACAGCTACCTGCGCAAGGCGGCGATCAAGGCGAAGGCGCCCTACATCACTACGGTGGCGGCGGCGAAGGTGACCGCGGAGGGGATTCACTATCTGAAAACCCATAAGGGCAGCGAGGTGAAGTCGCTGCAGGAGCTGCATGGGGAGATACATGACATAAAATAGCGTGAGAAATGCGAAAATTTGTGAAATGGGAATATGAGAAAGTTTTTGGAAATGAATGGTTGACAAAGGCAAAAGACTGTGCTATTCTGTCTGAAAATTCAAAAAGAAGTTAGTCTTTGACGGAGGAAGAGATATGTTTGACAGAAATCGAGTCCCGTTTACGGTCATTATGGGCATTACGCAGATTTTTCAGATTACGGTCACAGCCTGAGGGCGGCGAAAAGCCGCGGATGCATGACCGTAAGACGGAAGGTCTTATTGGTCGTGCGGGGATTCGGGATGAAAGATAGGAGAACCGCATGTGAAGTACACGAGGGTGTACGGAACAGAGGGTTCTCCTTTTTTGTGAATAAATAAAGGTGGGGAAGGAGCAGACAGTCATGCAGGCAATCAGAGTGGAAAATTTATCAAAGACATTTCGGGTAAAAAGGAAGGAAAAGGGGATGCGCGGCAGCGTCAAGGCGATTTTTCATCCGCAGACGGAGGAAATCCGGGCGGTCAACGGGCTCTCCTTTGATGTGGAGGAGGGGGAGATGCTGGCATTTATCGGACCGAACGGTGCGGGGAAGAGTACGACTATCAAGATGCTGACGGGGATTCTCTATCCTGACGGCGGGCGGGTGGAGGTGCTCGGCATCGACCCCACGAAAAAGCGCAGGCAGCTTGCCTATCGGATTGGCACGGTGTTCGGGCAGAAGGAGCAGCTCTGGACGCATTTGACACCCTATGATAATTTCAGATTTTTCGGGGCGATCTACGACCTTTCGGAGAAGGATACAGAGAGCCGGATCGAGGAGCTGGCGGGGCGGTTTGAGCTGGGAAGTTTTATTAACACACCTGTCAGAAATCTGTCGCTGGGGCAGCGCATCCGCTGTGAGATCGTGGCGTCGCTGATT
>ERZ808037.1242-NODE-1242-length-17591-cov-15.697385_pt1 | contig 17591 bp, 13 predicted proteins | sample MGYA00380190_ERZ808037 | MGnify/ENA primary metagenome ERZ808037 (study PRJEB31490, sample SAMN06133399) | mouse gut metagenome | isolation source: J9 | host: mice | place: China: Chengdu | collected 2015-05 ... | reverse complement strand
CCGAAAATCTTAGATGCTTTCATTATACTACAGTTAGCTCATTTGCACAATAAATTTAAGGACATACTAATAGTTACCGGCGTATGTCACATATCAGCGCCTTGCATTGACAAAGCGTTGTGTTGGACTTAAAATGAAAAAAATGATGATGTCTGTCCGGGCTGCTCTTCGGGAGGCTGATCCTGCGATTCTCGGCGCATCGCAGGGGGTAGGGTATGCAGTGGAATTTTTATTTATCGGGTATTTTATATGGAAGATTTTATGAGGAAGGGCAGGAGGTTCTCGTATCAAAGAGGGATGTCATGTCGGGACGCTGGCTGTCAAAGGAACGGATCAGCGACGAGGCAGACGCGTATTTTATGCAGCTTTGTAAAAGAAGCCTGAGGGAGTTTTTCCGCAATAAAGCGGAATACGAGGAATTCATAGAAAAAGGAGCGGAGCATGGTGTGACCGCCTCAGGCGAGGAGTTTACCAGGCGCCGGCAGGAAGCCTGTATCCAGCGAAATTGCAAGGCGGCCAAGGATTTATTTTATGAAGACGGTAAAATCTATGCCCTGCTTATGAGCGGCAGAGACTATACGGCGGTGCTTGTGCGGGACGGCTTTGAGGAGAAAACCGTGCTCTCCAGATGGAAGGAGCTGTATCCGGAAAAATCGGCAAATGTAAGTTTTGCAGGAACATTTTATGTGGAAACGAGAGACGGGGAAAAGCTGGCTACAGATCTGTATCTGCCGGAAAAAGAAGGCGCAGGGGACGGAGTAAGGATTCCGGCAGTGCTTGTAAGAACCCCTTACGGAAAGAAAAAGGGCGTGGAGATTTATTATCGTTTCGTGCAGAGGGGCTATGCTCTGGTGATCCAGGATACGAGAGGGCGGGAGGACAGCACCGGAAAATGGCTGCCCAACTACTACGAAGTGGAAGACGGGGACGATACCCTGAACTGGATCGCGGATCAGGAGTGGAGCGACGGGCAGGTGTCCATGACGGGAGGCTCCTATCTTGGCTATGTGCAGTGGGCGGCAGCAGCCAGCGGAAATCCCCATTTAAAGGCGATGCTGAGCAGTGTGTGTGCGGGAAGCGCCTTTGCAGACCTGCCGAGAAGAGGCGGATGCTTTACCTCCGGAATGCTTGCCTGGGCCTTTGCCATGTCGGGACAGAGGATGGAGCCGGATAAGATGATAAGGGACGACTGGGATGCGGTGCTGGATATGCGCCCTCTGGAGGAAATACCCAGGAAGGCCCTTGGAAGAGAGATCCCCTTTTGGACAGAGTGGCTCAGGCATAAAGATATGGATGAAATGTGGAGATGTACGAGCTGGAAGGACCGCTATGCCGGAGGGGCTGTGCCGGCGCTGATTTTATCGGGATGGTTTGATGATAACGGAATGGGAACAAGCGAGGCGCTTGAGCTTGTAAAGGACTGGCCGGAGGGTACCTGGAAGGCGATCCTTGGCCCATGGAAGCACGGCGGAAATGCGGAATATGATCTGCACGGGATCTATATGGGAGAGGATGCGCTGCGCTACGACGTGGATCTGCAGTGTATGATGTGGATTGACCATTTCCTTAAGGGGGTGGACAACGGCATCGAGAAAGCGCCGAAGGTAGAGTACTACACACTGGGCGAGTATAAATGGAAGACGGCAGATGCCTGGCCGCCGGAAAACGGAAAAGTAACACGCATTGAGCTGAAAGGGGAAAGAGACAGCTATATCTATGATCCGGACAATCCGGCCACACATATTATCGATATGTCCGAAAATGAAATCGAAGTGCCGGAGGATTACACGGAGGAAGAAAAGAGAGAGGATTTCCTGCTGTTTTCTTCGGAGCCTTTTGAGAAACCTGTTACGGTGACGGGAGATATTACCGCACATTTATTTGTATCCTGCGACTGCCCGGATACGGATCTTGTGTTTCGTATGACAGATGTGGATGAGAACGGAAAATCAATCAAGCTTGCCGACGGAATTCTGGGCGTCAAATACAGGAACGGATTCGACAGGCCCCAGTATATGGAGCCTGGAAAAGTGTATGAGCTTAAGATCAGAACCACTAAAATATCCAATACCTTCCTTGCCGGTCACAGAATGCGTTTTACGGTTACATCCAGCGCCAGGAATTTCATCTTTCCAAACAGCAACACAAAGGACGGCTTCAACAGCGAGGTGAAGCAGAAGGCCACTGTCACGATCCATCAAAAGGGAGAGCATCAGTCTTATGTGGAGGTTGTCATGTACTGAATCCGGGCGCAGGGCGGGAGAAAAAGGAAAGCGGGGAATCACTGTGAGAGGAAGCTTCGGGATTCGGATCAAAAACAAAATTTACATATCTTACCTGACATCCTACCTGATTATCGGTCTGATTCCCCTTCTTTTATCCTTAGCGGGGTATAAGATATGCGAGAAAACGATTATAAATGAAATCAGGATAGCGCAGGACTCCATTCTGTGGCAGCTACAGGGAGCTTTTGACAGGAACGTGGAGAGTGTGATCAGGATGGAGCAGGTACTGGCAGGCAATGAGAGAGTGGCGTTTCTTGGCAGCGAGTATGCGTTTAACTCTCAATCGCATCTTGAAATGAAGAAGCTGAGGGATGAATTGACCGTGCAGTTGGATAAGCTGGATATTTGTGAGGACATCATAATCATCTTTGAAAAGAGCGGGGCGTTTCTGACCAGCGACGGCGTTTACCAGAAGGAATTGAGGGATTTGTTTTTTCAAAACAGCAGGATGCAGGAAGGGGATATAAAAAAAATACTGGAGACAAGCGGTCTTAGAGGGTATGTAGTCGGGGAAAATTCAGACGCAGGGCGCGAAATTTATCTGATTGAAAATGTATACAGCTTTAATTTCAAAGAAAAGGCTGCGGTGATTTTTGCAAGGATTCCCTGGGAAAAGATTCAGAGCCTGGGAGCGGACGTAAATGCAGGAAGCGTATACTGGCAGATACGGGATGGAACCATACTTAAGGTAAACGGCGGGGAATACTGTGAGGACGTGCCTTCCTACGATTCTTTTGCGGAGGAGGGGGAGCTGCTCTATACCGGTGAAGGGAAGGGGAGAAATATCAGCTCCTTCAGAAATTCGGAATATTACGATTGGAAATACTGTATCAGTATGCGGGAAAAGGAATACTTTGCGCAGCTTAACAAAATGAAGCTGGTGATACTGGGACAGATGCTCCTTTTGCTTGGGGTTGCAGTGCTGATGGCATTATATTACAGCAACCAGCGTTATGGGCCGGTGGAGCGGCTTATGGAGGCCGTTCGGAAAAACCAGCGGTCAGGGAAGGGGATACAGGACTTTAGAGACGTGGAAAGCTATCTCGACAGCTTATATAAAGAAAACCGCAAGCTTGCCGATTCATGGAAAAAGGCGCAGGAGAGCATGACAGGTGAGATTATAAGCGGATTCATAAAAGGCTGGAATGATGACCGGGCCATGGCGGAGGAGACGCTGCGGCAAAAAGGAATCTGTCTGGAAGCCGGATATGTCATTTTTTTGGTGATGCTGCGGGACATCAGTGAATGCAAGCTGATCCTGTCCGATCAAAAGGACGAAAGCAGGGCACAATATCAGGATATGAAGCTGCTTGAGTTCGTGTTCCGCAATGTATTTGAGGAAGTGGTGCAAAATACGCACAGAGGAATGATGATCCGGATGGACAGTAATTATCTGTATCTTGTCTCAATGGATCGGACAGCGTTGGAGCTGGTCTGTGAGGATATAAAAAAGTGCAGTGAAATTTACGGCCATTATCTGAACCTGCATATCTTTATCGGGGGGAGTAAGGAGCACAAAAGGATAGAGGACTTGCCCAGAGCATATAATGAGGCGGTACAGGCGCTGGGGTATCAGACCTTTTGGGGGAACAGCTCGGAGGTGCTCAGTCTGTACGAGACGGATTATGCGGATTCGGAAGAGTGGGGGAGAGAGGAAAATGCGGTAAGAGATTATTACCGGCATCTGTATAATCTGATGCAGGCAGGGCAGTACGAGAAGGCAGAGCGGCTTTTGGAAGAAATCATGGATCATATGTTTGTCCGGGATATGCGCTATACGAAGATCAATCAATACCGGATGTCCGGCTTAATGAATACGGTCTGCATGATACTGACAGATCTGCTCGGAAGAAATGACGAGGAGTTTCTGAAGAGTCTGCGCCCCATGGAAAGGCTTATGGATGAAAGAACCGTGGATTCTGCCAGAAAGACCATGCTCGAAGTCTTTGATGAACTGATCGCGCATCTGAAGCAGTGTATGGAAGAAGAAAAGCCCAAATGGGTACGGGAAACCATACAGGAGATCGAGGAGCAATACGGCGACATCAATTTGGGGCTGTCGGTGCTGGCTGAGAAGCATGGACTGAATCTGGCTTATATGGGACGGACCTTCAAACAGTATACGGGCTGTTCGGTGCCGGACTATATCCATCGGGTAAGGATCAGAGAATGCAAAAAGCTTTTGCTGGAGGGAATAAGCGTAAAGGAGACTGCACAGCAGGTCGGTTATATCGATGCGAAGACATTGATTCGGATATTTAAGAAGCAGGAGGGCATTACACCAGGCCAATTTAAAGGCAGTATGGAGTAAAATGGGTATTGACCTGCAAAAATGAGAATCGAAAAAAGGCAAAAAAGTATAAAAAATGGAATGGGCAGATTCAATTGCCCGTTTCATTTTTTTTGTGCTCATTTATACTGGTGACAACAAGCAGGCGGACAACAAAAGGAGGAATGAAAATAATGATTCGGCTGGTAAAAAAATTTCTGGGAGATGTAAAACACAATTATGCGCTTTATTTAATGGTGCTGCCGATCGTCATCTATTATGTGGTTTTTCACTATCTGCCTATGGCGGGACTGATTATGGCGTTTGAGGATTTTAAGCCTAAATTGGGTATATGGAGAAGTCCCTTTACAGGGCTGGAAAATTTCCGTGATTTCTTTTCTTCTATTTATTTCGGAAGGACGGTATGCAACACACTGGCAATCAGCGGACTGGAGCTGCTTATATCTTTTCCTGTGACCATCCTTTTTGCGTTGCTGTTAAATGAGATAAAAGGCAGACACTTTAAGCGGACGGTTCAGACAGTGAGCTATATGCCCCACTTTATTTCCATGGTGGTAGTGGCCGGACTGATTTTGGATTTTTGCGGATCCCGGGGACTGGCAGCCCGGATCGTGTCCCTGTTTACCGGGCAGAACCAGAACCTGCTCGGGAAACCGGAATATTGGCGGCCGGTATATATCGTGTCGGGATTATGGAAGGAGCTGGGATTCGGAAGCATTATTTATCTGGCGGCCCTTTCAGGGGTGGATCAGCAGTTATATGAGGCTGCGGCAATTGACGGGGCAAACCGTTTAAAGCAGACTTTCCATGTGACGCTGCCGGGGATTGCGCCGACGATTATCATTATGCTGATTTTGAAAATCGGCCAGATTATGTCGGTTGGGTATGAAAAAACAATCCTGCTCTACAATCCTCAGGTGTACGAGACGGCGGATATTATTTCTTCCTATGTGTACCGGAAGGGCTTACAGGAATTCAATTATGGATACAGTACGGCGGTGGGAATGTTTAACTCGGTCATTAATCTGGTTTTACTGCTGATAACAAACCGCATCAGCAAAAGGATGACGGAAACCAGTTTATTCTAGGCTGTTCTAAAGGAGATAAGAGGATGAAAAAGAGTTTGGCTTTTTGGATATTCAATGTTTTTAATTATGGATTTTTTACTTTGGTGATGACGCTCTGCCTGATTCCGGTTCTTCATGTGATTTTTGCATCGCTCAGCGATCCGCAATGGGTGATTGCACAGCAGGGGCTTATCTGGAGGATTAAGGGATTAAATTTGAATGGTTATAAGCTGGTATTCCAGAACAGAAGCCTTTTGCTCAGCTATGGGAACACGATTTTCTATGTGCTTGTTTCTACAGCTCTGGGAATGCTGATTACGGTCATGGCGGCGTATGCTCTCTCCAGAAAGGAATTTCTTTTGAGAAATGTAATTATGTTCCTGATTACGTTTACCATGCTCTTTTCAGGAGGAATCATTCCGCTGTACCTGGTGGTGACACAGACGCTGGGGTGGCATGACAGCAGGCTGGCAATGATCTTTCCTGCCTGTGTCAGCGCATTCAACCTGATTATTGTCAGGACAGCCATTGCAGGTGTGCCGCAGAGCCTGGAGGAATCGGCCAGGATTGACGGCGCGGGCAGATTTACGATTTTGTTCAGGATTATTGTTCCGCTTATTAAGCCCACAATGGCAACTATTATTCTGTATTATGCGGTAGGGCACTGGAACGCATGGTTTCATGCCTCTATCTTCCTGACGACGAGAGACAAATTCCCATTGCAGCTTGTTTTAAAGGAAATTTTGGTATCGGGAGATTTGTCTTCCAATACCACGGTAAGTTCTGCGGATTTTGCGGGAGATACGATTTTGTATAAACAGATTATCAAGTATTGCACGATTGTATTATCCTCAGCGCCGATTTTTGCCTTTTATCCGTTCATACAGAAATACTTTGAATCCGGCGTAATGGTAGGCGCTGTAAAGGGCTGAAGGTAGCAAGCGGCTAAAATAAGCCGTCTACATCATAACCAGTGTTTATGGTAATATTAAATTTAACAGGAGGAAGGAAGATGAGAAAAAAAGCAGTTGTCGGATTACTGATAGCGGCCCTTTCCATGGGAACGCTTTTGGGGTGCCAAGGAGCATCGCAGGAAAAAGAGGCGCCGCCTCAGAGCGGGGAGACGCAAAAGCAGGCGGGGGACGGGCAGGAAAAGGAGGCAGAGGGTGATGCCGCGCCAAATCCGCAAGCCGAACCCGAAACATCAAAGGCCGGGGAGATTACCCTTCCCTTAACGCAGGAGCCGGTCACGCTGACGGTTTTTGCCGCAATGGACTCTAACCTGACAGGGATTATTAACGATTATAATGAGAACGGATTTTTTCAGGAGCTTGAAAAGAGGACAGGCGTGCATCTGGAATTTGTAATTCCGGCGGCAGGCAATGAAAAGGAAGCCTATAACCTGATGATCGCCTCCGGGGAGCTGACTGATATTATCACCCATAATGGCTACAATTATCCGGAGGGGCTGGATGCGGCGGTAGACGACGGCTATTATCTGGATCTGACCCCCTATTTGGATACCTGCCTGCCGGACTATAACCGTGTGCGCACCGGCGATACGTTGATGGAAAAAAGCACGGTGACGGATAAAGGACGTGTAGTGGGACTGCACATTCTGTATACGCAGACCCAGGGGCCGTGGATGGGGATGCAGATCAGGAAAGACTGGCTGGATGAACTGGGGCTGGAAATGCCCGTTACCTATGATGAGCTGGAGCAGGTTCTGATCGCCTTTAAGGAAAAGAAGAATGCTTATGCCCCGCTTTCTCTGGGAACAAAGGGAACCATGGAAACCTCTCACGCCTTAAGCGCGGGATACGGGGTTTTGGAAACCTTCCAGCAGGTGGAGGGAAAGGTGCAGTATGGCCCTATGGAAGAGGGCTGGAAGGAATACCTGACCATGCTGAACAGATGGTATGAGGAAGGACTAATCGATCCGGATTTTATGACAAACGGCGGATGGCAGGTAGATACCGGAATGGTATTAAATGGAGAGACCGGCGTATGGAATGCCATGTACACAATGATCTCCCAGTATGAGGCTGACGGGGCTATGGAAGTGGTTCCCATGACTTCCCCGGTGAAGCAGAAGGGGGATGCCCTTCATATCCGCAGGGAAGACGGCTTTGTGGGAAATGCAGTGACGATTTCCGCAGACTGCCAGTACCCGGAGATTGCCCTTAAGCTTTGGAATTACTTATATTCCGAGGAAGGCTCTATATTGGCAAATTATGGTGTGGAGGATGACACCTTCAATTATGTGGACGGGAAACCTCAGGTTTCCGATAAGATAACAGCAAATGCCGACTACAGCATGTCCCAGGCACAGGCATTATATCTGATGCCTCCTTCCAGATTTGGCGGCCTCTATGACTGGACGAGGGAGCTGGCAAGCGTTCCAAAGAAGGACATCAAGGCGTTTGATATTTGGGGAGCGGCAGATGACAGCTATATTATTCCGGGCAGAATTTCCTATACCAGCCAGGAGTCTTCCGAGCGGGCCAAGATTGTGGCGGAAGTTACAACGTATATGGAAGAAAATTCCGTTAAGTTTATTACAGGAGTTCTGGATATTGAAACGGGATGGGATACTTATGTGGAAGAGCTCAAAAACCTCGGTGTAGAGCGCGCCATTGAAATCACCCAGGATGCGTTAGACCGTTTTAACGAACGATAAGGGCCTTAGGATGGAGAGCGGAAGGAGTGTATTTCGTAGAATGAATGGATTGATTTTGGAAGAGCTGATATGGCCGGAGGTTGAGGCGGCGCTGCCGGAGATCGAGATAGCCGTCGTACCTGTGGGCTCCTGTGAACAGCATGGGCCGAATACTACCTTTGTGACGGACACGGCAAGGGCCTATGCTTTTGCAAAGCGATTAGGGGAAAGGATGGGCAGACAGCTTCTTGTCTGCCCGCCTGTGGGATATGGGGTATCCATCCATCATATGATATTCCCGGGAACCATAACCCTAAGCTGTGAAACCTATATCCATGTGCTGGAGGATATTGCCATAGCGCTTCATGCCCATCAGATTCCCAGAATTGTTTTTCTGAATGGACACGGCGGAAATAACGGTTCTCTGAATGTGGCGATTACGGATTTAAAGTATAAGCACGGCATTGACGCTTATTATACGGGCATGGGTTTTTCCCTGTTTGAGGAGGGAATTACGCCTGAAATGGGTTGGAGCGAGAAGCGGGGACACGCAAGTGAGAGCGAAACCTCCCAGGCAATGGCGCTCTGTCCGGAAGTGGTACGAAAGGACAGAAAAAAGGGAGAAGTGGTGGAGGACTTTATTATTCGGGGAAAGGATGCGCCCTTCCGATATGGAGGCTGTGCATGGAACTGGAAGCAGGATGCTTCCGAAAACGGGGCATTAGGCGATGCAAGGCTTGCAAATCTGGAGGACGGAATCCGCCTTAATAATATTGCGCTTGAAAAGGTGGAGAAAATGCTGCGGTATATCATTGAAAAAAGATGACAGAGAAATCGGTTTGGGGGAGATATGAGTTTATATCAGGCAAAAGTAGAACAGGGACTGCTGGAGGGAATTGATCAGGGGGATTATGCCGTTTACAGGGGAGTGCCCTATGCCGAGCCGCCTACAGGCGAGCTTCGCTTTGGGATGCCGCAAAAGAAGGGGATGTGGCAGGGCGTGCGGACAGCGTTGGTGAATCCGCCGATCGCCTGGCAGATGCGCCAGCCCTTGGGTTCCTTTTATGAGAAGGAATTTTATGCGGGGGATAAGAGCTTTTTGAACAGAAGTGAAGACTGCCTTTATCTGAACATATGGACACCGGCCAGGAAAAAGGAGGATGGGCTTCCGGTTCTTTTCTGGATTCACGGCGGAGCCTTCAGGCATGGCTTTGGCCATGAACGGGAATTTGACGGCAAGGCCTGTTGCAGGAGAGGAATCATACTGGTCACAATCCAGTACCGGCTGGGGATATTCGGGTTCTTTGATCATCCGTGGCTGAGTCATACAGGCACCAGTCTTGCCATAGAGGATCAGATTGCCGCACTGGATTGGGTCTATAAAAATATCGGGCAGTTCGGTGGCGATGCCGGAAAAATTACGGTGGCCGGACAGTCCGCAGGAGGCATCAGCGTCCAGGCTTTATTATGCGCTCCCCGGGCAAAAGGGAAAATTCATCAGGCGATCATGCAAAGCGGCGGGGGATACGGTCAGCTAGAGAGGCGCTGCGGCAGGAAGGGGGAGGCTTTGGAGGCGGGCTTGTCCTTTACCCAAAGATACGGGATCCGTTCGCTGGATGAGTTGAAAAAGCTCCAGGCCCGGACTCTTCTGGAGATGGCGGATCACTGCCTTTTTCCATGCCGGATCACAGTCAGTGAGGATGGGGAGAAGGGCATTATGCCGGAGAAGAGTTTGTATGAAAAATCGGCAACGAAGCTTCCATGCCTGATGGGGGCGAATAAAAACGACATCCGCACGACCCCGGAGATGGTGCAAAAGGGGATCCCTTCCGATCTTTATGTGGGGAATGAGGCCTTTGCAAGGCATTACGGCACACAGGATAACTGCTATCTGTACTATTTTGAGAGACAGCTTCCGGGGGATATGGCGGGAGCCTTTCATTCTGCAGAGCTGTGGTATATGTTCGGGACATTGAGCCGATGCTGGCGGCCTTTCTCGGAGGAAGATGAGCTTTTGTCAGAAAGGATGCTGGACGCCTGGTGCCGGTTTGTGAGAGAGGGCCGCCCGGGTGAGAGAAACGGGGAATGGGAGGCTTATGGGGAGCAAAATCCTTATATACAGGTTTGGGGGTGAGGAAGCGATTGTTTCTTGTAATGAAACAGTGAAAATTAAGTGTATGCAGGAAAAATTGAATTACTGCTTGGCAGGATGGAGAAATCTGTCCTGCTTTTTTTATATAAGGATGGCAGAAATGAGAGAAATATCAGGTATCATGCACAAGAAAATTTGGGGAAAGTTTTGGTGAACGCAAATATGGACAATAAATCAGAAGTTTGTTCCATTGAGATTGTAAAAAGTGAATGATAGAATTTAAGCAAACTTACAGGAAAGGAGAAAGGCTATGTATTATCAGAAGGAGATTGATGTGCTGGAGCGCTATGATGTAGTGGTTGCAGGCGGAGGGCCTGCAGGTATTTGTGCAGCAGTGGCGGCGGCGCGTCAGGGAAAGAAAACGGCTTTGATAGAGAGATATGGAGTATTAGGAGGAAACCTGACTGTCGGATGTGTAGGGCCGATCCTGGGAAGTGTTGCGAAGGGGACAATGTATGATGAACTGAGAAGTTTGCTTTTAGCAGAAAAAGAGCCGCAAAACGCAAATAAGGTGCAGGATATGGAGAGCGCAAAGGGAATTTTGCTGGACTTTGTTCTGAAAGCGGGTGTTTTTGTATATCAGCAGACGCCGGTTGTAGATGTAGTCTGCGAAGACGGAAAGATTACAGGGGTTATTACCGCATGGAAAAATGGTATGGGAGTGATCAGCGCAGATCAGTTTGTCGACGCTACCGGAGACGGAGACATAGCCTGTTTTGCAGGGGTGCCCTTTGAGAAAGGAAGGCGTGAGGATGGAGAGCTCCAGCCGGTATCATTGATGTATATCGTAGAGAATGTAGATGAATCAAAAGCCATTACCTGCGTGGGGGAAGAGGATGAGGTGAAGCTGGGGGACGAACGTTTCCTGGAATTTACGGCCAGATGCTGCAAAGAAGGTATTTTACCTGAAAACTGTTATTGCGTCCGGCTATATGCCACAGACCATTTGGGAGAGAGGCTGGTAAATACTTCGCAGGTGAATCATATTGATCCTCTGGATCGAAAACAGCTCTTGAAGGCGGAACAGGAGCTGCGGCATCAGATGTTGAGTATAACGGATTTCCTGCGCAGGTATGTTCCGGGGTATGAGCAATGCCGCATTAAGACAGGGGCGTCCACGCTCGGAGTCAGAGAAAGCAGACGTTTTCTGGGTGAGTATGTTTTGAATATTGAAGACCTGCGTATGGCCAGAGCGTTTGATGATGTAGTCGTACATAAAGCCCATTTTGTAATTGACATACACAATCCCACGGGCGGCGGTCAGGCCTATGGAATTGCGGAGAAAGTGGAGCCCTATGACATTCCGTGGAGGTGTCTGATTCCGCAGAAGATAGATAACCTTATTCTGGCCGGAAGATGTATTTCAGGAACTCACGAGGCTATGGCGTCCTATCGGGTAATGTCGATCTGTATGGCAATAGGAGAGGCGGCGGGGATAGCGGCGGCGCTTTGTGCCGGCCAGGGGGTTACTCCCAGAAGGCTGGAGGCAAAGTATATTCAGGAGGCGCTTAAGGAAAAGGGAGCAGAGCTTTTAGCTTAAAACAAAGAGAAAGAGAGTTGCTTATGAAAGGTGCAAGAATCGGATTCGGTGTAAAATGCCAAAAGACCTGGCTTTATGTAAAACAGCATCCTGCAATGTACATTATGCTGCTTCCAGGCCTTTCGTTTGTGGTCATTTATAAACTGCTGCCGTTATATGGGATACAGATTGCGTTCAGGGACTATAATATTTTTCTCGGGGATAATCCGATTGATGCAATTGGAAAAAGCCCGTGGATTGGAACGGCGTATTTCGAACAGCTATTCTCCAGCGCTCAATTCTTTTCGGTTCTGCGCAATACGCTTGTGATCAGTACGCTTAAAATTATTTTTTTATTTCCGCTTCCGATTATCTGTGCTGTACTGCTGAATGAGATTCATAAAAATGCCTACCGGAAATTTGTTCAGACAGTCATTTATATTCCATATTTTTTGTCATGGGTAATCATTTATGGGATATTTTACACGATTATGGGGTCTTATGGGATAATCAATTCCATGCTGGTGTCTGTAGGAGCGGAAAAAATAGATTTTCTTACAAATCCGGTTAAATTTATCGGCCTTTTAGTCTTTACGGAGGGATGGAAGGACACAGGATATAATACGATTATTTATCTGGCGGCAATTACGGCAATTGATACGACCTTGTTTGAAGCGGCTAAAATGGACGGAGCGGGAAAATGGAAACAGATTTGGCATGTGACCATGCCGGGACTTCTGCCGACAATTGTTCTGATGTTGATTTTGCGGGTTGGGAATATTTTGAATGCCGGTTTCGAACAGATACTTGTATTTTATAATCCGGCAGTTTACAGTACCGCAGACATTATTGACACTTACGTTTATCGAATCGGGCTTGGACAGATGAATTTTTCTTTATCTTCCGCAATGAGTCTGTTTAATTCCATAGTGGCGTTTGTATTGATTGTAGGCGCTAATATGGTCAGCCGAAAAACGACCGGGCGCAGCATTTGGTGAATTGCTTTTGGCAGGTATGGGGAAAAGTATATGAGGAAAGAAAGAAAAAGAAAATGGCGTGACCACAGTACGATAACAATCAAAATATTGGCCTATACAGTGATGGGATTTTTGTGTTTTCTGGTCGTCATGCCCTGTCTGAATCTGGTCAGTGAGGCGGTAAGTCCGGGCAGAGACGTGATGGCAGGAAAGGTTTATTTCTGGCCTACAGGGGTTCAGTTGGAGACAATCTTTTATGTTATGACAAAAACCAACTTTTTTCCGGCAATGAAAAACTCACTGATCGTCACAGGGATGGGAACGCTGGTCAGCGTGATCACTACGATAACCACGGCTTATCCGTTATCAAGACCGGAATTTAAGGGAAGAAAGTTTTTCACTTTTTTGTATGTGTTCAGCATGATTTTCTTCGGGGGAATGATACCGGCGTATATGGTTGTGAAAACCCTGGGATTAATCGATACCTATGGGGCCATGATTCTGCCGTTTGCGATTATCCAGTTTAATATGTTTATGGTCAAAAATTATTTTGAGGGACTGCCGAATGAGGTGATTGAGTCGGCATGTGCTGACGGTGCGGGAGATTTCAGGATATTGTTTTCCATTGTATGCCCCATGGCCAAGCCTGTTATTGCAACCGTTACGTTACTCTATGCGGTGAGCTATTGGAATAATTATTTCCATGCAATGCTGTATACAACATCCATATCAAAACAGACACTGCAGGTATATCTGAAAAATCTGATTGCGAATATTCAGTCTACTCTTTTGGAGATAGCCGGAGGTACGATGGTAACGGCAAATCTGACCTCTCAGGGAATGACATCAGCGGCGGTTTTAATGTCTGTTATACCGATTGTAATTCTGTATCCGTTTTTGGCAAGATACCTGATTTCCGGAATTACAATCGGATCAGTGAAGGGATGACTGCGTTTGGAAGGGCATGTGGTTTAAGAAGATGGTAAGTATAAAAGAGGCCGCTGCGGGCGGCAGAATGGAGGGTTTCATGAAAAAAAGATTGGCAGGATTATTTCTGAGTGCAGTTATGGCGACAGTCTGGCTGACAGGATGCGGAGACGGGGCGCAGGGGGACAAGGCGCAGGATAGTTTGTCCAGGAAGGAGCCGTCCCAGGAAGAGGCGGCAAGCTCCGGGGATGAGCTGCAGCAGGAGAATGACACGGAGCTGAAAGGGCCGGGAAATGTAGAATTGTCGTTTTTGGGATTCAGTCTGGATTTTGATCCGAATACGGATGTGATGGCAGGCGTGATTGAAGAAAAAACCGGATATAAGGTAAATTACTCCATGCTTCCCTCAGACGGCGCTGACGAGAAGCTGATCGCAGATGTGGCGGGCGGCGTAAAATACGATATTTTGAAGGTCACACAGGGACAGTTCGAAAAGCTTTTTTCCCAGGGAGCGTTGATGCCTCTGAATCAGCTTTTGGATGCTTATGGGAAAGAGATCACGGCAGGATTGAAGGATAAAGAAATGTGGGCGCCGTTCTCGGATGAGCAGGGGCAGATTTATGGAATTCCGTTTATGAATGAATATCCGAAGCAGATTCCGTTTATTACGGTCAGGAAGGATTTGATGCGTGAGGCAGGGGTTGACGAAATACCCGCAACGATAGATGAATTTTATGATGCCCTTGTCTCATTGAAAAATTACTACAAAGATCAGTATATTATCCTGACTGCCCAGGGGGGCTGGGATGAGACCTGTAAAATGATTGCTTCCGGGTTTGGTATTTACCATGACTGGATGGTAGATGATGATGGAAATGTATATTATATGACGGAACATGAGAATTATAATGAGTATATTTCCTTTATGAAAAAATTGTATGATGAAGGACTGCTTGATTCGGAATTCGCGGTGAATACGTCAAGCACCGTACAGGAAAAGCTCGCCAGCGGACAGGCCATTATGGGGTCATCCTCTCACTCCCCCCAGATTACGATCTCAACCAGTCTGGTTGATAATTTTGGAGTTGCAAAAGAGGATATAGGCTATATCTGCCCGCTTTCCGGAAGCGATGGCACCAGCTTATATCTTGCCGGTGACGGCGTAAATTATGTCACATGCATTTTGAAGAACTGTGAAAATGCGGCAGATGTCATTCATTATATTAATTTGAAGGTTCAGAATCAGGAATCCATCTGTATCGGTGAGGAGGGTGTACATTTTAACCGGGACGAGAATGGAGCTTATATTCCGATTATGCCCCGATTTACAGACGACAAAGGGAATGCGTGGTGGTATATCAATGCGACAGATACGGAAAGCTATGCAATACAATGGCAGGCGCGTGTGCGGAAAAATGAGTATCAATGGGATTCCTTTGAAAATACATCTGTCTATACTGTGGAAAACAGGCCGGAAATCTATGTTCCCAATGTATTTTTGTATAAACCTGCAACAGGCGCATATACAGAGTATAATGTTACATTAAAGAATGAGCTGCAAAATTATATGCTTCAGGTAATCTCCGGAAATGACAAGGGACTAGATGTATTTACAAAAGACTGGCAGGCTGCAGGCGGAGATGCGGTGAAGGAAGATCTGCAGGAATGGTATACGCAGTACTATCATTCATAGGGGACATCAAATGAGTATAGTGGAGCTTTCATGAAAGAGAGATCAAAACTTCTGAAATACAGTGCAGTTATCGTTGATGACGAAAGAATTGTCAGAGACGGGCTGAGAAAGCATTTTGACTGGGAAAGGTACTCTATTGAGATCAAGGGATGCTTTGAGGACGGCGCGCAGGCCTGGGGATACCTTGCGGATCATGAGACAGATATTCTGATAACGGATGTGCGGATGATCCGCATGGATGGGATTGAGCTTGCAAGAAGGACGGTAGAAAAGTACCCTAATACAAGTATTCTTTTTATCAGCGGATATGGCGATATTGATCATCTTAAGGATGCGCTGAAGCTTGGCGCGGTTGATTATATACTGAAATCTATCGATCTGGATGAGCTGGCGGCTGCAATTGAAAGAACCATAGAAAGAATCCAGAAACGAAAAAGACATGAAGCAATTATCAGAACGCCGGGATACAGTACAGGGCAGGACAAAGCGGCAGATCAGCCCAAAGCCCGCATTGTGCAGGATAGTGCAGCAGTATATAAGGTAAAGGATTTTATCGAAAGAAAGTATAAGGAGCAATTGTCCATAAACTATCTGGCGGATGAGGTAAACCTTACACCCACATATCTGTGCGGGCTTTTTAAGTCGGAAACCGGGATGACCGTCAATGACTATCTTACAAGGATTCGAATGGAAGCGGCAATGCGTCTTTTGACCGATACGCAGAAGCATTTATATGAGATATGTTACGAGGTAGGATACCTTTCACCCGCGTATTTTAGCAAGCTGTTCAAGAAGTATACAGGAAAGACGCCCAAAGAATGGAGAGATACCTTAAAATAATGGATGACTTCTGTCAGCAGCAGGGCGGAAATGCAGGAGGTAAGGATATGGAGAAAAGGGAAAATAAGTATGCAGGGTACCGGAACGGGAGTTATCTCTTCATTGCCATAGCATGCTTGTTTTTCCTTTTTGCAATTGTATATTTGCGGGCCTCATTAAGAAGTATTGAGGAAGAGATGTACAGCCAGATGAGATATGCGGCGCAAAGCACAGCCGATTATATTTATTACAGGATGGAGAGGGCATCCTTTGAGGCCGAAGTTCTTGAAAGAACACTGAGCCCTGTGTTTGAACGGGAGGGGAGCAGACAGGAGCAGTATGACGAGTATCAGGAAATAAAAAGGATCCTGTCAGGAACTCTCGATCAAAACGTAATATCCTATTGCCGGATATACAGTTCTGTGCCTAAAATTTACAGCGGTCAGTTTACAAATAACTGGCTGATTGATGATATGGATCAGATAAATCACGTTTTGCCGGAACATGAGCGTCAGTATTCCTTTTGGAGGGATACGCATGAGGAGGACTATTCTATTATGATAGGGAGACGCAGGGTTATCACCTATTACCGTCCGATACGTTCCAGAAGCGACTACGAAAAGCAAAATGGAGTTATTGCAATGGACATCAACATTTCGGACATAGAAGGAATGCTTTCTTCCGGGGATAAGACGGCCATGTATCTGGTAAATGAGCGGGGGGTGATACTGGCAGACGCAGAAGGGCGGGAGCTGGGAGGAAAGCTTCTGGGCGATACCTTTCATTTCAGGCTGCATGGGGATGAGGGAGAGATCCGGTGGGAGCGTGCGGTTTATATATACAGCCAGCTAAAAAATACAAATTGGTATCTTGTGGGGGAAATTAAAAACTCGAAAATCTATTTGATGAATAAGAAGATTTTTATTGCGGTTAGTTTATTTGTCATTATCTTATTGTGTATCGTGTCCGGCCTGCTTTTCGGGATAAAAAATATCCAGCTTAAGTATCGGGTTTCGACTATATCGCTGGCTGCGGCTCAATATCAGATGCAGGCAATGCAGGCACAGATCAAGCCGCATTTTATATATAATACATTGGATATTTGCTCATGTGAGATAAAGAAGTGAAAGAAGTGTAAAAAATTTTGCCGTTCCCTGTCCGGCTGACTGCCGGACGGGTCGGGCTTTAGTCGGGCAGTTCTAC
>ERZ808037.1241-NODE-1241-length-17611-cov-3.832668_pt1 | contig 17611 bp, 15 predicted proteins | sample MGYA00380190_ERZ808037 | MGnify/ENA primary metagenome ERZ808037 (study PRJEB31490, sample SAMN06133399) | mouse gut metagenome | isolation source: J9 | host: mice | place: China: Chengdu | collected 2015-05 ... | reverse complement strand
TCTCCATCATTCCTCCCTGCGGAATCTGAAATCCGGATAAGTAATGCCCATATCCCGCGGCAGCAGGCCGTATGCCCGTCTTGAAGCTTACGGCACACTGCAAGGGAAATTGTCCATGTACGATTTTGAATTGGGTGCGGCTCCTATAACCGGGACAGCGCCGCTTCATCGGCCACAAGAGTCACATGGCTGTGAAGCTGCAGAACGGACGCAGGCACTTGAGGGGTAATAGGGCCGAAAAAGGCTTTCTTTACAATTTCCGCTTTATCCTCTCCGGAAACGACTACCAGAATCCGGCGGGCAGACATGATGGTCTTGATACCCATTGTATATGCCTGACGGGGAACATCCTCCTCCGATTCGAAGAAACGGCGGTTTGCCTTGATGGTTTGCTCGGTCAGTGTGACACAGTGGGTTTCCGTTTGAAAGAAAGTATTAGGCTCGTTAAAACCAATATGACCGTTATGACCGAGACCGAGAAGCTGTATATCCACCCTTCCAACGGAGGCGAGGACATCGTTATATTGTCGGCAGGCTTTCTCGCTGTCCGGCTCCGTCCCGTCGGGGAGAAAAGTCTTGTTTTTGTCGATATTCACTTTATGAAATAAATTTTCATTCATAAAGTAATAATAGCTCTGAGAATCCTCTCTGGTAAGACCTTTGTATTCGTCCAGATTTACGGTAGTAACCTGTGAAAAATCAAGATCCCCCTTCTCATACCACTCCGCAAGCTGACTGTACAGCCCCACGGGAGTGGAGCCTGTAGCCAGTCCCAGCACACAGTTAGGCTTTAAAATAATCTGTGCGGAAATAATGTTTGCCGCCTTCCGGCTCATGTCGTTGTAGTCCTTTGTCTTACAAATAATCATGTTGACCCCTATCTGCGCGTTGCGGCGCGCGTTCACACAATGAAAACAGTTCCACTGTAATGATATAATCGTTGAATACACAGTTTTATTCAACTTTAGAATCATACGGCATAAAGCGTCTGGATTCTTGAGTGTATTATACCATATGCCCTTTCTTCTTTCAATTAGAATGTAACAAATTTTCAGTATGTACAAACTATGAAAATTTTTTTCAAAAATGTATTGACAAACGAACAAAGCAATTATAAAATGAAGTTACAGTTAGTGGTACGGAGTTACAAATTTTACAATTGCGATCTGCAAGATCGTGTAAAAAAGGAGGGCTTATTATGAAGAAGCGTAAAATCATGGCATTGGCGTTAAGCTGTCTTATGGTGCTTTCCGCTACGGGCTGCGGCAACGGTAATAACGGAAGTGCATCCAGTCCTGCAGCAGGAAGCAGCGCGGCAGCCGGCAGCCAAAGTTCCGCACAGGCATCGGCATCAACGCCAGCCGCAGAGGGTGCGGAGATTACTCTCTGGACCTATCCCATCGGTAAATGGGGAGATTCGGCTACGGTAGACGGACTGATTGCCAGCTTTAATGCAGTACATCCCGAAATCAAGGTGACGGTTGAGTATCTGGACTATTCCAACGGTGATGATCAGATCAACACCGCTATCGAGGGAAATCAGGCGCCGGATATCGTGCTGGAAGGACCGGAGAGACTGGTTGCTAACTGGGGCGCCAGAGGATTGATGGTAGACCTTGCTGATTTGTGGACAGATGAGGCAAAGGCTGCAATTTATGATTCCGTAGAGAGCGCATGTAAGAGTAATGACGGCGTATATTATGAATATCCTCTGTGTATGACGGCTCATACCATGGCGATTAACCGGGATATCTTCGAAGCGGCAGGTGCATTACAGTATATTGACGAAGCAAACGGTACATGGACCACAGAGAACTTTATCAAAGCGGTAAAGGCGGTTTATGACAACGGTCAGGCTAATGTGGGTGCGGTATACTGCAACGGTCAGGGCGGAGATCAGGGAACCCGCGCATTGGTTAACAATCTGTACGGCGGAACTTTCACCAATGCAGAGCATACAGAGTATACGGCTAACAGTGAGGAGAATATCAAAGCGCTGCAGCTGCTGCTGGATATGGAAGGAATCAATTACGACGCGTCTATCGTAGGCGGTGACGAGATTAATATGTTCTGTAACGGCACACTGGCAATGGCATTCTGCTGGAACGTATCACAGGAGAAGAATAATCTGGATAAGATTAACTTTGACGTACTTCCCATGGCATTCCCTTCCTCCGGCGATCCGAAGCTTTGCGGCGGTATCTGGGGATTCGGTATCTTTAACAACGGTGATGAGGCAAAGATTGCGGCGGCAAAGACTTTCATCGACTTTATGGCAAATGACGAGAAGCAGGCAGTGGAGAGCGTAAAGGCTTCCAATTACTGGCCCGTAAAGGATCTGGGCAATATCTATGAAGGCGACGAGCTGATGACCGAATATGCGAAGTTCGTTCCTTACATGGGCGACTACTATCAGGTAGTAGGCGGCTGGGCAGAAGCCCGCACTGCATGGTGGAACATGCTGCAGCAGGTTGGTTCCGGAGTGGATATTAAGACTGCGGTGGAGGAATTTGTTACTACATCAAATGCAGCAGCCAAGGGGGCGCAATAAAGATAATAAACTGAGCAAGAGTCCTTTATATAAGTGACCGGACAAAAAGGAATCCGAGTAAAATGTTCTTATCAACAAAACAGTGCAAAGGAATCCGGATAGATGGTTTATATAAACGGACAGCAAACGGAGTCTAATAAAAGTTCATGCAAATGAAGTTGAAGTAAATGAAGCGTTTCATGTGAGACTCGCGACCCTTCCCGAGGAAATCTGCGGGGAGGGTCGTTTGCTTTGCGGCGATAGATATGTAGAAATCAATTTGATACGGGAGGGAGGAATCCTTATGGCAGCTGAAAAAAAGAATCCCATGAGTAAAGCTTTGGTGCGCAGGGAAACGATGGCCGGATATGCATTTATGCTTCCCAGTCTGGTTTTCTTTTTGGGATTTGTAATTTATCCGATGATCCAATGTGTATTTACCAGTTTCTTTGACGCTACGATGAATCGGGAAGACATTTTTATCGGGGTGGCAAACTACACGGAATTATTTCAGGATACGGTATTTCTCGGCGCTTTACGGAATACCGCGGTGATCGTTATAGTTTCCGTTCCGGTAGTGTGCATCTTTTCCTTGTGGGTGAGCTCCGTAATATATGATTTAAAAGGTGCGGCATGTTCCGCTTTCCGATGTATTTTCTATCTGCCGGTGGTAACGGGTTCCGTTGCCGTTACGGTAGTATGGAAGTGGATGTTTAATAACTACTATGGCATTTTCAACTATGTGGGAACCAGCACAGGGCTTTTGGAAAAGAATATCAATTGGCTGGGGGACGAAAAATATGCTCTTGGATGTATTATATTGATTCTCTTGACCACATCGGTAGGACAGCCGATCGTACTGTATGTATCGGCGCTGAACAATGTGGATCAGTCTCTTGTGGAGGCGGCCGAAGTGGATGGAGCCACAAAATTCCAATGCTTCTGGAAAATTAAATGGCCTCAGATTATGCCTACAACATTGTATATTCTCGTTATTACAACGATCAACAGTTTCCAATGTTTCGCGTTGATACAGCTGTTGACCAGCGGCGGTCCGAATCACAGTACGGATACTATTATGTATTATATTTATTATAATGCGTTTAAACTGTACCGCTATGGATACGGTAATGCAATGGGCGTTGTCCTTGCCGTTATTATAGCAATCCTTTCCGCTGTGCAGTTTAAGCTGGCCGAGAGAGATTAGGGAAGGGGGAAAAATGTATGAAACATAAGAAATTTAATCGTTCTACCTGTTATAAAATCCTTTCAGTGGCTGTTATTACGATTTTGGCGTTTGCGTTTGCCTTTCCCCTTTACTGGATTGTGACCGGCTCTTTTAAGACTTCTGCAGCTATCAATGCCACAACACCGCAGTGGTGGCCGGATGAATGGGTATTGGAGAACTATCGGAAGCTGTTTAGCAGACAGTATGCGCCGTTATGGGAGATCCGCATTCCCTTTACGGAGGTTCTGTTTGCAGGCCCCGAGGTTCCGGCGGCTATCCGATGGCTGCTGAATACCGTGTTTATGGCGGTTGCCGCTATGCTGCTCACTTGTATTACGGCGGCTATGGCAGGCTATGCTTTGGCAAAAAAACGATTTATAGGGCGTACTCTTGTCTTTTCCCTGATTGTTTGTGCAATGGCTCTGCCGAAGCAGGTAATTCTGATCCCGCTGCTGCGAGAGATGGCGTCTTTGGAATTATATAATACCATATGGGCCGTGATTTTCCCCATTGTAGGCTGGCCTTTCGGCGTGTTCCTGATGAAACAGTTTTCGGAAGGGATTCCCGGAGAGATGATGGAAGCGGCAAAGATCGACGGTGCGGGAGAGTGGAAGACATTCTATACCATTGCGCTTCCTTTGATTAAGCCGGGTATCGGTGCGCTGGCAATTTTCACATTCATTAATTCATGGAATGATTATTTTATGCAGTTGATTATGTTGACCAGCACCAAGAATCTGACCATCCCTCTTGGTATTGCGAAGCTTCAGGCGGAGAATGCCATGGACTTTGGCTTAATAATGGCGGGGGCGTCATTGGCGGCGATTCCCATCATCATTATTTTCCTGATCTTCCAGAAATACTTTACGAAGGGTATTACCATGGGAGCGGTGAAAGGATAGGGTGCGGAACAGGAGGTGCAGCGTTGATTTATACGGAAATTAGCAATATCGGGCATTATCGCGGTATGGGAGAATATCTGGATAAGGCGTTTGATTATCTGGCGACACATCCCCTGAAAGATGTGGAACCGGGGCATTATGAGATAGACGGTAAGAAAGTTTATTTAAATGTGCTGGAGTACGAGACGATTGCTGAGGAAGATGCTTTTTTTGAGGCTCATGCGAAATATGCGGATATCCATATGGCCGTCACGGGAGAAGAGCTGGTAGGCGTCTCGGATATGGCCGGAGTGAATGTGAAGACTTTCGACGAAGATGCCGATTTGTACGAGGTGGAGGGGCCGGTAGAGCATTATATCAGACTGGTTCCGGGCAAAGCGCTGGTGGTTCTGCCGGAGGATGCCCACAAGCTGAAGCTGGCGGAGAAGCAGCCCGCAGCGGTGAAGAAAGCGGTTATCAAGGTGTATGTAGGATAGTGTAAAAGCAATTCAAAGTATCCCCGGCGGTTGTTTGAAAGTGAGGAAGGAGGTTATAGGTATGGGAGACATCAAGAAATATCAGGGAATCATACCGGCATTTTATGCGTGTTATGACAGCAAGGGCGAGGTAGACGGAGAACGTGTGGAAATGCTGGCACGCTATATGGTGGAAAAGGGGGTAAAAGGCGTTTACGTGGGAGGCTCTTCCGGAGAATGCATTTATCAGACAGTGGAAGACAGAAAGCGCACGTTGGAGCATGTAATGCGTGTGGCTCAAAATAAGATGACGGTGATCGCCCATGTGGCATGTAATAACACGGCGGAGAGCAGAGAGCTTGCGGCTCATGCCCAGAGTCTCGGCGTAGATGCCATAGCGGCCATTCCTCCGATTTATTTCCATCTGCCGGAATATGCCATTGCGGAGTATTGGAATGATATTTCCGATGCGGCTCCGGATACGGATTTCATTATTTATAATATTCCCCAGCTGGCAGGAGTGGCATTGACCATGCCGTTGTTCCGGGAAATGAGAAAGAATCCGAGAGTCATTGCCGTTAAGAACAGCTCCATGCCCACACAGGATATTCAGATGTTTAAGGCGGAAGGCGGGGAAGGTTTTGCTGTATTGAACGGTCCCGACGAACAGCTGGTGTCGGGGCTTGCCATCGGAGCGGACGGGGGAATCGGAGGCACTTACGGCGTTATGCCGGAGCTTTATCTGAAAATCAAGGAATTGATGGACGGAGGCAGGATAGAAGAGGCTCGGAAGATACAGTATGCAGCCAATGAGATTATATACGCAATGTGCGCCTGCCACGGAAATTTATATGCCGTGATTAAGGAAATACTCCGTATCCGGGAAGGAATGGATATTGGAAGCGTGCGCAAACCGCTGCCTGCATTGGTTCCCAAAGATATGGAGCAGGCTAAAAAATGTGCAAATATGGTGGATAAAGCCATTGAACAGTATGTGAAGGATTAACCCAAGCGGGTATGGAAATTTCCCCGATTTATGTAATGCGGTGAACAATGAGTTATTTGGTGTATGATAAAATGATTGCCATGAGCGGCGATTACATTAAGAATAGTAGGAGGATACCGAGTTGAATAAAGAAGAATTGTTTGAGCGGATCAAGGGAAAGGTAATTGTATCCTGTCAGGCAGTTAAGGGGGAACCCTTGTATGTGGAAGAAAAGTCAATTATGTATCTGATGGCCAGAGCGGCAAAGCAGGCAGGCACACCGGCCATCCGTACCAGCAGCATCCGCGATGTCATCGCTATTAAGGAAGAAACCGGGCTTCCCGTAATCGGGTTAATAAAAGTACAATATGAAGGTTTTGAAAGCTACATAACCCCTACCATGAAGGAAGTTGACGAGCTTGTAGAAGCGAAAGCGGATGTGATAGCTCTCGATTGTACCAATCAAAAGCGGGGCGACGGCAAAAGCATCAGTGAATTTATTTCGGAAGTCCGTGAAAAATATCCCGAGGCTGTTTTGATGGCGGATATTTCTACTTATGAGGAAGGTGTCAACGCGTGGAAGCTGGGAATGGACATTGTGGGGACTACCATGAGCGGATATACGCCTTATACAACTAAGACCGACGGCCCCGATTATGAACTGGTAAGGCGGTTGTCAGAGACTTTGGATATTCCCGTAATCGGAGAGGGAAGGGTACATAGCCCCGAGCAGGCAGTGGAGATGTTGAAAACAGGCGCACATGCAGTGGTAGTAGGAGGCGCCATTACGAGACCGTTGGAAATTGCACAACGATTTATGAAAGCGGTTTCCGCATTCCATGATTAAGAAGTTAGACTGGCATGTGTATTAAAGCATGCAAATCACTAAGCTCGAAAACACCTCGCTAAGTGATTTCACGCTCTGCGAAGCAGAGCTTCTCCCCAAACTGCTAAAGCAGTTAGAAGAATCGCTGATGCGATTCTTCCGGACTTGCATCAATTCATTAATTGTTTGTGTCGGCTATGTCGGCCTGTCTGGAAGTTTGGAAGTAAACTTCCAAATATTGATTGGAGTGCGTGCTGAAGCACGCAAGGAGTATAGGGATGATGAAAAGACATATTGTGTGTTTTGGGGATTCCAATACGCATGGTTATTGCGCCATGACGGGTGGGCGGTTCGATGAAACGCAGAGGTGGTGTTGTCTGCTTCAGGAAAAGCTGGGAGATGGTTTTCTCGTGGTGGAGGAAGGTCTAAGCGGGCGTACCACTTGCTTTGAGGATCCGATCCATGAAGGATTGTCCGGACTTGAGTACATTTATCCTTGTCTGATGAGCCATGAACCGGTGGATTTGCTGGTCATTATGCTGGGGACCAATGATACGAAGGAGAGGTTCGGCGCGTCGGCTGCCTGTATCGCACTTGGGCTGAAAAGGCTGATCGCCAAGGCTAAAGCCACTACGGATTGCTGGAGGGACGGTAAGACTTCCATCCTGATAGTCGTGCCCCAGAATATAGATAAACAATATACGGCTACGGAGATTGCAGCTACAATGGGACGGGGATGTGCAGAGAAATCGGAGGGGCTGGCAGAGGAATATGCCAAAATTGCCGAGCTTACCGGCTGTTACTATTTGGATGCAAATCAATGTGTTGCCGCACCGGCTAATACGATTGACTATATGCACTTGACGGCGGAGGGCCACCGGCAATTGGCGGAAGGGCTGGCTGAGAAGATCAGGGAGATTTTCCCTGAAAAATAGGGAAATAGTCTGATTTAATTCAAAAAGCAATAGCAATAATCAATAATGCCGCAGCCATGAGGTTTTTAGCAAGGCTGCGGCATTATTTTGTTTTTCTTTTCATTCCCTGTGGCAGAACCCCGGCATGTTATTTTGCGGGAGCTTTGGTGGAATGTGAAGGGGCTAAATGTGCCTTTTGCAGCGCCAGATAAAGTATCGGAATCAGAATTAACTGCAGGATAATTCCCGGAAAGCTGGATACAAAATACCCTGTGGCCCATGCCTTCCAGGAATAGCTTCCTGCGGAAAAGATTAGCGCTCTGACAACTCCGGTGATAATACGTCCCGACAGCATGGCAGCTATCAGACTGACATAAATATCAACGATTAGCTTTCCCGTATGTACGAATCGTATCATCAATCCTACAACCAGACCATAGACTGCCAGCTCCACCATCATGGTGGGCAGATAACCGATACCGGGCATTCCCGTGATAAAGCAGGAGAGCATGGGTCCCATCAGACCGCAGGCAAGCCCGTAATGCCATCCGCAGATCATGCCGCAGAGCCGCACGGGCAGGTGCATAGGCGATATCAGCGTGCCTGCATTGGGAATGGCGTGGAGCGCGATTGGCAGAACCACACAGAGAGCCATACAAACGGCGGTTACGGCACATTTTACAATGGGTGACATTTTGTTATTGTTCATATTTCCTCCATTCATAACAAAAAATAAGCCCCGAAAACAGCCCTCTTCAGAGAGCGAAAGCCTTCGTGGCAGAATCGTGGTTCCGGTGCTTATGCGCATCGGCTTACTTGTTATAACAAATTTTTATAATAGTGTATATAATGATGAATAAAATTACGTTTATGCATTTTTCTAAATGCGTTGTTTCTTCCTGAAACAGTCTTTTTATTATAGGAAATACCGCCATAGCGTAAGTGCAGCCTGCGGCACCTTTTTATAATATAAACTGTGGTAATATAAAAAGTCAAGGATTTTTTATTTTGAGTTTCCCCATTTTTTCCGTACGCTTTTTGCAAGACCGCATAAATACCAAACAGATGGGGGGTTGTCGGCAGTGATTACCTCTCTTATGGAAAATACTGATTTGGTACGGAGTTCAGAGATTCGAATTGCAAAAATTGGGAAACTCAAATTTTTTATAAAGCTTATTCCATTTGGAGAGCCGTTGCAGTATAATAGAGCCATCAACAAATCGGTAACAGTTCATCCATACAACATTGAATCTGCAAAATGACGTTGGGAGCTCGTTCACAAAGGGCATTTTGCAAAGCAAATTGTACAATCCAACAACTCTCGCATTTTACCCGGATAATCGCCGGAGTTTCGATTTTCGATGAAACTTCCATTCTGTATGACGGATAAAAGATTATGACTTACTGATTGAGGATAATAATGTATCCGAAGATTTCCTGATATAGGAAAGGGAACTTGGAGCGGCTATAGAAACAGTTAATTTGATGGGGGAATAAGGTTGAATAAAAATGCGTATTCAACTATTGATTTAAGTGCGTGCCGCAGCGCAGATGGGAATAAAAATGTATTGTATATTAGTGACAGGTATTCCGGCAGCAGGAAAAAGCACTATAGCAGAGGCCATGTCAGAAAGGTTAAAGCTGCCTGTTATTTCAAAAGATTCCATAAAAGAATTGCTGTTTGACAACGTTGGTTTTCAGTCGAGAGCGGAAAAAGTAAATCTTGGAATTGCCGGCATGGAAATTATGTATTATGTCGCAGGTCAGCTTATGAAGGCAGGACAACCTTTTATCTTAGAGAATAATTTTGAATATTCGTCAGAACATGGAATGAAAAATCTTTTAGAAAAATATCGATATTCTGCAATGACCATTACATTAACAGGTGATTACAAGGTCATCTACCAGCGTTTTCTGGAACGGGAAAGCAGTCCTGACAGGCACAGAGGGCATGTTGTGAATGACTGTTATCCGGAAAAGAAAGAGAATCATATAAAAACTCCAAAGGCAAAAACTCTTTCTTGTGAAGATTTTATCCATGGGATAGAAAAAAGGGGATTTGATGCCTTTTATGTTGGCAGCAGACAGATTAAAGTCGATACAACAGATTTCTCAAAAATTAATATGGAAGAATTATTTTCACAGATTGCGGCATGGAAGGAGGAAGTTCTGGGAGTTTTACAGCAAATGTGAGAAAGCCAACTTCCAAATATTGATTGGTATGTGCGCGCTAGGGGTATAAAAATGTGCTTGAGCAGTTGAAAAATCCATCAAAGAAAACGGTAGGTTATCGGCAACAAGTGATTCAAAAGAAGGTTTTCGCCTGAATTCTTGGAACAACCACTTGCAATAGACGAAAACAGGATGATAATGGGGGAAGGCAATACCAGATGACAATACCGGATGATTTCAGTCAGGCAATGTTGGAACGAGAAGCACGTTTGAGAAAAGTTTAGAGGGGATATTTATGGAAGAAAATAAAATTTTAAAAGTAAAGTCATGGATATATGACTGCACAAATGCTGAAGTGCAGGCAATGGTTAAGCAGACAGAAGATGCAGAGATTCTATATAGTTATATGTATAATTACAATTGGGATAATGGGTTTGAAATCCCGCAAAGCATTCTTGATAATGGAAAATGTGATTTGAGCACGGCACTGCTGGCATTTTACATGGCGGACGGGATGGTTTATTTATTTGACAAAGCCGAGAACGGGAATCTGCCTCAGTGGTCTGCTTTTATTCGGAAACTGTACGATTCTATTTTAGAGGGAAAGTATGAAAAGGGGCATATTGGGTTTAAAATTCCGTTATCGCGGGTTCAATTATATAAATTAGGGAAAAAATTAACGGAGCCGGAAAAAATTTTTATCAAAGATATTGAAGGAGTAAATTTAGACGTATCTTTGTAGAATCAAATTTATAGAAAGGTGTCGGAAACGGCAGAGTCATTCCTTTCAGAACGCAAGAGAAGCGTTCTGAAAGGATATGCACCTACCGATTCATCAATTGCCTGTGACATCGGTCCTCAATTTTTCCGATTCAATTTCAATAACCTTTTTATCAATTCGTTGAAACAGAATTTCTACATCCGGGAGCGGATAACCGGCGGGGATGGATTTTCTTTCCCATTTGTTGTTTATTTTCAGCCATCCTAACACTTTTTCCGATGAAAACGGTAAAAATGGGGATAGTAATACCGCCAAATTGGCAATTATTTGAACACACTGATACAGTGTGTTATCACATGCCGCTTTATCGGTAGTTCTTGTAACCCAAGGCTGCCGGGCGTCGAAAAATTTATTTGCGTTCCTTACAAATTCAAAAATTTCAGCAATGGAATCCTTGAAAGCGCCGTTTTCAATCTGTCTGCCAACGGAAAGAAACAAGTCATCTATTTGTCCGGTTATATCGGGGCTGTCTGTTCCGCATGGTACAATACCGCCGCAGTATTTTGCAATAAATGCTAAGGAACGGTTCACGAAATTTCCGTATGCTCCGAGCAGTTCACCGTTGTGGCTGTGAACATATTCTCTCCATGAAAAATCCGTGTCTTTCTTTTCGGGGCCGTTTGCCAAGAAAAAGTAACGAATGGAATCCGGCTCATAATGATCCAGCAAGTCCTTGACCCAAATAGCATAATTTTGGCTGGTGGATATTTTTCTTCCTTCTAAAGTCAGGTATTCGCTTGATATGATTTGATCCGGCAAATGCCAGTTTTCACCGTTTGCCAATAGAAGTGAAGGTAAAATAATGGTATGAAAAGGAATGTTATCTTTTCCGTGCACATAATAATGTTTTGCTTCTTTTCCCCAAAGCTGATGAAAATCAGCGTCTCTTGTTTGGGCGGCGAGTTTGCTGGCAGACAAATACCCCAATACATTTTCTGCCCATATATAGATAGTTTTGCCTTCATAACCTTCTTTTGGAACCTTGATACCCCAGTCCAGATCTCTTGTTAAAGCCCGGTCCCTTAAACCGTCCTCTATATATTTGTTTGTGAAGGCGACAGCGTTCTTTCTCCATTCGGGATGGCTGTCAACCAATGCTTTCAATTTGGGCTGCAGCTTGGTAATGGCTATATATAAGTGGGTTGAATCTTTAAAATTGACAGGCTTTCCGCACACTGCGCAAATCGGTTCCGCAAGAGCTTCCGGTTCGAGGACCGCACCGCAGGAATCACATTGATCGCCCCTTGTATCTTTTCCGCATTTCGGGCATTTTCCGAATACAAATCGATCAGCCAAAAAACTGTCACAGCTTTCGCAGTATGCCTGTGGAACTTCCTTTTCATAGACATAGGGGCCTTTATATAATTTTTCGTGAAATTCCCTTACAAAATGCTTGTGTTCCTCAGCGGATGTTTTTGTATAGATATCGTAACTAAATCCAAGTTTCCTAAAGCAATCCGTAAATTCCCCGTGGTAAAAATCACTAATTTCCCGAGGGGTTCTGTTTTCTTGCTTTGCTCGAATGGCCACAGGTGTTCCGTGACAATCACTTCCGGATACAAAAAATACATTGTCTCCGACCGCCCTATGGTATCTGGCCAATACATCTCCCGGCAATAATCCTGCAATGTGCCCTATGTGCAACGAACCATTGGCATATGGCCATGCACCGCCGATTAAAATAGTTTTCATAGTAATCTCCGTTTCCGCGTTGTTTTTCCGCATAATCTCTTTTTAAAGTTTCATTGATGATTTATTTACTCAAACACTCTCTAAGTTTTTTGCAATGAAAAAGCCCTCCTCTCTGAAAAATTTCTTTTTCAGGGACGAGAGCAGCTGCTTCGTGTTACCACCCTAAATTTACCTATACCTCACGATATAAGCCTTATCAGCTACGGATGAGAAATGGTTCATCGATAGCCTGTCACTGTAACGGGTGCACCCGTCGTAGCCTTGGCATAACAGCTTCGGTACGCGGCTCCGAGACCATTTTCGGCAGTTCCTTCTGTGTCTGTTTTCACCTTGTCAGACTCTCTGTAACATATCTAACTGCTTACTCTTCTCTTCACAGCCTTTGGTAATTCTGTAATAAATTTTACAGCGGATCCGTCATTATGTCAATGTTTTTCTGTAAAACATATTGCGTCATTTTGTTGACAGTATTTGCAATTGGACATATAATGAAATTAAACCCTCCGCTTTTTGCGGAGGGTTATTAAAATTGCCGGCAATTGCCAATGAGGATGCGGCAGTTGCATAGTTTTGCCGTATCCTTTCAGAAATTTGATGATGAAAAGAGTACTTTCTATCAGAGGACAAGAATATATATTTTCATAAAGGGTGGGACAACAACGCAAAAACAGCGCGAAAACACCTGCCGGAGACAGCGGATGAACAGCAACAAAAATTGTTATAAATTGTCTGATTTTTTGCAGGATTTCCTATACAACTAAAGGAATTTTATGGTATAATCAATAAAAGAAAATTTTTAGGAGGGTATACTATGGCAAAAGAAATGATAGCAATGCTTCTGGCCGGCGGACAGGGTTCCCGTCTGTACGCATTGACGGAGAAGCTTGCGAAGCCTGCAGTTCCGTTTGGTGGGAAATATCGTATCATTGATTTCCCATTGTCAAACTGTGTCAACTCGGGGATTGATACGGTAGGCATCCTGACCCAGTACCAGCCGCTGGTGCTGAACGAGTATATTGGCAACGGTCAGCCTTGGGATTTAGACCGTCTCTATGGGGGAGTACATGTTCTGCCGCCATATCAGAAGGCAAGCGGTTCCGATTGGTATAAGGGAACTGCCAATGCAATCTACCAGAATATTTCCTTTATTGAGCGCTATGATCCCAAGTATGTCATTATCTTGTCGGGGGATCAAATCTGCAAGCAGGATTACAGTGATTTCTTGAAGTTCCATAAGGAGAAGGATGCGGAGTTCAGCGTAGCCGTGATGGAGGTTCCCTGGGAGGAGGCTTCCCGTTTCGGTTTGATGGTTGCGGACGGGGACGACAGGATTACGGAGTTTCAGGAGAAGCCCAAGAATCCCAAATCCAATCTGGCTTCCATGGGTATCTATATTTTTAACTGGGATATATTGAAAAAGTATCTGGAGGAGGATGAGGCAGATCCGAATTCGGAGAATGATTTCGGAAACAATATTATTCCCAATCTTCTTAAGGATAACCGCAGAATGTACGCTTATCATTTTGACGGATACTGGAAGGATGTGGGAACCATTTCTTCTCTTTGGGAAGCAAATATGGAGATTTTGGATCCCGAGCACAGCGGTATTAATCTGTTCGACGAGGATTGGAAAATATACAGCCGTAACAGCGGTATGACCGGACATAAGATCAGCGCCGGCGCCGTGGTGGAGAATTCCATGATTACGGACGGCTGCCGTGTGAAGGGGAAAGTAAAGCATTCCATTCTGTTTGCCGGAGTTAAAGTAGAAGAGGGCGCCGTGGTGGAGGATGCGGTAGTGATGGGCGGTACGGTTATCAAATCCGGTGCTGTCGTAAAGCATTGCATTGTGGCGGAGAATGTGACCATAGGCGAGAATGCCGTAGTGGGAGCAATGCCCACGGAAGAAGAGAACGGTGTTGCCACCATCGGTGAAGGTGTAACCATAGGCGATAATGCTAAAGTGGGCCCGAAAGCCATGGTAAGAAAGAACGTGGAAGGCGGTGGAGAAGAATGGTAAATTCAAATACAAGTGCACTTGGTATTGTATTCCCTAACAGTTATGATGCGCTGGTTCCTGATTTGGTAAATGTGCGTTTGATGGCATCCATCCCTTTTGCCAGCCGTTACCGACTGATCGATTTTATCCTGTCAAGCATGGCACATTGCGATATTGATAACATTGCGGTTATGGTGAACAATAATTATCATTCCCTGATGGATCATTTGGGATCCGGCCGTGAATGGGATTTGGTTCGTAAGAACGGCGGATTACATATTTTCCCTCCTTTTGTAGAGAAGGGTGTTAAGCCCTATGTGGGCCGTGTGGGAGCGATTGCCAGCATTTTAGGCTTTTTGAGAGGCCAGAAGGAAAAATACGTTGTAATGACGGATACCAATATCGTGGTGAATTTTGATTTTAATGCCATGATTAAGGCTCATATTGAAAGCGGCGCGGATGTCACTGTGGCGTATAATGAGCAGGAGCTTCCGGAAAGCATGATGAAGAACGAGGACAACGGGCTGGCTTATTATTACACGCTGAATATTGAGGATGGACGGATCACCCAGATTCATGTGAATTCCAAGAAAGCGGGTATTCAGAACTTCTCTATGAATATGTTCGTGCTGGAGCGTGAGCTGCTTATTGATCTGATTAATACGGCGTCCGTCCGCGGACAGGTCTATTTCGAGAGAGATGTGCTGCTGCCGCAGTTAAGCAAGCTGAATATACAGGCTTATAAATATGACGGATATGTGGCTCGTATCTGTGATATGAAGAGTTATTTCCAGGAGAATATGAAGCTTTTGGATGATCATAATCTGGATGCGTTATTCTCGGCAAGGCAGATTTATACGAAGATTCGTGACGATAATCCTACCAGATATATTGAGGGCGCTAAGGTTCAGAACGTCATGGTTGCCGACGGTTGTGTAATCGAAGGAGAAGTGGAGGACAGCATTCTGTTCCGTGGCGTTAAGGTTGCCAAGGGTGCAAAGGTTAAGAATTGTATTTTGATGCAGGATTCCGTAATTGAGGCAGGTGCAAATGTGGAATATCTCATCATGGACAAGAATGTTACGGTTTCTGCCGGGAAAGAGATGAAGGGAACGGATACCTTCCCTGTTTATATCGGAAAGCATCAGACGGTTTAAGAGTTGCAGGAGCTGCCGGTCTGTAGAAACAGATATAAAGATATTTTAGATATCCTATAGGAAAAGCAAAGGGGGAGTGCCGCAAAGCTGCCGGTTTATCCGGTAGAATATGCGGTACTCCTTTTTGCTGTAGAGCGTTTTGTAACGGTATGCTGTTGCTTAACAATGTTTATCCTGCCGCTTTCCGTTAATACTATATGATATGAAACGAAACGGAGAGTATATATGGAATCAATATGGCAGGGAACGGTAGAGATACCGGAGAGAAAGAAAGCGGAAGGTTTGCTGGAGAGAGAAATCATAGTGATCGGGGCGGGTATGACGGGAATTCTTACGGCGTATCATCTGCAGCGCAGGGGCAGACAGGTGGCCGTTCTGGAAGCGGGAAAGATTGCCGGAGGACAGACCGGCCGGACGACTGCGAAAATTACCAGCCAGCATGGCCTCTTTTACCATCGCCTGATGGGCAATATAGGATTTGAGCAGGCCAGACTTTATGCCAAGGCAAATCAGGAGGCCATTGACGCCTATCAGCGTATAGTGGCAGAGCATGGGATAGATTGTGATTTTCAGCGTCTGCCCTCTTATCTCTATTCGACGGAAAATGAGGAAATGTTAAAACAGGAGGCGGAGGCAGCGGCAGCGCTGGGGATTAAGGCGGATATGGCATCGGTCAAAGAACTGCCTTTTCCCACAAAGGGAGCAGTCAGATTTGATAATCAGGCACAATTCCATCCTTTGAAATTTATCCGTGGCATAGCGGAGAAACTGGAAATTTATGAGAACACGCCGGTGAGAAAAGTGCGTGGAAATTCTATATACTTTGACGGCGGAGAAGCAGTGGCACAGAAAATTATTTTTGCGACTCATTATCCTATTGTCAATTTTCCGGGGATATATTTTACCCGACAGCATCAGGAACGCAGTTATGTGTTGGCGCTGGCGGGATGCGGCAGGCTGGAGGGCATGTATTTTAGTGCGGATCCGGAGGGGCTTTCCTTTCGGAGTGCGGGAGATATTCTGCTCTTAGGGGGGAATTCCCACAGAACCGGAAAAAATATCCGGGGAGGCGCCTATGCCAAGCTTGGAGAGACCGCCCGCAGATACTATGCGGGGAGTCAGGAGGTCTGCCGCTGGTCTGCGCAGGACTGTATGCCCCATGACGACATTCCCTTTGTGGGAAGGGATTCTTATTTTACGGGAAAAAGAAAAAACGATAAAGCTTCCGTAAGCTCCGGAGAAGAGGTCCATGGCGGCCGAGACTGGTATGTGGCCACCGGATATAAAAAGTGGGGGATGTCCTCTGCCATGGCGGCATCCTTGCTTTTGGCCGATCTGGTGACAGGGAAGGAAAATGCTTATGAAAAGGTGTTTACCCCCCAGAGACTTCACATAAAGGCGGCCGCGGGGAACTTTGCCATAGATATGGCCGAGAGCGTTAAGGGGCTGTCAAAAGGCTGGCTGCTGCCTTGGAAAAAGAAGGAAGAGACGGGAGAAAGGCATTGGGCAAGGTGTTCCCATTTGGGCTGCCGGATGGAATGGAATCCGGACGAGGACAGCTGGGACTGTCCCTGCCATGGTTCCAGATTTGACGGAGACGGCAATTTGCTGGACGAGCCAGCAAAAGAACCGTTCCAATGTAAAAATTCCGGACGTTAGAGTGTGTGCTCTTTCCGGTTTGCCCGCCTTGTTTTACGGATCTGATGCGTATTGTTTTTTGAGATCCGCCCTTTTGTTACCTTTGGGACGTTTCCTGCCAGCGCCCCATATTGGTATGGTGTTTTTCACGGTAAATCTGTTCAAATTCTTGGGGTGAGATATTATAGCAGAGCATAACATCATTGAAGTACATCATCACGTCGCAGAGTTCCTCAATGAAATGTGTCCTTACAGCGTTGTCCTCCATGATCTGTAAATGCCCTTTTTTCTTAATGACATCGCATGCTTCTCCCAGTTCCCCGTAAAGCCAT
>ERZ808037.1239-NODE-1239-length-17639-cov-40.591049_pt1 | contig 17639 bp, 14 predicted proteins | sample MGYA00380190_ERZ808037 | MGnify/ENA primary metagenome ERZ808037 (study PRJEB31490, sample SAMN06133399) | mouse gut metagenome | isolation source: J9 | host: mice | place: China: Chengdu | collected 2015-05 ... | reverse complement strand
AAAATCGGGCATTACGCAAGATTGACCTCGTGCAATAGAGTTGATACTCAACGACTTTGCATAGCTGAGTAGTTACATATCCGATGATCAGAATTAAAAATAGTTAATCATGGTTAAGAATCTGATGTAATTCGTGAAAATTAAGTAATTTTGCAGATGCTATATATCAAGGAGATTGCAATTAGAGATGCCGGTCAACTGTTCAGCAAATTAGGGCTCAAGCCGAAATTAGTTTCTTTGATATCCCTGCATTAACTGACATTTTTTAGCTTGACTTTGCTGTGGGGAATCAATATTCCATCTGAAAGGTAACCTATCTTGACATTGACTGACTTTTCATGACCTACAATCCACCTCGAGACATCGCGACCTAAACCACTACTACCATAGTCAAATAGTGTCAACATATGCTATGAAACTAAAATACCTATTATAAGTGATCCTACTGAGCCTCATAGGCTTAGGGGAGGCCCGCGGACAGGATGCCGCCATCAAGACCGACCTGCTCAAAGACATCGTTCTCACCCCCACCGTAAGTGTGGAGTTTGGTCTCGCGCCGAAATGGACCATCGAAGGCACCGCCGAGCTCAACGCATGGGCCATCAACGACCATTACTGGAAGCACTGGATGCTTATGCCTGAAGCTCGCTACTGGTTTTGCCAGCGTTTTGCTGGACACTTTATAGGAGCACACATCCTCGGCGGACAATACAATGTCGGCAACCTTGACAACAACATCAAATTCCTCGGCACCGACTTCTCCAATCTCTCCGACAAGCGGTACCAGGGATGGATGGTAGGAGCCGGCGTGGCCTACGGATACTCATGGATCCTCAACAAGCGATGGAACCTTGAAGCCGAAATAGGATTCGGGTGGATACACACCTGGTATGACTCATATCCGTGTGCCAACTGCGGCAGAAAGCTCGCCTCCGGCAAGCACCATAACTACGTAGGTCCTACAAAGGCTGCAATAAACCTTGTATATACATTCTGATACCCACCCGGTCAATAAACATAATTACGCTTATGAAACGTAAACATTTCATTCCGACACTCATGCTCCTCGCAATGGGGCTGACAGCCTACGCCGGGGAGACAGACATCACCGCCTCACAGGCCTATACCCCGCTCAAGGTCTACGACATGGACGCTCGGGTCGACGAGGCCGCGCGCTCGCTCGCGCTCACCATCGACCTGAACATGACCGACATGCACCTCTCGCGCGACCGCGAGATGGTATTCACACCCATGATCATAAGCGAGAACGGTGCCGACAGCCTCGAGCTAAGCCCCATCATCGTGGCAGGACGCAACCGCTACTACTGGCACATGCGCAACCCCGAGTTTGACGCCCCCGGCACCAAAGTGTACCGCGCCGGCTCAAAAGAGCATGCGGAATACAAGGAACTTATTGATTTCCAGCCATGGATGAACCGTTCCAGCATAGAAATGCGTCAGGAGACCGCCAACTGCTGTGACACCCCCGTGTTTCTTCCGGGCACCTCACGCCACGGCAATGTAGAGCTTGCACAGATCGATACCCGCCGGCCAGCCATCGAAGGAGAATTCGTGTTCACACCTCCGGTAAATGCCGGGCCCGTCATCAAGAAGATCGAGGGATCGGCATTCGTGACCTTCGTGGTCAACCGCACAGAGCTGAAGCCCGACTACATGATCAACCGTAAGGAGCTCGCAAAGATCATCAACTCAATCGACTACGTGCGCAAGGACAAGGACGCCACCATCACCCACGTCCACATCAAGGGCTTCGCATCGCCCGAAGGCCCCTACCTCAACAACGTGCGCCTCGCCACGGGCCGCACCGAGACCCTCCGACGCTACGTGCGCGACCTCTACTCCTTCCCCGACAGCACCATCTCCTCATCCTTCGAGCCTGAGGACTGGGCCGGGCTGCGCAGCTGGGTGGCCGACTCCGTGAAGCCCGTGCTCACCAACCGCCAGGGGCTGCTCGCCATCATAGACGGCAATCTCGAATATGACGCGCGCGACCACGCCCTGCGCACCTACTATCCCGAGGATTACGCGCTGATACTCCGCGACATATACCCATGGCTGCGTCACTCCGACTACACAGTCACCTACTCCATACGCACCTACACCACCGTCGACGAGATACGCGCCGCCTACAACAGCGACCCCACACGCCTGCGCGCCATCGACTTCTACACTCTCGCGCAGAGCTATCCCGTAGGGAGCAAGGAATACTGTGATGTATTTGAAAAAGCTGTCGAGATCTATCCCGACGATCCCGGATCGAACCTCAACGCCGCCAACATAGAGATACGCCGCGGCCAGTACGACAAGGCTCAAAGCCATCTTCTTAAGGCCGGACACACTCCCCAGGCCACATTTGCCCGAGGAGTGCTCGCCGCCAAGCGCGCCGACTACCGCGAAGCACGCATACTTTTCGAGAAAGCACGCGAGGCCGGCATACCTCAGGCCGGAGCTTACCTTGACAAGATAACCGACATCCAGGCCCGCCACGCCGTGACAGTGACAGTGCCCCTCACCAAGGACAAAAAATAACAGTCCAAGACAAAACAACCATCAATCCAGAATTCAATAAACACAGTTTCATATATGAACAAACTATTCACATTTCTCGCAGGAGCTGCCGTGATAGCCATGAGCTCCTGTTCCGACGACAAGCTCGTCGGCGAAGGGAACACCGCTCCGGTGTAGCCCGAAACGGAGGATGGCGTTTACTTCACCGTAAACATCGCGCTCCCCACCTCCAACGGCTCACGCAGCGTTACTGACAATCCCAACAACGGCAACAGTGCCAGCGACGTTGGTGTCGAGATAGGCAAGGACCGCGAAAACAGGGTATCGTCGGCCGTGATAGTCCTCGCAAACACCAATAACGGCTTCATTGCCGCAGCCGAGATACTCGGTAAGGACCTTCAGGCTGGAACCACCGGCAAGAACCCTTCCTACAAGGCACAGTCGAGCTTCTCAAAGACACAGCTCCAAGCCTATTATGATAGCGGCAGCGAGATTGTAACAGAAGGAAAAGCAAACATCTTCGTGTTCTGCAATCCCACACAGCAGCTCAAGAACATCCTCTTCGGTATCGGGACCACAGCTCCGGCCATCGGCTCCACCGACTGGACCAACGCCATCCTTGACATCACCGAATCCGCGATATGGTCGGACAACAACTTCCTCATGTCCAACAGCAAGATAGCCACACGCCTTATACCTACGGATATTGCAGGATGGAACTATTACACCACTCCCGACAAAGCGTTTGACCTCTCAGGCATCAACACCCCGGCTGACGGAGTGTCGATTGACAATCTGACCGACGGACGCGGAGCTATCCAGGTGGAGCGTGCCGCTGCCCGCTTTGACTTCCGTGACGCATCACCCAATGGTGATTTCACCTATCCTGTGATGTACGACAAACCGGCAAATGAAGAAGACCGCACCCTGCTCATCAACGTCACTCTGCAGAAGATGGCTTTAGTGAACATGAACAAGAATTTCTACGCACTCCGCAGAGTATCGGCCGACGGAACCCCCACCAGAGCAGAGATATGCAAGCCTGAGCAACCATGGTCATTCTCATCGACAGGAGAAATCATAGTCACATCACCCGGCAACTATGTGGTCGACGCCAACTACGAATGGAAGACCACCACACTCGGAAATATCAATCAGGAGGTGCCCTTCGCTAATCCTGTCGACTTCACAACAGGATTCCAGTTCCCGTTCTTCAACAACGACGGCTCCATCGACAACACCAACATATCGGCAGCAACCGACCGCTGGGCCACTTATCTTTGCTCGGACGTAGTGAAAAGCGAGGCCGACAATGACGAATCATGGAACAACGGAACAACGTACAGTGAATACAAGATTTGGCGATATGCCACCGAAAATGTAGTGGTGCCCATAAATAAACAGAAGAACGGCCTGTCAACGGGCATTGTGTTCAAGGCCAAAATGACTTCTCCCGAGGATCTTGAGACCAACGCAAATACCAACATAGCAGAGCTTGCCAAGACACTCAACAACAAAGATGAAAGCTTCGGAAACCACGAGACAGCACCTATTCTCTACCGTTTTGCCGACAGCATATTCGTGTCATTCCCCAAAATGCGCGATGCAGCGATAATGGTAGCGAGCGGCGGCTTCAAGCAGGTGGGAGATCAATGGTTCCCCAAAATTGAGAACTTCAACCGCAGTAACCCCCTCTACGTAGCAGTGTTCGGCACCGGCGGTTTCGGCTCTTTCGATATCATGGTAGACGGCAAGAAGGTTGGCACCTATGTAGACAAACTCGCCGAGGTTGACTGCGCCAACAAGGCATGGAATGCATGGAATAAGGCAGATAAGCCAGACTCAACCAATCCTCTGACCGTGGCCTTCAAGAAAGCGTTCACCGATGCCAAAATCACACTCTATCAGCGCAGCTATGACAACAACTACGGCTGGGGCTACTACTGCTACTATTACTACTGGAACCGCCACAACGACAACGGCAACAACGGTATAATGGGCCCGATGGAGTTTGCTGTGGTGCGCAACAATGTGTACAAGCTCGCAGTGACCAAGATCAGCCGCCTCGGACATCCCCGCATCTCCGAGAACGACCCCGACAAACCTACCCCCAACACCGATGACGAGGAGGACAACGTGTACATCACCGTCACCTCCGAGATACTCCCGTGGGTAGTGCGCGTCAACAACATAGAATTCTAATCACCCCCCCTATCAACGGAACAGGAAAACAGGTCCGGGCGGGCCACCCCCGCCCGGACCATTACCGAAACTATCGCTCCTCGACTCCGTCCACCCCAAACCCCTATAACCCTCCAAGATGAGCTTGCGAAACAAGACAATCAGAAACATCATCGGTGTCATCACAGCAGCCGTACAGATGATAGCGTTCACCGCATGCGACTCCCTGGTCTACGATGACCTGGAGGCTTGCCCCGAAGGGCTCAGGCTGCGTTTCGTCTACGACTACAACATGGAGTTTGCCAACGCCTTCTACTCTCAGGTAGACTGCCTGACACTCCTGATCTACGACAAGGACGGCAACTACATAGCCACCCGCACCGAAACCACCGAAGCCCTTCTCTCGGACGAGAACTGGCGCATGGACCTCGACCTCCCGGCCGGCGAATACAACCTCGTGGCCTACGGAGGGATGGAATGCCCCAAGGCATCCTTCGCATTCCGCACCGAGCCCTCCGGCGCGACAAGCATGCATGACCTCAACGTGTATCTCAAGCCCGAACTGCTCACGCGGCCCATGGGCACAGAGCTGCACCATCTCTACTACGGCCGGCTCAATGTCACCGTCAACCCCGAAAACACCGACTACACCGAGGCCACAGTGTACATGATGAAGGACACCAACGACCTCCGCATAGTGCTCCAGCACACCGACGGAACCCCCGTCGACTACAACGAGTTCACCTATGAGCTCACGGCCGACAACACCCTGCTCGGCTGGAACAACGACGTGATACCCACCGGGGTCACCACCTTCATGCCCTACGCCACAGGCAACGCCATGGCCGGCATAGACGGCTTCACGGGCAACGAGGTACAGGCGGCATATGCCGAGTTCAGCACCTCGCGGTTCATCAACGGAGCCGCCGACACACGCCTCACCATACGTCGCGCCTCCGACGGCGGCGAAGTACTCTCAATACCCCTCATACGCTACCTACTCCTGCTCAAGAGCGACGAAGAACAGTTCAAGAACATGAAGCCACAGGAGTTTCTCGACCGCGAAAGCCGCTGGAAGATGGTGTTCTTCCTCACAGGCAACCTCTGGAGCCAGACCCACATCATCATAAATGACTGGGTGGTGCGTATCAATGACATAGGAATATGACGATGACACAACGGCTCTGCCATAAAGCCCTCGGCGTGATAGCGGGGATGCTGCTTGCCGCATGCGCGGCCGACGACAGCGGCATCACCCCCGCCGTGACGCCCGAAGGTCAGGGACGCATGGTACGCCTCAGCATGTCGGTCAACGTGCCCGACGCCGTCGCCACCGGCGAGGACGGCTCGCGCGCCGTGGTCACAACCCCCGACGAGGACAACTACTTCGAGCGCGAGGACTCGCGCTACGAGAAGATCTACACCCTCAGGGTGATAATAGTGCGCCAGGAGCTCAACATTGTGGAACACAACAGGATGTTTGTGTTCGGCACCGACGGCGTGGTGCGCTATGACGACCTGTCGTTTGAGGTCGTGGGCGGCGAGAAGAAGAAGATCTACCTCTTCGCCAACGAGGCCATGGTGCCCTACGACTTCAGCACCATCAAGGCAGGGGAAGAGTTCCCCACAGCCGAAGTGGAAGGGATCACCATACCCGCCACGTCAGGCGTGCTCGCCGACAACACAGGCGACACCAAAACCTACCTCCCCATGAGCGAGGCCTGGAGCGACATCGAGGTCAGACTCCCCGACAAGCCCGAGGACTACTACCAAACCCTCTCGCCCCTCTTCATAACCCGCACCGCCGTGAAGTTCACGTTCAACATCAGCGGTGCTCCCGAGGATGCCGGAATATATGTGAAGAACATCACATTCAGCAGCCTCGCCGACAAGGAATATCTGCTTCCACGCAACACCGTGTACTCCCCCGTCAAAGGGCAGCCGGCAATAAAGAATCCCTCGGCAGGAGTCCCGGATCCCGACATAACAGGACGTTTCATAACCTCCTACGAAGTGCCTTCCGGCGTGACGCACGCACCCTACACATTCACTCCGACAAAAGAAATCGCAGTGACCGAAAAGGGCGCGACATTCTACCCGTCACTGTACTTCTGCGAAAGCCTGTTCAACTTTGCCGGAGAGAACGGCAAGCCATATACAGTCTCGGTCACCGTGGTCACACGCAACGGACAGACCTCCGAAATAGAGGCCGAACTGGACGCCATGCCGCTGGACAATCTCCCCATTCTCCCCCGCAACACCCATGTGAAAGTCAACATAAACATCAGGGAGAACACCGGGACCGTAGAGCTGAAGCCCTATACCGGCGTATATCTCGACCCTGATTTCGGAATCGACCGCAAACAGACGACATAACCACACCAATCAAGCTGAACCGTTATCATAATGATGCTAAAAATATACAGATTATTCACCACTCTTCTCTGCGTCAGCCTCGCCATGTCATCCTGCACCGACGACGTGCTTCTTGACTCAAGCTACATAGGTGACGGTGAAGCGGAGATAACGGCCGAAATTACATTCAAGCCTCTGTATCCCGCGCTCAGCAGCCGCAGTGTCACTGGCGGAACTCCGGGCAACGCGCTCAAGGAGATCGACAATCTCATGCTCCTATTCTACAACACCAAAAATGAGCTTGTCTACCGTCTCCCCTACTCCGACCCTGCCATAGAAAAGACCACCAACAAGCCCGCCGACCAGCCAGGCACCGACAAGGAGCATGTGGCCGAGACATCCACACTCAAGGCTACGGTGAAGATCCCCAAGATCAAGTATGGACGCTACTACATATACGCTGTGGCCAACATGCCCGAGAGCGTGCTCACCGAAGAAGCCGTGTCGACACCCGACAAGCTCAAGACCATCACTCTGACATGGAACGAGAGCGACATAGCAGCCAACAAGCAGATGTTCGGCTACTTCTCGGAAAGCAACTCCAGCGTCGGTTTCAACGCGCCTCAGATGACTGTCAATCAGGGATCCGTGAAGCTGCATGCATGGATCAAGCGCGCCGCCTCAAAAGTCACCGTGGCGTTCAACGGCACAAAGCTTAAGGAGGGCGTGGAAATATTCATCAAGTCGGTAGCCATAAAGGACATACCCGTCAACTGCTACCTCGGCGCAAACAATCCCGCCGAACCTGACAAAAAGATCCCCCTTATCAAGGAGGGTCAGGTGATGACCTACGGCACAGGCGACACATACACCCCGCAATGGATAGGATATATATCCAAGGACCATCCCATCAACGGATATGACCAGGATATAGTGAACGACACGAAATTAACCAACGAAGCAAAACTCGAACAGCTCCATTCCGAGAACATAAACGCGCTCTATCTCTTCGAGAACTTGCAGGGAGAAGGTGAGGAAAACTCTCCGTCCGACAAGCATCAACAAGTCAACGACCAGCACAAGCAGGACGGCATAGTGTCATATCCCGACGGCACCGACCCGACCAACATAGCATGGAAAGACGCCAAGATGTACGGGTCGTATATCGAAGTGAAAGCCTTCTACCGGTGCAGCAACTCCGACGGCACCATCAACAAGGCCGAAGGGGAAGGTGAGATCACCTACCGCTTCATGCTCGGCAAGGACACCGAACTCGACTACAACACCGAACGCAACTACCACTACAAACTCACCCTCAACTTCAACGGCTATGCCAACGACGTTGACTGGCACATCGACTACAAGAAAGATCCGGAAAATATACTCCGTTTCCCAAGACCATTCTATATATCATATCTCTACGGACAATCCACAATGGTACCTATGGAGGACGTACTATGTGAAAATGCCTATATGGACACGAGCACGTAACCTCATTACAAAAACAGCATTCACCGGCAACAATCCATATGATTCATATTACCGTGATGCAAAAATACATGTTGAGATAGAACTCAGCAACAGCGACGGAAGCAAAAAAATAACTCTTAAAAGCGATGAAGCCGATCTGACAGGCACACAGCCAGGCGGAACACCCGCTGACAAAGATATACTTGTAAAGCAGGTACGCCGACTCGTCAATCCTAAAGGAATATGGCGAAGTGCGAATAACTCCGCCGACTTCCATGTCGTTCTTAAGGTTCTTAAAAGTGTTGATGATGTCACATTTACTGATCTTAAAAGCGATGGGCCATGGCGTGCATATGTAATTCGCGATACCGAGTCAGACGATAAGACAGGTGACGGTGGCTTCATAAGCCTTAAAGGTGCAGCCGGAACTACCGTTGGCCATACGACGTTTGATTTCAATGGTCATACAATTACTCGTAAATGCATTGAAGGTGTCGATAATACAGAAATGGATTTCACTGTAAAATTCAGTAAAATAAAACCGACCCGACCAAGATATGCCATAATTCGTGTGGAATATAACTATAATTCCTGTTATCATCTGATATTTGTCCGACAAGGATACGATGCCGATAATATTATTGACGGCGGTGTCAAATGGTGTACAGCCAATATGTATGACCAAACCAATTTAGCTAAAACACCCCTTGATGAAGGTTCTCTTTTCAGATTTGGCAACTGGAATGGCATAAAATCTGAAAACAATGTGAATAAAGGTAAAAATCCATGGATAAAAATAGTTCCGGATGATTTCAAGAATAATGTCGGCAACAACCTGACAATGACAGACGGGACTACAAAAAACTGGGGAGATATAACAAGTAAGGATCCTAAAACAGCGTCTTTTGCAGATCCCAAAAACACAAAATATCGTTTTGCTGATTGGGATGACTATCGTACACTTGTACCGAAAGATCTCAATAATGCTGAAGAAGTAGCAAATTTCAAAATCAAGGTTGGCTATGGGGTACTTTATGGCGATGGCGCAACTGAGACTGCAGACTCTCTCGATGTAGCATTCGGATATAAATATGACGAAAAAAATAAAGGAGTATCGAGCAAAGGAATGCGCGGATGTTTTGCATATAACGTAGAAACCGGAAAGAATATCTTCTTCCCGATAGGATCGTCCGGTTACGGACATCGTCTAAGACAACTGGGTAATGTGCCACAAGGAGGCACTTTACGATACTCAAGTGCCAATAGATGGGGATATTTTAACGCAACCGCTGGTCCATACTCACCATACGGAGTATATTGTGCACCACTATTCTTTGATGTGTTCCGTTCTCCAGGTGCAATATACTGGTTTCAAACCGGAATGGGTAAACCAACGGATGATGATGGACTATATGTTGCATGGGATATAAATTATGCGACATTCGACTTCAACCGCATAACCCTTGCAAATGTACACAGCAGCACAGGTGCAGACGCATGCTTCATACGCTGCATAGAAAAATAGCGTCTTAAACCGTCACAAGACCTCATTAAGCCCCAAAATACAGGAGGACAGGAGAACACTTACATCTCCTGTCCTCCTGTCTTTGGCATTTGGGGACGAGAGTGACTTTTATGCGTCCAATTTTATCGTATCACAAGAATGACCCGATAAATGACCCGATAAATGACCCGATAAATGGAACGATAAATGGAACGATAAGCATGTTGGAAATTTTAACATCGGAAACAGCCTTAAATCAGAATATTATAGCTACTTTTGCGGCATGTCCACAATTTTAAAATCATTCAGCTACTCTACCGCCGCCTGGCACCTTGACCGGCTTGTCTTTGACGGGACAAATCTGATCATAGGCAAGAACACGGCAGGCAAAAGCCGCACCTTGGACGCGCTCAACAGGGTCAGGCTCCTGATAGCCAGAGGTGAAGGACTTGAAAAGACTTCAGGTTTCGAAACGGAGCTTGTATTTGCCGACGGAGAGGACGAGATAAAACTCGCGCTGAAAATAAGCAAGAATAAAGTAGCCAGAGAAGAGCTGTCAGTCAACGGGAAAAAGATAATCCACCGCAACAGCCGATCGGCCGAGATACAGAAAGAGAAAATCAATCCTCCGGCTGACCGTTTTATAATGCATGTGCGCAGGGACACCGAAAAATACCCCGAGATAGAGAAGCTGATAAAATGGGCTGACAACTCCATCATACGCAGCTTCATCGACGACAGGAAGCCAACGCAATCAGAACTCTTTGACCTCGTGCATGAGTTCACCCCCGACATGAAGCGTCATGTGGTGGAGATGGCAAACAAGGTAGGGTTCCCGCTGGTGAAATTCGACACAATCGACAATATACTCAAGGGATACAGCAATCTGCCGGCGGAGTCGAAGGCCAAGTTCAAGTATATATTCTTCCATGAAAAGGGTATAGGTCAGCCACTGCTGCTTCAGGAGCTGTCCAACGGAATGCGCCGCACCCTGCAGCTACTTATAATGATAGAGCAGCTGCTGCTCTATAAAAGCAACGGCGATCCTGTATTCATAGCCATAGACGACCTCGGCGAAGGGCTCGACTATTCAAAGTCGACCGGAGTGGGGCGGCTGCTCTTCGACATATGCCGGGAACACGGCATGCAGCTCATGGCCACAAGCAACGAGGAGTTCATGATGAACATAGTGGATATCGGGGAATGGAACATACTTGTGCGCAAGGATCAGACCGTGAAGTCATTAAATGCCGCCAACCACCCCGAACTGTTCGATGAATTCCGGTTCTCGGGCCTCGACAACTTCGACCTCTTCACATCCGACGTGCTCAACCGCGCGGCATCAAACCTGTTCACGGAGGAGGAATGAGCCGCAAGATAGCAGTCTATGTGGAGGGTGACACCGAACTGATATTCGTGAGGGAGTTCCTTCTGAAATGGTTTGGCTACGATGGCACGGCCGTAGGGTTCCGGTGCTACAATCTGCGGGATGCGGAACCGCCCGGCCACCCTACCGAATACACCTATGGAGCGGACGATCCGGAACGGTTCTACGAGATAGTCAACGTGGGCAACGACACGAGCGTGCTCAGCAAGGTGCTAAAAAATGCCGAACGCTACCGGAATCTGGACTTCGAGCGTGTGGTGGCTCTGCGCGACATGTACTGCGACAACTATCACAAGCTTACATACGGGCGGACCATCAATCAGGAACTTAACACGCGCTTTATAGAGGGAGCCGCCAAAAGCATTGCCGACAAGGGATTTTCAGGCTTTGTGATGTGCCATTTCGCCATCATGGAGGTAGAGGCATGGGTCCTCGGCATGGGGTGGTATCTTGAGAGAATGGATCAGTCGCTGACACAACAGCATCTGCTCGACAGTCTCGGTCTTGATCTTGAGGCCGATCCCGAGACCACCGAATACCATCCCGCGGACCGCCTGAACGATATCTATGGTCTGATCGGCACATCCTACGGCAAGCATCACACACAGGCAAACTCCATAATGGGCCTGCTTGACAAGGATGATTTCATGATGCTTATGTCGCTCGGCAAGTGCAGCTCGTTCAGCCGGTTCGCTTCCAGCCTCCTGAGCATTTAAAATGGCTGACGGAATAAGCCATGAATTGATGTAGTCTTGTGCCTTTTGGATTGACCTACTGTCCATTATGTATAAACATTTGTAATTATGAAATATTTTTTGTAATTTTGCAATATTAAAATAATGCTCTGAAAAAATGAGAATAATTGCAGAAAGAACCATTCGTGAATACTACGAAAAAAATCCACAATCCAAAACAGCATTAGAGGATTGGGTAAACGTAGTAAAAAAGGCTCAATGGCGCAATTTCGCTGATATTAAAGCGACATATAACTCAGTTGATTATATAGGCAATCAACATTATGTCTTTAATATCAAAGGAAACGATTATAGAATGGTGGTTGTTATAAAGTTTATACCACAGTTTATTCTCATACGTTTCATCGGAACCCACAAGGAGTACGATAGAATTGATTGTTCTACAATATAAAGCGACCGACATGACAAAGATCGAAAACGAAATGCAGTATCAGGTAACACTCAAAAGAGTGGAAGAACTGATGCTGACTTTGCCGGAAGATACTCCGGCAGATGACCCTCGTATGGTAGAACTTACCCTGCTTGGAAATTTAGTAGCAGATTACGATGAGGAACATTACCCGATAGGCAAGCCGTCGTTGATAGAGATGATTAAATTGCGTATGTACGAAATGGGACTTACGCAGGTTGCATTGTCGAAACTGCTCGGCATTAACAGTTCTCGCATTTGCGAATACCTATCTGGAAAAAAAGAGCCTACGCTTGTACAAGCGAGAGTAATAAGTCAGCGTCTGAATATTGACCCAGCAATTGTACTGGGAATATAACAACACATCTAAAATTATGAAAGACAGGAGAACAGGAGAACAAAAGATGTAGGTTCTCCTGTTCTCTTGTCTGATATTTTCATAGGTTGAAGTAGTAGGCTTCGGGGGCGGCGATGTAAAGTCCGCACACGCTTGACGATGGCGACAAAGCTCCGCTTTCGGTCACCGTTACCCCTATGCCGTCCATCCCCGTCAGCTGAGCTATGCGATGGTTGAGCGTGGTGTCGGGGAGCGAATTGTAGCCCATGGCAGGACGTATGCCACGGTATTTTCCCTGCAGCAGCTCCTCAGGGGTCATGTCAGGCTCATCGTGGGCATATCCCCAGAGCTTGCGGCGCACATAGCGGTGGAGCCATTCCGAAGCGGCCTCGGCAAGACGGTCGGCAAGGGCCTGGAGGATCAGGGCGCGGTAATCGTCGCCACGCTCCCTTAGCGCGGCACACTCCTCCACGGCGTCCACACTCACAGCAAACGCCCCTATCCAGTCACCCTCCGGAGCTATGAAGTCGGCAAGGGCCGGGCAGCGGCCCGAGGTGTCGGGGCTCTGACGGCGCATGGTGGGTATCCTCACCTCCGTGGCAGGAGCTGCGGCCTGGCTGACCACAATGTCGTCACCCTCCGACCGCGCCTGTGAGAGAGCCACCACCCCGCGCACGGCAGGGCGGAAACCTCGCAGGACTTCGAGCGCATCGTGAGCGAGCGAGAGCGCGGCCGAGGCCTTCTCACGCCCTTCCTTGCCGCTGTGGAGCTCCACATAGCTTTCGCGGCAAGAGGGGCAGAGATGCAGCGAAAATGCGTCACAGAGGGTGACGGGAAGTCCCCACACCTTCAGGAAAGGCCGCCAGTTGACAAGCGGGACGAGTTCACTGACCGGAATGTCCACTACCGTGCGCCCCGGAGAGGCCGGCTCAGGAGCCGCTGAAGCTATGCTTACACGAAGAGAGCGCGCCTCGTCAGGCGAAAGGCGGCCGGGGGCCGAACGGCGGGCCATATCGGCGCGCATGCGTCGGGCCGACTCCTTGATCCCGGAGATGTATGCGTCACGTGTGGCAGGATCGAGCAAACGCGAGGCCATGAGAGGATTCTGAGAGGCATCGGGCACATGCAACACCGCGCCGCTGTAGACGGGATCGATCTTCAGGGCCGTGTGGGCGGCCGAGGTGGTGGCTCCCCCCACCATGACGGGTGTCGACACCCCTGCGCGCTCCAGCTCGCCGACCACATGGACCATCTCGTCGAGCGAAGGGGTTATGAGCCCGGAGAGGCATATTATGTCGGGGCGCACGCTCAAAGCCGTGCTCACTATGGTCTCGGCCGGAACCATCACGCCGAGGTCGATCACCTCGTAATTGTTGCATGCGAGCACTATCGCCACAATGTTCTTGCCTATGTCGTGCACGTCGCCCTTCACGGTGGCTATGAGCACCTTGCCGGCACTCCCCACCCCTCCGGCCGATGCTCCGGCACTGCCTCGGCGGTCGATCTCGGGCTGGAGAAGGGCCACGGCACTCTTCATGGTGCGCGCAGTCTTCACCACCTGCGGAAGGAACATCTTGCCCTCGCCGAAGAGCTCTCCCACCCTGTTCATCCCCTCCATGAGGGGACCGCCGATGATCTCCACCGGCTCCATCCCTGCGGCAAGAGCCTCGGATATGTCCTCGCCGAGATGAGCCTGAATGCCGCGGACAAGGGAATGGGCAAGCCTCTCCCCTACCGGAAGCGACCTCCATCCGGCAGCCTCGGCCACAGGTGACACCGAAGAAGCGCCGGGGACCGGGAGATGAGCTGATGCATAGGCCGACAGCTCCTCCGAGGCACCCTCGCGGCGGCACAGTATGACATCCTCAAGGAGATCCCTCAGGACGGGATCTATGTCGGCATACGTCACCGCCGACGCGGGATTGACTATCCCCATGTCCATGCCGGCCTTCACGGCGTGGTAGAGAAACACCGCATGCATGGCCTCGCGCAGAGGATTGTTGCCACGGAAGGCAAACGACAGGTTGCTCACCCCGCCGCTCACCTTCGCACCGGGCAGATTCTCCTTGATCCATCTGACAGCGCGTATGAAGTCGAGCCCGTAGCGGTCATGCTCCTCTATGCCCGTGGCTATCGACAGGATGTTGGGGTCGAAAATTATATCCTCGGCCGGAAAACCGGCTTCCTGCGTGAGCAGCCTGTAGGCGCGCCCGCACACCTCGGTCTTGCGCTCGAAAGTGTCGGCCTGGCCGTTCTCGTCGAACGCCATGACCACCACAGCCGCACCGAGGCTCCTTATCCTGCGCGCACGCCTCAGAAAAGTCTCCTCCCCCTCCTTGAGGGATATGGAGTTGACTATCCCCTTCCCCTGAAGGCATTTCAGCGCGCTCTCTATGACCTCCCATTTTGAGGAATCGACCATCACCGGCACCCTTGCTATGTCAGGCTCGGCGGCAATGAGATTGAGGAAGCGGCACATCTCGCCGCGCGCGTCAAGCAGCCCGTCGTCCATGTTTATGTCAATGATCTGCGCGCCGTCCTCCACCTGCCGGCGCGCTATGGCCACAGCCTCGTCATAGCTCCCCTCCCCTATAAGGCGCAGGAACTTGCGGGAGCCGGCCACGTTGCACCTCTCCCCTACGTTGACAAAATTCCGTTCCGGGGTCACGGCAAGCATCTCCAGCCCCGAGAGGCGCATCTGCGGCAGAACTGCGGGGGGCACATGCGGAGCCTTCCCACGGGCTATGGCGGCGAGTGCGGCTATATGCTCCGGAGTGGTGCCGCAGCATCCGCCTATAATGTTGACGAGCCCTTCGTCGACCAGCTCAGCCATCACGCGGGCCATGCTTTCGGGTGTCTCGACATAATTGCCCGACTCGTCGGGAAGCCCGGCGTTGGGGTGGCACGACACCGGATAAAGGCTTATGCGCGCCAGTTCGGCCACCCAGGGCTTGATCTCCCTCGGGCCGAACGAGCAGTTGAGCCCTATGGAATATATGCGTGCATGGCTCACCGAAGCGATGAACGCCTCAAGGGTCTGGCCGGAGAATGTCCTGCCGTCCTTTCCGGCTATCGTCACCGACACCATCACGGGGATCTCTCGCCCGCGCCTCCGCATGACGTCCGATGCGGCCTCCAGTCCGGCCTTGAGGTTGAGTGTGTCAAACACTGTCTCGAACAGCAGCAAGTCCACCCCGCCATCCATCAGCCCTTCTATCTGGGAGGTATAAGCGTCATAAAGCTCATCGTAGGTCACGCTCCTCATACCCGGATCACTTATGTCGGGGCGCATTGATGCGGTCTTGTTGGTAGGGCCGATGCTCCCGGCCACGAGCACTTCTCGCCCGGCGGCATCAGCCACGCGGCGTGCTATACGCGCACCCTCGCGGCTTATCTCCCGGGCCAGCTCAGACATGGAGTAGTCGGCGAGCGATATGGCGTTGGCATTGAATGTATCGGTGGATATTATGTCGGCACCGGCCTGCACGTATTGCCTGTGTATGTCCTCGATCACGTCAGGGCGCGTGATGCACAGCACATCGTTGTTACCCTTGAGATCCACCGGCCATGATGCGAATCTGTCGCCCCGGAAATCCTTTTCACAAAGGTTTCTGCGCTGTATCATCGTGCCCATGGCACCGTCAAGTATCTTTATATTCCGCATATAAGTTCCAAAAGGTCTATAGATGGTTGTCGTGTATATTTCTGTGTGTCTTTATTATGCGGTTATAGGGCAATGTGGCGGGCTATACGGCACGGCGGCGATTACTGCCGTCAGCGATACCACAACCACATGGCCCTATAACCGTGTAGTCTGCTAAGAAAAGGTGGCTCTTACGGTCTCTTGTAGCCGTCCTTGGTGGCACGCTTTGTCATGCGCTCGATGCGTGCCTTGGTCTCGGGGTGTGACGAGAACATGCGGTCGATGTAGCTTGACGAACCTCCGGCCTTGTTCTCCATGGTGAGGAACTTCTCGAAAGCCTTGACCATGCCCCACGGGTTGCGGCCGTTGGCAACGAGGAACTCATATCCGCAGTCGTCGGCCTCGTTCTCCTGCTTCTGCGAGAACTTCGCGCCGGCGAGCGACTCACCGAGCTTGCCGAGCTGCGACTCGGTGAGAGCGGCGGCGACATCGCTTGTAGAGGCTATCACATCCTTGGCTGCGCCTGTCAGGAGCTCCTGCTTGAAAGCGTTCTTGCTGTGGTGCTTCCCGACGTGTCCTATCTCATGGCCTATGATGCCCATGAGCTCGTCGTCGTCCATAATATCCATCAGTGAGGAGAACACACGCACACTGCCGTCAGGACAGGCGAACGCATTCACGTCGATCACTTCATAGACCTTGAAATTCAGGGGTATTCCGTTTATATCGTTGATACCCTCGACAAGCTTGTTGAGACGCTTGGTGTAGGGGCTGTCGGCATCCGACACCTTGTTGTGGGTATCCATCCAGTCGACCGACTCCTTGACATAGGCTGCCATCTGTGCATCGGTCAGCGTAAGGGCCTTCACACCCTTGGCTGCGGCTCCCACGAGCTTGCCAACCTTGAACTGTGCGTTGGCTGTGCCTGCCATGCACAGAACCAGCACAGCGGCAAGAATTGCAGTAACTTTTTTCATCGTAAAATGTACAATTAACTCGTTGGTTGAATTAAGAATCCAAATATTTATAAATGAAAAAGTTGCACATATCGCTAATTTTTAGTAATTTA
>ERZ808037.1238-NODE-1238-length-17661-cov-8.252843_pt1 | contig 17661 bp, 16 predicted proteins | sample MGYA00380190_ERZ808037 | MGnify/ENA primary metagenome ERZ808037 (study PRJEB31490, sample SAMN06133399) | mouse gut metagenome | isolation source: J9 | host: mice | place: China: Chengdu | collected 2015-05 ... | reverse complement strand
TTGAGAAAATATGGGCAAAAGGTCTGGAACAATACGATGAACTGGAAGGAATCGGCTGGGAGTGGCAAAGTCTGGATGGCTGTATGGTAAAAGCGCCTTTGGCTCTGGAGTCTGTTGGGAAGAATCCAACAGACCGAGGAAAAAATGGGGATAAAACGCAGTGTCCTGACGGATGAGAAGGAGCTTCCACTGGCGGTAGTCCTTTTCGGTGCCAACACACATGACACCAAGCTGTTGGAGGAAACTCTGGATCATATTGTAGTGCTGCGTCCAAAAACGGATGAAGCAGGGCTGCTTTCGCCTGTTTATACCTTCACCGACCGGGGCGGCTGCTGGTTCTGCCCCAACGCCAAGCGGGCGGAGCTGCGCCACCTCTACGACCACCACCCGGATCTGTGGGGCAGGATGATGGCGCTGCAGGCCATCCCCGGCAAGACAACAGAGAAGTTCAACCGTACCCAGAAATTCTCCGACATTGACGCCATATTCCGGCAGGAGGACGAGGATGCCGCGCAGGCGGCGGCATAGCCGGGAATTGTTGGTATTGCTGGGTTTCCACGGCGTATTTTTGTTGGAGTTCATGGGCCAACACCTCCCGCCTGCCGTTTTCATCCCGGATGCTGGCCATCAGCCGCTGGCCCAGCCGCTTGCGGTAGCTGTTCTGGAGGGCTTCCGCATGGATAGTCGATTTCCACATCCCTAATGGCGGCGCTGTCCAGATCATCCAGCCGCAGCGCCCTTTTTGCCTGCTCCAGATCGTCATCCGAGGCGGGCAGTCCCAGGCGGTGGGTGCTGGCGGGTGAGGCCAGGGTGAGGGCGAAATTGGGCTGTTTTGCTGTTTCCTGCGTCTGGATGACCTCCCTTCGTTTCACATAGCCGCTGGGCATGTACGCCCCGCCATGGTCGGAGTAGTATCCCGCGCCGATCCCGGCGTAGTCCAGGTAGGGCCACACCTCCTTGGGAAAATCCACCCCCGCTTTCCCGTGTTCTACCAGCCAGCCGCCCAGCTCCTTATCTGTGGTGACGCCCTCAATGAACTCGTATTGGCCCAGGTTGGAGGCAACGCGGAGGACATCGTCTAACCCGTTGATGCTCTCCGCTCGGAGGGCCCCGGCAAAAACCTTCTGTGCTTCCAGCTCCATGGTATCCACCAGCCCAGCCAGCCGGTTCAGCTTTTTGACGCCGTCCTCGCTGTACAGGTCATCGCGGCTGATATAGCTGGTGAGGGCTTCGGCAGGGCCTTCGCCGCCAACAATATACGCTGGGGCCCAGCCGCCGAATTCCTCCAGCCCGATCATGGCGTATCTGACCTTGGCCGCGTCCGCGGGGAAGCTGATGTGCTCCACCTCATTGCTGGACGGGCTTTTTGACACGTGCAGGATCATTATGCCATACCCCCCATCTCTTGCTCCCGCTGGTGCTGCGGCCTTGACCGCTTTGATTTGAATTTCGCCGGTGCCGGTCACGGTGACTTTCCCGGTTGTTTCGTCCACCGTTGCGGGGCCGCTGACGATCTCCCAGGTGACGGCCCCGGTGCCGGAGCCGCCGGAAAGCGTCAGGGTAAAGCTGTCGCCGTTATAGATGGTGGCCGGTGCGCCGGTGATAGAGGCGGTGGCCTGTGTACCCTGGGTTACGGTCAGGGTATTGGTAGTCGCGGTTTGGCCGCCGTAGCTGATGGTGACGGTTTTCCCGTGATGCCCGGTGACGGTCAGCGCCGTTCCTGCGGCGGGATCAGCGGTCAGCTTGTTGCTGCTCCATGCAATCGTGTCGCTGGCGCTGCCATCGTCATAGTTGACCGTCACGGACAAACCGCTCAAATCCAGCGCCTGGCCGCTGGTATAGGTCAGCGTAGTGGGCTGGGTGGCAATCGCAATACTGGACACCGCCTTTGCGGGGGTGGAGATCGCCACGCCCGCGCTGACAGCCTCCGCATTGTTTCCGCTGGCTCCCACCTTGGCAAAGAAATAGTAGGTGGTGTCTGCGGTCAGGCCGGAAAACCCTTTCTCTTCCTGCCATGTGCTGGGGGCCGTATTGATGGTGTTCTTGCCGTAGCTGACTGTGCCGCCGGTGCCGCCGGGGGTGATTGTGGCATCGCTCAAAGTGATTTGAGTGGGGCTGTCCGCCTGCCCGGTAACGGTGATAGTACGGGGTGCGGCGGATACCGTCACCAAAAGATATTCCTGCACCGTGTTGTAGTTGCCGCTGCTATCTTGGGTGTAGGTAGCGGGGAAAGATTTGCTTCCAATATCACCGACAATGGTAGACGAATTATCCCACGCCCAGCCGGTGGGCAGGGACACGTCAGCCAGCGTTTGGCCGTAAATGGCGGTCAGGCCGGTGGGCGTGGCCGGGGTGGGGGTGATTTTTTGTACGGTCAGAGTGACAGGGATGCTTTCTGCTGATCCCTCGCTGTTGGTGGCAATACAACGATACTGCCAGCCGCTCATATTGCCGCTTGTGGTGCTTATGGTGTAATTGCTGTTTGTTGCGTCGGAGATGTTCGTCCAAGTGCTGCCGTTGTCCTTTCTCACCTGCCATTGGTAGGTGGGGACAGGCTTTCCAGCGGCCTCTGCGGTAAATGTCGCGGCGTCCAGAGCGGAAACGGTCGCGTTGCTGGGCTGTGTTGTAAACCTGGGCGCGGAAATCATGTTATCGATTATGCTGCCCGCAATCGTCCCGCTGCCGGTCAGTATACCGCTCCCCTCGATGGTGCCGCTACCGATAATGCCCAGAGTGGTGCTGTTATTGATAATGGTGCCGTTGTTGACCAGCTTGCCGGTGCTGTTAATGGTGAGAGTGCCGTTGTTGGTGATCTCCCCCTCGTTGGTCAGCGTCACGCCGTTGTCGATAGTGAGAGCCTTGCCAGCCGGGATTTCCAGCTTCTTGTCGCTGGGGATCGTCGCGTCCGTTTTGAGGGTGGGGGAACCGTAGACCTTGCCCTCGTCCCCCTGGAAGATCACGCCGCTCCAGTCAGTCGTGTCAGTGCGCCCATATTCTCACCATCGGACTGGGCATAGATGATCAGACTGTTTCTTTCTGCCACGTTAATGCCGCCATTGACAGTCAGTGTGTAGCCGTCCACTAAAATCAGATGAACATCGCCGCTGGCGGTGACGCGGCTGTCGATTGTCACATCACTTTTGACCACATACCATCCGGCAGTCCACGTGGTAGTGCTGCCGTCAACCACAATGGCAATCTCTGTTACCCCTTGAGCGCCGTTTTCGTCCAGATAGGTCACTCCTTTTATAACGCCGCATACAGAGCACTCATTTATCACCGCGCCTGTACTCGGATCGGTCTCTGATGTCCAATTGTGATTTTCTTTTGCAGACTGATGGTCGGAAATGTCGCATCCGCTGACGCCGCAGGGGTGCCAGTGTTGGGTGTCATTAAAAGACCATTTATTGTCGTTTGCGACATGACGATTTTGGGGTTCTGCTGGAAGTACCAGTCCCGCAGGGACAGGCGGCTGGGCATATCGCCCACAATCTCGGCGGTGGTGCGCTGGGCCTCCTCGCGGCTCATGTAATAGGCCACCTTGGCGGCCAACTCGGGGTTCTTGCTGCTGCTGAGGACGGCCAGAGCATAGGTGTGCAGGGAGCAACCCTTCTGACCGTCGCCGCCGGGCATGGGCAAAATCTCATAATTGATGTTAGGGGCAGCCTCCTTCATCATACCGATGTACCAGGTGCCCGCGGTGGTCATGGCGCATTTGCCCGCGGCAAACACCTCGCCGTCCCAGGACAGGCCCACGTCCTTGGGGTTGACGGCCAGCCCCTCGTTGTACATCTTGAAGATATAGTCAAACGCTTTCTCGTTGGCCGCGCTGTCGATCTCCGCGCCGCCGTGCCAGCCGCCGCCGAAGGCATTCATGTACTGGGTGGGATGGTAGCCCTGGGAGAAGTCGATGCACAAACCCTTCACATCGCCGGTGGTCAGCACCTTGGCCGCCTCATAAACCTCGTCCCAGGTGGTGGGCAGATCGCCCAGCTTGGCGGCGTTCCACATATCCATATTGACCACGAACAGGCCGGGGGCCGCGGTGGTGGGGATGCCGTACAGCTTGCCGTCGTAAGTCCAGGCGTCCACGGCGTTGGGAGCGAAGTCGCTCAAATCAAAGCCGTACCCGTCCAGCGGGGCCAGCAGGCCGTCCACAATGTAGCTCAGATGGCCCTCGTTGGTAGGGACGATGATGTCGGGGGCGGTGCCAGCGGCGATCTGGCCGGGCAGGCTGTCCCAGAAGTCGGCTACGCCGGAATAATGGGCCAGCTCAACCTTTACGCCGGGTATGGCCTCCTCAATCCCCTCGATGGCCTTGGTGTAGGCCTCCGTCTCGCCGGAATCGCCGGAGTAGCCAAAGGTGATTGTGACAGGATCCGCGGCATTGCTGCCGCCCGAGCTGCCGGGCTGGGAGGTGGGGGTACCGCTGGGCGTCTCGCCGCTGGAACAGCCAGCCAGCGCCGCAGCCAGCATCGCGCCGGTCAGCAAAAGGGCAAAGAGGTTCTTCTTCATTTGGGTGGGCTCCTTTCCAATCTTCAACTTGGAGGCGTTCCTCCGTCCGATGACAGTATCATATCCCGCCGGCGCCCTGGGGACAACGACGGAAATTTTTCATTCCTTGACCGGACTTTACCCCTTGCAGGCGGACAGAAGGTAAAAAAACGTTGGCAACCGTGAAAAAGGGATATTTTCATTCCCTCTCCCGTTTGCTATAATTGAGGCACACGCCGCACCACAGTGCGGCCGCTGCCGTTCCGCAGGACTGAAACACCGGGGAAAGGATGAAATCTCCATGGGCCGTGGGAAGATCAATCTGCGCTTCCGCTCCAAGCTGGCGCTGCTCCAGTTCTGCCTGGTGCTGCCGGTGATGGCGCTGCTGCTGACGGTGCTGGTCAACGGGCTGCAATCCGCCGCCCTGCGCCAGATTGAGGCCTCACGGGCCCACTCGCTGCAAAGTGCCGCCGGCTCCTTCGATCAGGAATATTCCCGGGTACTGCGGCTGTTGGAAAAGCCCTATACGGACAAGGCCTTGTTCAATATTATTACAAAGGAATACGATCAGAATACCGTGATGGAAAAGCAGGCGGACGACGAGCTGGCCGCACAGCTTCTGCGCAGCAACTTGCTTTACTACGAGCCAAACGTGCTGTCGGTGATTCTGGTGTCGGAGCTGACGGGGAGCGTGTACTATGGACGCAATCTGCCCACCATCGCTGTCAACGTCCACAATGACGACTGGTACGATCTGCGCTCCAGCATCTGGTACAAAGAGGTTACTTCAGTGGAAACGCCTGTGATCCGCCCTTCTATGGAAAATGAGCTGTTCCTCAACGGCGGGCTCACCCTGTCCATCTCGCAGCGATTGAAGGACGTATTTGCCAACCAGCTCATCGGCGCCGTGCGCATTGATTTGAGCCTGGATTCCCTGGCAGAGGGTTGGGCCGCCCTCTCTGGGCAGGACGGATCGGTATTCGTGGTGCTGGATCAGGCGGGGCAGCTGGTTTACGCCAGCTCTGAGGAGTTGCTGGCAGCCTGCCCCCTTCTCTCCACTCCGGACGTAGACGGCTGGGGCCGGAACTATGCGCTGGCCTCCTGCACTGCCCCACGAAGCGGGTTCCGGTTTTTTTATCTCTCTCCAAGAGACGCGGGCCTGTTCCAACCCCAGCTTCTCATCGGCCTGCCGCTGTTGCTGCTGGCGGCGGGGATGGTTTACGCCCTGTTGTTCATCCACTGGTCTTCCCTGCACATTTCCCGTCCTATCCAGACTCTACGCACGGCTATGCTCCAAGGTCAGCAGAAGGATCTCTCCGCCCGGTGCCAACCCCTGGACGGGGAGATGGGGGAGCTGTCCGACGCGTTCAACAGCCTGATGGAGCGCATTGGGGAGCTGATCGGGGAGGTCACCCTCCATGAACAGGAAAAGGCCCAACTGTCCTACCAGGTACCCCAGTCCAAGGTCAGCCCCCATTTCCTCTATAATACCATGAACGCCATCCGGTGGAAAGCGGATTTGATAGGGGCCAGGGAGATCTCCCGCTCCCTGGAAAGCCTGTCCTCCCTGCTGCGCTTTACCATCAAATGCACTGAGGAGATCATCCCCTTTGAGACGGAGCTGACCCAGCTGGAAAACTATGTCCAGATTATGCGCGTCCGGTATGGAGATCAAATTGAGCTGTGCTACGACATTGATGAGGGCTGCTATGACTGCAAATGTCTGAAGTTCCTGATCCAGCCCGCTGTGGAAAACTGCTATATCGACGCCTTCGGATCCGGGCGGCAAAAGGCCCCCACCATCCAAGTGCGGGTGGTGTGCGGCGAAAACTGCATCACCGTCACCGTGGAGGACAACGGCGACGGCATGGCCTCGGAGCAGATCCGGCAGCTCTACCAGCCGGACGGGGAACGGGATAAGGCCATGTTTGTGGGCATTGGCATTGGCAATGTGCGGGAGCGTATCCGCACCCTGTTTGGCCCGGAGTACGGCCTGGAGGTGGAGAGTGAGCCGGGCCGGTTTACCCGGGTGTCTGCGGTGATCCCGAAAATCATGCAGGAGGAGGCTGGCCATGAAGATTCTACTGGTGGATGACGAGCTGCCCATCCGCAGCTACCTGCGCACCCTGGTGGACTGGGAGGGCCACGGGTATGAATTGGTGGAGGCGGAAAATGGTGCGGCGGCAGTGGAGCTACTGAAAACGGATCACATCCGGCTGATGCTCCTGGACATCACCATGCCTGTCATGTCGGGGCTGGAGGTGCTGGAGTGGATGGATGCGCACGGGGTGAAAAGCGTGGTCACCCTGCTGACCAACCACGACGAGTTCTCCTTTGCGCAAAAGGCCCTCCGGCTGGGCTGCTTCGACTATGTGCTGAAAACGGATATCACGGGCCAGAGCATCCTGGCCCTGGTGGAGCGTATGCGCCGGGAGCTATCCGAGACGGAACAGCAGGAACAGCGGCTGGCCGCCCTGGAGACCGCAGCCCGCCGGAGGGCCCGGGCCGAGTTGCAAAGCAGCGTGAATTATTGGCTCAGCTCCCCGTCGGTGCCTGACGGGGATGTGCTTGAGCGGTTTCGGGTCCAGCTGGGCTTCGAGGATGCAAAATACCGGTATGTGCTGATGGAGATTGCCATCCAGGATTACGCCGCGGTGGTTCACCGTTACAGCGGCAGCGATATTGTACAGTTCACCCAGGTGTTTGACGGGGTACTCAGCGAGCTGCTGGAAGCCCACAGTTTCTTTTTCACCGACCCCCGGGACGGGGTATTCCTGGTGTTCCTGCGTTTTGCCCGCCAGGACAGTGTCCAGACCATTTTGGGCCGAACCCAGACGCTATCCGCCCAAATCCGCAACAGCTTCCGCAATCTGTTGGATATCCACAGTACCATTGTTTACACTCTTCCCATCCCCTTCCTTCGGGGAGCCCGGGATGTCTACCGCCGGATGGAACTGCTGCGTCCCCACGCTTTTTTCCAGCCTGGAGACCAGATTTACTGTCTGGAGGATTATCATATAGATGAGGAAAGCTGTACTACGTTTCTATCGGAGTTTGAGGGGGATTTTGCGAAACAGCTCCGCTCTCGCAGTCTCTTGGAAATCGAGACCTGCCTGGATGATTGGGTAAAACGCCTCACCGTCCAGCATCTGTGCGTGAATCCTGCCGCATTTACTCAAAGCTGTGAGCGCTGTGTGTGCGGTTTTCTGGGCGATCAGCAGCTGTTTGCTGCCAGGGGGGCTTATCGGAGCTGGGAGGTCTTGAAGCAGGCCCTGCTGGAAATACTTCGGCCCCACTGCCTGTCCAACGAGGATCAGGATAAGAACCTGTTGATCAAAAAGGCCCTGCTGCAGATCCAGCAGCACTACAGCGAGGATATAGGATTGGAGTGGCTGGCCTCCCAGCTTTGGGTGAATCCCAGTTACCTGAGCCGGGTGTTTTCCCAGGAGGTGGGGCAACCGTTTACCTCCTATCTCAACCACTACCGGATTAATCAAGCCCAGAAGCTCATCCTGACCAGTAATTTAAAACTGTGTGACATCGCAGAGCAGACCGGATTTTCTTCGTCCATCGTGTTTTCCCGCAGTTTCAAAAAGGTGACAGGAAAAACGCCCAGCGAATTCCGCAGCGAGGCACTCTAAGCGGCTTTTGGAGACAGATGGCCGGTTGTTTCCAGCTGTGATTTATCAGATCAGGAATGAAATATGAACTTAAATACTTGGAGCCGATATAAGTGATGTCAGTGTGGGTTCGAATTCCTTCACTTGTACGTTTTACGCTTAGATTTTGTCCTGTTTGTTCTTAGCTGACAACATATGATATTCAAAATTAAAAGCCCGCAACCCTTGAAATGCAAGGATTACGGGCAAAGAACAGCCCTACCTAATCCGAACAACTGACAGCAATTTGTTCAGATTGGGTAGGGTCGTTCATCAAAAAGTGATTTCTTCTTCTGCTGTATTATAGATATTAACTCGGTTATCAATATCGATTTGATTTACTATCCAGCCTCGAACCATGCAAAGTTTGACGAATTCATCTATTCTATTTGCACCATTCATTTCTTTTAATGTTACAACGACACCAAAAGCAAGTCCACGTCCATTTTTTTCTTTGAGCCGTTCCTTCGTCTTGATACTCAACCCCCACATTCCACTCCCGTATACTTTCCGAGGTACTGCGCGGTCTTTCAATTCTTCACTGATAATCTTAACATTGTCCCATTTGCGATACAACCTACGTGCCTCAGGTTCATGTAGATGCGCTCCACCTTCATCACCTTGAGAGTTGGCATTAATACTTTTGATGTTTACTGTCCCTTTTTGCTCAACTACCCTGCCAAAATGGATATCCATTTCGGTACTTGTATAGTCAACCCCCTGATCTCTTAAGCATTTGGGGAAATAGCATAAGGTTGCTCTCGCGTAAAAGGGCTGCTTGTCTTTATGGATTGGGACAGGAATTTTATAGGTATATGTCTCATAAGCATCTGTTGTGCCAAACATCACAAATTTAATTTCATCATCAGGGCTCTTAACAATATCTTCAATCCGCTGGGGGACAATGCCATATCCAACGGAGCAGGATATATTATCTTGTCTATTCCACCCTGCTGCGGCATCAATAATCAGAGCCTTTGCTACTTCGCGCGAAAAACCTAAAACATGAATTAAATAGGCAATCTTGCGAGTAATCCAAGGCGCAGAGAATGAAGTGCCTCTAACAAATCCCTCACCTGTTGGAGTACAGACGCGCATAGGCTGGCCAACATCGCCACCGTAATAGCTAATATCTGGCTTGTGGAAGAATGAAAGCACAGGGCCCACCCTATGGTAAGAGGCAGGAGTACCCTCCAATGTTACAGAATTTACAACCACAGAATTTAAGGAATCTGCAGGAGCTCCTATTGGAAGTGGTGGTTTTTGGTTTTGATCCCCATTGGTACCAGCAACAACAAAAACAACATCAAACTCACTCTGAATTTTATCTAATTCTGCGGCTTCCGGTGAGATGAAATTTGGTTTGATGGGCAAAATAGATCCCAAGGAAAGATTCCAAACCTTGATATCTCTATTTTGGGATACAGCCAAACGAATTGCTCTGAGTATAGAGTAAGAACTAAATCGGCCAGATTTTGCTACACCAAAATGTTTGACTCTAAATCGTCCACAGCCATCATCTAATTCAGGATTAATTGTGGGGCCATCTACAATGATAGAGTCTACTTCTGTGCCATGAATAAAGTCGCGGGGCTCAAGTTCGATGTCATTATCAAGCATACTTTGATATGAAACCCAGTCCCGAAAGTAAACATCTTTGGAGAAAGGAGTATCGATGACCCCGACAATAGGTTCTTGACGTGGGGCAGGGATTTGAATAACTTCTGAAGCATATTCTGCCGGATCTTCAGCGGGAACGTCCCTCAAATCGCTGACTTTCATTGCAATCAAATATGGGGCATGCTCACGCAGCAAATTGATTTCATCTGGCTTTAAAAGAACTGTTGTCTCATCAATTTGCTTTGCATTTAGATAATCTATGCCGATAGTACGGAATATGTCTTCGGTTTTTACATCAGTCTTATATAGTGTAATAATTGCTTCTCCATCAGTGTCATCTTCCGAAAAGTCTATTGTAAACTTTTGTACATAAAAAGCATCTACGATTACATTGATGAAATTTGATTTGGCAAGCAACTTAGGATATGCATACCTTTTGTTGCCTGCATTTAATGCAACAATATCGGCAGAAGTAATTTCACCATTGAAACTTTGTTCAACAATTTTGGACACAATCGAAAGCCGATTTATGGTTTCGGAAATAGTGTCAAGACTTACATAATGGGTAAAGACATGTTGAATGTGCGGGGGATTACCGCAAAATTTTGCACCCCTAATAGAATCATTTGGATCGGAAGACCCCTTACAAAGAAGACCGCGTATTCTGTTGCTTTTGGCCACGACGCTATGGTAATATACACTGATAAGGGCACCCCTTATCAGTGTATGACTATTCCAATAAGTCAATAACCGCTCTAAATCCTTTTGCAATTCAATGATATGAGTGCATTTAACCGAGCTGTTAACGGGGAGGGTCCGCGGACCAAATCCAGAGTTGCCGCGTTGATGATCAAACTGACCTTTTAATTGTAATATATTATTCATTTAGCTCTCCTTTAAATCTCTGGAGACCTGGCTTTTTGAAACTCCAGTGAGGATTTCTATTTCTCTTACTGTAAAGCCTTGTGCTTGAAGCGCTCGCATGTCACCAATTTGTCCTGGGCAAATCGCCTTATAGAGTCGCTTCAGATAGTCGAATTCATCGGACGGATTACTGAAAGCTATTGAGGATCTAATCAAATTTTTCAAATCACCAGGGTATGGGAGAGGTTTTAAAAGAGCAATTATTTTTCTGAACAACCGAATGTTTCGACCTGTAAATTTGAATTGGATAAGGAAATTGTTTAGCAAAATTTCCGCTATCTCAAGCAAATCTTCTTGCGAATATCTGTTAAAGTCAATTACAGAATCAAACCGTCTAATTAGAGCTTTATCAAAGTAGTCAAAAAGATTTGTAGTTGCAATTAAAACGATACGATTATCAACCCGATCAAGTTCCTTCAAAAAGGTTGATGTCGCTCTACCCATTTCTCGTAAATCATGCGAATTAGTACGATCAAGCGCTATGGAGTCAATCTCATCAAAAAGGACAATTACTTTTTCGGGGTGGATGAATTCATTTATCTCCTTGAAAAGTGACACAATATTTTTTTGTGTCTGTCCTAATTTGCTATCAACAACCGCTGAAAAATCTACAGCATATATATCTCGATTCAAAATTCGCCCAACTTGTTTTGCACTTTCTGTTTTTCCAGTTCCAGGAGCTCCCTGGAATAGAAATTTATTTATACCTAAATTGCGGCCAATTGCGTGAACCATTCCAATTATGTCTTGTTCTATTTGTTCGGGTAAAGGTAACGGCTCATTTCCAACCAACATTTTCTCAAAAAAACCTGACGGGACTTCACTTAGCTGGGGCATAAACGTATTTGCATTGGATAATAATGCCATAATATATTCAGCAAGTTGATAATCCCCTGATTGATCAAATTCTTTTGCAATTTCATATGCTTCGCTACGAAACCCAGATTCATTTTCTTCAGCATGGTAGCGGATGAGGTTGATAATGTTCTTTTTTTTCATGCGCACTCCCTCCCAAGCTCTGCTGTTTTCATTATAACACGGCATGGGACAAAAGTCAATATTTTGGGACATAAGTTAGATAACTTAAAGGCTGCTACATTTACTAAGCAATTGTGAAAGATTGGTTGAACTTATTAAGTTATTAAAAGCTTAAGTTCATAGAAATTACGTTCTTAGGATGCTTCGTACGTTTAAATTTTTCTTCCTGAACTGCGTTAAATGTTTCATCAGAAACAATGGCTCATGGGAATCGGAGTAGGGATATCGATCCATGAAGCCATCGTTTTTGATTTTGAAACTGCCAACACTGATGGTTTTCTGAAGCAGCACCCGGCCAGTATATTTCTCGTTGGACAACAGTTTATTAAGAGCCTCCCGGTTCCACTTGGGCTTGCCTGTAGGGGAAGAAATGCCCTCCTTCTCCAACTCAGCGGCAATCTTGCCCAAGCTGTCGCCGCTGAGGTAACGGTCGAAAATCCAACGGACAACGGCTGCTTCATCCGCGTTAATGACCAACTCGCCGTCCGGGTCGGTGTTGTAGCCGTAGCACCTACGCTGGGCCATCTTGGAGGTGCCATCCCGGAAGCCTTTCTGTAAACCATCCCGAATAGATTTGCTTTTCTCGATGTTCATGTAAATTTGTCCTTTCCATAAAATAAAAAGCCGCAGTGACAAAAATCACTGTAACCTACTGAATTTATGAACTTTATATATAAAATTGACAGGCCACCTATCTTGGTGGCCTGTCAACCCATCATGGTACAATGTGGGCAAAATCGCTTTTGCAGAAAGCACTACAGCACAACGTTCTTAGCGGCTCGCCGTATATACTGCCCCTTTTATTGCCAGACTTCCGCTTCTAAGATTCTCACGAACGCTTCCAGTCCAGCCTGGTCGTCCTCCGTAAAGCGTCCGATGTGTGGGCTGTCTATATCCAAGACGCCAATGACTTTTCCGTCTGTCCGAATGGGCACCACGATCTCAGCGTTGGACGCGCTGTCGCAGGCGATGTGCCCCGGAAACTGGTGGACATCCCTTACCAGCTGCGTCCTGTCCTCTGCCACAGCGGTTCCGCACACGCCCTGTCCTACCGGGATCTCGATGCAGGCAGGCTTACCCTGAAAGGGGCCCAGCACCAAGGTGCTGCCCTCCAGCAGATAGAACCCCGCCCAGTTGAGCCCGTTCAGTGTGTGGTAGAGCAGGGCCGCGGCGTTGGCCAGATTAGCGGTTTGGTGGGGTACGCCGTGGATCAGCGCCGAGAGCTGGACATTCAGGGCTTGATAGTCTGTCATTTCAGCTTCATCCCGTCCTGGAAAGCATTGCCCACCTTCTCGCCCAGCACATGGTAGGCACTGTTGATGGGGTCAAACACAATGGGGGCCAGCTTGGACACGTCCACTTTGCCATCCGGGGTAAGGACGCTCTCGTCTATGCTGATATTGACGATTTCACCCACCAGGCGGCAGCTTTCCGAGTCATAGCTGATGAGCTTACACTCCACCGCCATGGCCAGCTCGTCAATGAGCGGGGCGTCTACAAATTCGCTTTTTGTGGTGTGGAATCCGGCCTTGGCCAGCTTATCCGGCACATCGTTGCCGGACACCACGCCCACATAGTCGCACTCCGCCACGTGGGCAGCATCGGCCATGCTGACGGTGAACGCCTTGCACTCCAGGATGTTCTTCGTGGTCTTGTGCCCCGCACTCAAGCACATGGACAGCTCGTTTGCCTCGCTGATGCCGCCCCAGGCGGCGTTCATGGCGTCCGGCGTGCCGTCCGGGCCGTAGGTGGCGATGATGAACACCGGCTGGGGGTAGGTGTAGGGCTTGGCTCCAAAGTTTTTCCGCATGGTAGTATCCTCCTCAGTAAAAATTTTCCTGTCTGTCCAGGTAGCTGTCCGACTCATAGCGGCGGCGGTTGTTCAGAATGAACCGCTTGATTTATTTGGGGGCGTGGAGGGTGCTGTTTTTCCCAGTATAACATATTTCCCGCCCTGCGTCGAGAGGCAGCTCCACCAGCTTCTGCGGAGAACGCAGACCACGCAATCTGTATCCCCGCTCCGTTAAGGAGGCGTATATACGCTCTATCACAGTTCTGCGTTCCGCCTGGTTCATAACCTCTCCTCCTTCAAGGGAAACTCCGCGGATGTTCCATCCTCGAGCTCCAAAATATCCTCAATGGGGATGGCCGTCCCATCGGTGAGGGTCAACCGCCCTTCCAACGGATCCAGCTTCTTCACCGTGCCCACGGCGGTGACATAGGCCCCGCCGCTTTTCCTGCCGTCCGGCTGGAAATAGGTAAAGGCCGCTTCCTTGCCGGTGTCTGCCAGAAAACGCAGCTTCTCATCCAGCACCGCTTTCTCCTCCTCGGTGAGTTCCACCTTTTCCCCGGTGAGCCGGGCCGTTTCCTGGATGGCCGCACCATAACCCGTCAGGGCCTGGAACGGGGTGAACTGAGCCGCCCGGTCGATCATAGGCATACGGGGATGCCTGGACGATGTGGGGTGGGGCAGGTTGATGATATCGTCGTAGGCTCCCATTACGTTTTGTGGCCCCCTATCCTCCCGTTGCGGTCAGTGGCGGTGGCGCCATCTACCAGGTTCGTGCCCTTCAGGATGGCGTTCTTGCCAAATTTGCTCTTGATGCCCAGCATCGTTTCCTGGAGCTTCTTCTCCCGGGCCAGGGCCGCATTCTTTGCCTGTGCAGCTTCCGCGTCGGTAAAGAGATCCAACTGCTCCATAGCGGGCGCGGCGGAAACGGAGCCATCCTCCGCCACCCGGTTGGCGGTGAGGTACAGCCGCCGCACCAGCAAGTCCCTGTTTACGATGCGGTCAAACAGCTCCAATACCGCTGCCGTGATGCGCTTGGCGGAGTCGGTGTATCCTTCCAGGTTGGCGGTACCGTGGGCGTGTTTGGGGATCTGCCGCCCATAGCGGTCGGTGGTCACCGCACCTTGATATTGCTTCCGGCGGTCAGGATCCCGCAGGTTGTCGATGTCGTAGCCCACGGTGAGGGTGAGCTGATCGGTGACCAGCCGCTGGCCCACCAGATCCAGCGCCAGCTGATCCGCCATCTCCCAGGCCACCATCCGGGCCTTGCCGAAGTCATAGGGGCAGGTAAGCACCTGGCCGGAGCCTACGCTTTTTGCCTCTGGCTTGTACGCCTTGACGTCCGCCATAGTGACCGGCTCATAGCCCCAGGCGTGGTCGATGAGCAGCTCCGCGTTGACGCCGAACATCCGATAGAGCAGTTCTTCATTGTAATAATCGGTGGGCTTCCCGATGGAACAGCGGGCAATATCGCCCATGGTGAGCAGTCCCTGGGCCTCCAGCTTTTTGGCATAGCCCCGACCCACCCGCCAGAAGTCAGTGAGGGGGCGGTGTTCCCAAAGCAGCCTGCGGTAGCTCAGCTCGTTCAATTCGGCGACGCGCACACCGTTTTTGTCCGGTTTGGTATGCTTGGCCCAGATGTCCATGGCCACCTTTGCCAGGTAGAGGTTGGAGCCGATGCCCGCCGTGGCGGTGATGCCAGTGGTGTCCAGCACATCCAGCACGATTTTCCGGGCCAGTTCCCTGGGGGTGAGCTGATAGGTGGGCAGATAGTTGGTCACGTCCATAAGCACCTCGTCGATGCTGTACACGTGAATGTCACTGGGGGCCACGTACTTCAGGTAGACGTTATAGATTTTGGTGCTCCACTGGATATAATGGGCCATCCGGGGCGGGGCTACCAGATAGTCCAGCGCCAGTTCGGGGCGCCGTTTCACCTCCGGATCATTCCAAGACGATCCGGAGAACTGCCCTCCCGGAGCCTTCCGCTGCCGCTGGGCGTTTACCTCCGCCACCTTCTGCACCACTTCAAACAGCCGGGCCCGCCCGGAGATACCGTAGGCTTTCAGGGAGGGGGACACCGCCAGACAGATGGTCTTTTCCGTCCGGCTTTTATCCGCTACCACCAGGTTGGTGGTAAGGGGATCCAGGCCGCGCTCAATGCATTCCACCGAGGCGTAAAAGCTTTTGAGATCACAGGCGATGTAGACCCTGTCCGGCATAAGTTCTCCCCCTTTCTAACATTGGTGTGAGCTGATCTCAGTATACACCGCGGAAAACAATTTGTCCATATGTTCGAGTATGGGAATATAATCAAATGTTTGTTCCCCGCTGCTGACAGGCTGAGCCAGATCAGGCCGGAGCCCTTTGCTCCAGCAGGCATGATTTTGAGCCTTCCGGGCAATCTACTGCTGAGGTGATCTTTAATGGATTCATAAGCTCTAAAGTCCCTCAAACCGTTGATTTGCAACAGTTTGAGGGACTTTGTGTTACTAACCTGTTACTAACCCGTTACTAACGGCAGATTGTTGTGCATTACGCCAGAAGCCCAACGGCCTCCCAAAGTACCCCGATTGTTTCATGGGTATAATGCGCTGTGATGTCCGCCTTGGTGGAATGGCCAAGCAACCATTTGACGGTGAGCGGGTCGGCTTTCGCGTTATGGAGGCGGGTGGCGAAGGTGTGGCGGCACCAGTGGGGGGTGGCGTTGGGTGCGCCAATCCGCTGAGCGAGCGGGCGGAAATAGTCCCGGTATTGCGCTGGGGATATGGGCTCCCCGCCGTCTCCGCAGATAATGGTATCGCCGCCTTTGCTTATCCATGCCATCAGATACGGGTGAATCTTTGGATGCACCGGGACAATGCGATTCTTTCCCGCGTCTGTTTTTAGGCCGCCCTGCAAATACCCGCCGTCCTCCGGGTGGTAGGAGAAGCGGGTCAGCTGTAAGAACTCAGACACCCGGAAGCCGGTATAGCACAGCATCAGGGCCGTATCCGCCCAGGGGACTCCGGCTGCGGCCAACTGCTCCAGCTGTGCCAGTTGGAAATCGTTCAGCGCGTCCCGCGGGCGCTTGGCCCCTACGGATGGTACGTCCAGGTATTGCGAGTAGTCCTTGCCGATGATATCCCGCTCCATGGCGTAGCTGCACAGAGCCTTGATCAGCAGGGCGTCGTTGTTGATGGAGGACTGGGATAAACCGGCATCCTCGTCCTCGTCAAGCAGGGCCTGCCATTCATCCAGAGTGACCTCCCGCATTTTTCGGGGGGCGAAGCGGGATACCCGTTTGTTCCACGCGGCGTTGTGGCTGGTGATGGAGGCGGGCTTCAGCTTGCGGTACTCCCGGGCCGTCCAGCCCTGAAATACGTCGGCCACGGTGAGGGAGAGCTTGTCCGCGGCCGGGGCTGTGCCGGCCGCTCTGAGCCGGTTGTATTCCTCCAGGGCCTCCTGTGCCTCCTGGGCCCGCTCGTGGTAACTGAGCGTCCGCTGGATTACCCGTCCCCGCTCGTCCCGGCCGGGGACTCGCACAGCGTAGGGCCGGCGGCGGGCGCCGGACAGCTTGACTACTGTCCCGGTGCCGTTTGCACGTTTCACTTGATTTTCCTCCCATTCCGCGGTAAAATGAAAGGGTAGAGTGTCCCGCTAAAGACTTCTACCATCTTCGGTTCCTTCGACCTCTGCACGTTGAAAATCTCGACCTCTTGGGGTCGTAAAATCCGACTTCTGCACGTCGCCATAATCGACGGCTGGAGGTGGCGCAGGAGGCTCCGGCTTCTTCTCAGGCTGGGTCGGCAGCTCCTGCGTGGTGAAACGCTTGACATATATCCGGGTGGGTCTGCCCTGGCCCGGCTTCTTCCGCTCAATCAGGCCGACGCCTTTGCCAGTGTCCAGCTCGGCCAGCAGCTTCATGGACTTGTCCCGCCCGCAGTTCAGGCTGCTGCATATCTCGTCCACGGTGTAGTAAATGTAGACGCGCCCGGTATCGTCATACCACTCGTTTTTGATGGACAGGCTCATTCGGTCAAGCAGCATCCCATAGAGCAGCTTGGAGTCCGTGGACAGATGCTTATAGCGGGGGTGGGTGATAAGCTGGCAGGGGATGCGGAAGTAGGTAAACTGCATCGCCTCGTCGCCGTAAAA
>ERZ808037.1237-NODE-1237-length-17665-cov-4.192347_pt1 | contig 17665 bp, 16 predicted proteins | sample MGYA00380190_ERZ808037 | MGnify/ENA primary metagenome ERZ808037 (study PRJEB31490, sample SAMN06133399) | mouse gut metagenome | isolation source: J9 | host: mice | place: China: Chengdu | collected 2015-05 ... | reverse complement strand
CGATGGAACAAACGTCGACGACGGGCGCATCGTTGAGAAAGGCTGGATGAATGATTATCGCGATTGACGGGCCCAGCGGGGCCGGCAAATCGACTGTTTCCAAGGAAGTTGCCGTCAAGATGGGGTTCTCCTGTCTTGACACGGGGGCGATGTATCGTTCGGTTGCGTGGCAGGCGCTTCAGGACGGGGTTTCGTTCGAGGACGAGCCGTCGCTTGGCGAGATTGCGCGCACGAGGGACATTGAGTTTGTGCATGAACCGGGTAATCCGTCCCCGGTCGGCGTCAAGATCGGCGGGGTCGATGTCACGAAGACGATTCGCACGGCCGAGATCGACCGTGCCGTGTCGCCGGTGTCGGCGGTGCCTGCCGTGCGTGAGGCGCTCGTCGCCCAGCAGCAGCGGATCGGGCGCTCGGGCGATTACGTCGTCGAGGGGCGCGACATCGGGACGGTCGTGTTCCCCGATGCCGAGCTGAAAGTGTTCCTGACCGCGTCGGATGAGGCGCGGGCGCGCCGGCGGGTGCTGCAGAACGAGCAGCGCGGCGTCGGGTCGACTGATTTCGACACGGTGCTCGCAGACATCATCCGTCGCGACGAGATCGATTCCTCACGGGCCGCATCTCCGCTCGTGCCTGCTGGCGATGCGATTCGCATCGACTCGTCGGATATGACTCAGGACGAGGTCATTGCTGAGATCTGCAAGCTTGCCGAGGAGCGGCGAGGCTAAGATGGCGCTTGAGAAATACAGCAAGTTTTTCGACAGGCCGTTCGGGGTCGACGAATATTCGGATGGCAAGAAGCGGTTTTCGCGCGTGCCTGCGTGCGTCATCGTCGGCGCGGTGTCTTTCATCAGCAAGGTGCTTTGGCGCTATAAGGTGGTCAACCGCGAGGCGGTCGAGTCGCTTGCGGCCGAGTCGGGCGTCGTGGTCGTGAGCAACCACACGTCCTATCTCGATGTCGTGTTCATGTATCTGGGAATGTTCCCGCGCCTGTGGCCGCGTTTCATGGCGCGTGACACGTTGTTCGATAACGGCTTCCTGCGCTGGGTGTTCGCGCATATCGGCGCGTTTCCGGTCACGCGTGATTCCGCGGACCGCACGTCGGTGAAGCGCGCGGCGCGCATGTTGAAGAACGGCGAGGTCGTCGGCATCATGCCCGAGGGCTCGCGCCGTGGCAAGGGGTCGGTCGCTCCGCGCGTTCACGGTGGCGCGGCGCTCATCGCGCGCATGGGCAAGGCGCCCATTCTGCCGATGGCGGTCCATAACGTCGACAAGATCAAGCGCAAGGGCGAGCGGGTTCGTTTCCCGAAGGTCACGGTCGAGTTCGGCGAGCCGGTGCAGCTGTCCGATTTTGACTTCTTGCCCAAGGACGAGCGACTCGATGCGTGTGTGTGGTTCTCGCTGCGCGAATGCTTCGCGATGTTTCAGGGCGTGGCCCCCGAGGATGTCGACATGGTCGCGCTGTTTCCCGAGGACAAGGATTTCACGGAGACGTTCGCCGAGCATCCGATTCGATGAGGAGCGCCATGAAGGTTGTGCTGGCAGAGAACGCAGGAGCGTGTTATGGCGTGCAGCGCGCGCTCGACTTGGCGCTCGAGGTTTCCGAGGGGGCTGGCAAGGCGTTTACGCTCGGGCCTCTTATTCATAATCCAGGTGTCGTTGCCGACCTCGAGGGGCGGGGCGTGTTCGTGGCTGATTGCCTTGATGAAGTGGGCGAAGCGACTGTCATCGTTCGCAGCCACGGTGTGACGCCCGAGATTCATGAGTCGATAGCCGCACGGGGGCTGCCCGTCGTGGACGCCACGTGCCCGCATGTCACGCGCGCGCAGAAGGCGGCAGCGGAGCTCGCGGGCGACGGGTGTCATGTCCTCGTGGTCGGCGAGCCGGGCCATCCCGAGGTGGAAGGGCTTGTCGCCTATGCCGAGCGCGGCGGCGCGAGGGTCGACGTTGTCGCCTCGGCAGATGATGTGCCGGGTGACCTGCGCGCCCCTGTCGGCGTGGTGGTTCAGACAACGCAGAGGCGCGAGAATCTCGATGCGGTCGTCGAGGCCGTTCGCGCGCAGGGTGTCGAGCCGACCGTGAAGAAGACGATTTGCTCGGCAACGCGCTTGCGCCAAGATGCGGCTGCGAAGCTGGCTGGCGAGGTGGATGCGATCGTGGTCATCGGCGGTCGCAACTCGTCGAACACGACGCGGCTCTATGAGATTTGCCGCGACATATGCAAGCGCGCATATCATGTCGAGTCGGCTGACGAGATTCAGCCTGCGTGGTTTGACGGATGCGAAGCGGTCGGCGTCACTGCTGGCGCTTCGACCCCGGAGAACCAGATTCGCGCCGTCGTCGGCAAATTGGAAGCGTTGTGAGCCAATATCCCTCGAAAGACATCGAGCGCGGCGCCGAGAACCAGGCAGTCGCGGGCGCGCGCGTCGTGGAAGTGGCGGCGGGGTCGCCGGCCGATGATGCGGGATTTGCGTCGGGTTGCTTCCTGACGTCGGTGGACGGACAGCCGCTGCGCGACGTCATCGACTGGCGATGGCTTGCTTCGGGCGATGAGATCGCTGTCGGATATGTCGATCTCGATGGCGATGAAGGCGTGGTTGAGCTCTGGCGCGAGCCGGGTGAGGACTGGGGCTTCGAGTTCGATGGGCTCGTGTTCGACGGCGTGAAGCAGTGCCGAAACGCGTGCACGTTCTGCTTCATGCACCAGTTGCCGCGCGGGATGCGGCGTTCGCTTTACCTGCGCGACGATGATTTCCGGCTGAGCTTCTTGGTGGGGACGTTCGTAACGCTGACGAACCTGACGGCCGAAGACGAGGCGCGCATCGTCGAGCAGCGCATCTCCCCGTTGCGCGTGTCGTTGCAGGTGGCGGACGCGGACGTGCGCGGGCGCATCATCGGCAAACACGCCGCTCACGGAATCGAGGCGCTCGACCGGCTGCTCGCGGCGGGCATCGAGTTCCATGCCCAGATCGTGCTCGTGCCCGGCGAGAACGACGGGGAGGTGCTGCGCGACACGCTGGCGTGGGCCTATGCGCGTCCGGGCATCTTGAACGTCGGGATAGTGCCGCTCGGCTACACGCGCCATCAGGCGATGTTCGACCATAGCTTCAACGACGAGGGCGCCGCGCGGGCGCTGCTCGTCGACATCGAGCCGTTCCAGGAGCGCGCCCTTGCCGAACGGGGAACGCCTTGGGTCTTCGCGGCAGACGAGTTTTACCGCAACGCGTGGCGGGGGGATTTGCTCGCCCATGTGCCGCCGACAGGCCATTACGGCGACTTCTCCCTGTTCGAGGACGGCATCGGCATCTTGCGTTCGACGATCGACGACTGGGAGGAGGCCGAGCGTCGTGGTTCGATCGCGGCATGTGCGGAAATTGGCGTGCAGGTGCGCCCCGTTGTCGGCTTCGCCCTCAAGGAGCTGCTCGACGCCCTCATCGAGCGCTCGGGCATCGGTGGGTGGTTCCAGCCCCTTTACGTCCGCAACGACTATTTCGGCGGCAACGTCGATGTGACCGGTCTGCTCACCGGCCGAGATATCGTCAATGCGCTCAAACCGGAGAGCACGCCGGCTCTCATCTTTCTCCTCGACGTCATCTTCAATGACGACGGGCTGACGCTTGATGATATGACCGTGCAGGATATGGAACGGGAGGCGGGCGTGCAGTTGCGCGTGGTATCCTGTTCACCGATAGATTACTTTGAGGAAATCGCGGCATTTGCCCGCAAGGCAGAATAGGAACCGCATCATGGCACTCCCACTTGTCGCCGTCGTCGGGCGCCCGAACGTCGGCAAATCAACGCTCGTCAATCGCATCATCGGGGCGGAAGACGCCATCGTGCACGAGATGCGCGGCGTCACGCGCGACCGGTCCTACCACGAAGCCGAATGGAACGGCGTGCGCTTCATGCTCGTCGACACCGGCGGCATCGAGATGGGGAGCGACGACGACTTCCAGGCTTCGATTCGCAGCCAGGCGTTCACGGCCACGCGCGAGGCCGATGTCATCATCTTGCTCGTCGACACGCGCACGGGCATCAACGCCGATGACGAGGAGGTCGCGCGCATCATGCGCAAGTCCTCCAAGCCGGTGCTGCTCGCGGCGAACAAGCTCGACACGCCTGGGCGCTATGATGATATGTATGAGTTTTACGGCCTCGGCCTCGGAGAGGTGTTCCCGATTTCGGCGATTCACGGGCACGGAACGGGCGATTTGCTCGATGAGGTGGTCGCGCGCCTCGATGAGACGGGCGCGCTCGAACGGGCGAACGAGGTCGAAGACGGCGGCGTCAACGTCGCCATAATCGGCCGTCCGAACGCGGGGAAGTCGTCGCTTACCAATAAGATGACCAACGACGAGCGCTCCATCGTGTCGGATGTCGCCGGCACGACGCGCGACGCCATCGACACGCCGGTCGAGCACGACGGCAAGCGATACACGATCGTCGACACGGCGGGCTTGCGCCGCAAGAGCCAGATCGACGAGGACGTGGAATATTACGGCTTCGTGCGCGCGATGCGCGCCATCGACCGCGCAGATGTCGCGGTGCTTGTCATCGACGGCACGCTCGGGCTCACCGACCAGGACCAGCGCGTCGCGCGCTATGCACACGACCGCGGATGCGCGATGGTGATCGCGCTCAACAAGTGGGACATCGTCGAGGGTCCTGATGCGAAGGTCGACGTGCGCGAGCGCGTCGCCGATCGCATGATGTATGTAGGCTATGCGCCGGTCGTCGCGATTTCGGCTCTCACGGGCAAGAACGTGCATCGCGTTTGGGATGCGATCGACAAGGCCTATGAGAACTTCACGAAGACGATTCCGACGAATCAGCTCAACGCCTGGCTCGCCGAGATTCGCGAGGTCGGGCACACGATCAGCCAGGGGAAGACGCACCTGCGCGTGAAATATGTCACGCAGACCGGCACGTGTCCGCCCGTGTTCACGCTGTTCGCGAACCGGCCCGACATCGTCGACGACAATTACGAGCGTTACCTCGAAAACGACCTGCGCAAGCATTTCGACCTCGAGGGCACGCCGGTTCGACTCAAGTTCAAAAAGAAGGATTAGGGCATGGTTTACTTGATCGTCCTGGTTGCATCGTTCCTGCTCGGGTCGGTGCCGTGGGGGCTTGTTATCTCGCGGGTGTTTTACGGCAAGGACCTGCGTGAAGAAGGGTCGGGCAACATCGGCACGACCAATGCGATCCGCTCGATGGGCAAGGTGGGCGGCTATGCCGTGTTCGTGCTCGATTTCGGCAAGGGGCTGCTGTCGGGGTTCGTCGCGGTTTGGGTTGCAACTGCGCTCGGCCTCGACGAGGCGGGCGTGAAGATTGCCACGGCCGTGGCGTTCTTCGGATGCGTTTACGGGCATGTGTTCAGCCCGTGGCTCGGCTTCAAGGGCGGCAAGGGCATCGCGGCCGCGATCGGGTGCCTGTTCGTCACGTTCGGCTGGCTCGGCGCAGTCATCGAGATCGCGATCTTCGCAGCGCTCGTGCCGACGACGAAGTATGTTTCGGTCGGCTCGATTGCGGCGGCGGGGTCTTGCCCGTTCCTGGCGCTGTGGCTCCTGTGGGGCAACTGGCCGGCGGTGCTGCTTTGCGCTGTTGCGGGCTTTACGGTCGTGTGGGCGCATCGGGGCAACATTGAGCGTTTGCGCGCTGGAACCGAGCGGCGCGTCGGCGAGAAGAAGGCGGCGTAACATGAAGGTCGCGGTGATCGGGGCTGGGTCGTGGGGCACGGCGCTTGCGAACGTCGTTGCCGGCAACGGGCATGATGCTTGCTTGTGGGCGCGTCGCGAGGAGGTGGCGCGTGCGGTCAATGACGGGCGTTGCAACCCGGGTTACTTGCCGGGGGCGGTTCTTTCGGAGCGCGTGACTGCGACGGCGGATGTCGCTGCGGCGCTCGACGGCGCTGACGCGGTGTTGGTCGTGACTCCTTCGAAATTCCTTCGCGAGACGGCCGAGTCGTTGCGTGCGGCGGGAATCGGCGCTGAGGTGCCGGTCGTCGTGTGCTCAAAAGGCGTCGAGGCCTCGACGGGGTTCGTTCCCGTCCAGCTGTTCGAGGAGATAATCGGCGAGCTCGAGCGCTTGGCTGCGCTATCGGGCCCGAATCACGCTGAAGAGATCGTGCGCGGCGTTCCAGCCGGGACGGTCGTGGCGAGCTCGTCGCCGGAAACGGCGCGGTTCTTCCAGGAGCTGCTCGGTTCTGAGGCGTTTCGCGTATACACGAGCGACGACGTCATCGGCGTCGAGCTTTGCGCCGCGTTCAAGAACGTGATCGCCATCGCGGTCGGCATGTCTTATGGCCTGGGGTTCGGTGACAACACGGCCGCGATGCTCATGACGCGGGGGCAAGCCGAGATGAGCCGCCTCGTGGTCGCGGTGGGCGGCGAGGCTCTGACGTGCATGGGGCTTGCCGGCACGGGCGACCTCATCGCGACGTGCATGTCGCGGCATTCCCGCAATCGTGCGTTCGGCGAGGCGTTTGCCAAAGGCGAGTCGCTTGAGGAATATGAGGCGCGTCGCCATATGGTGGTCGAGGGCGCGCAAGCGTGCAAGACGATCGCCACGTTGTCGGAGCGATATGGCGTCGAGCTCCCCATCACCGACGTGGTGCGGGCGGTCGTTTGGGAGGGAGCCGACCTTAAGGCGCTCGGCGCGTCCCTGGCCGAGCGGCCTCAAAAGCCCGAGTTTTGACGAACGGAAATGAGTGAAGCGAACGTTTCGTTTGACTCATTTCCGTTGGGCGACGGGCTTTGAAGCGCGGTCATGTGATCAGGTTGCTGAGCGTTTCCATGATGGCGGGTATGTCATAGGGCTTCGCCAGATGGCCGTTCATTCCGGCCGACAACGCCCTGTTCGCGTCTTCCTCGAAGGCGTTTGCGGTGACGGCGACGATGGGGATGTGCGCCTTCTGCGGGTCTTCGAGCGAGCGTATTCGCGCCGTCGCTTCGTAACCGTCCATGTGCGGCATTTGGATGTCCATGAGCACGATGTCGTAATGGCCCGAAGGCGAGCCCTCCATCATCTCGACCGCTTCGAGGCCGTTCGACGCGATTGCGACATCGAAGCCGGACTCCCGCAGGATCGCCTCGGCAATCGTCTGGTTCATCGCGTTGTCCTCGACGAGGAGGGCCCTTTTCCCCGAGAAGTCGCGTTTCGTTGCCTGGCTAGCCGAAGCCGCTGATGTCTCGCTGATCTTGCAGGGGATTACAACGACGAACTCGCTGCCTTTTCCTTCTTCGGAATCGACCGAAATCGTGCCGTCCATCATGTCGACGAGGTTCTTGGTGATCGCCATCCCCAGGCCGGTTCCTTGGATTCCGCTGACGGTGCTGCTCTGCTCGCGCGTGAAGGACTCGAAGATGGTTCGCTGGAACTCCTCGCTCATCCCGATGCCGTCGTCCTTGATCCGGAACTCGTAATTCGCGGTACCGTCTGCTGCGGCGGGCATTTCGCTGACCTTGAAGCTGACGTTTCCCCCTTCAGGCGTGAACTTGATGGCGTTGGAGAGGAGGTTGAGCAGGATCTGGTTGAGCCGCAGCTTGTCGGTGACGATGTCCTCGTGGACGACGCCTCGCGTGTCGACTGTCAGGTTCAAGTGCTTCGCGGCGGCGTTGGAAAAGACGATCGTATTCAAGTCTTTGATGATGTCCGGTAAGTGAACGTCGGCGCTCTCGATGCTCATCTTGCCGCTCTCGATGCGGCTCATGTCGAGCACGTCGTTGATGAGCGAGAGGAGGTGCTGACTCGAGATGGAGATCTTGCCGAGGTAATCCTGCACCAGCTCCTTGTCGTCGACGTGCGATTCGGCGAGGGCGGTGAAGCCCACGATCGCGTTCATCGGCGTGCGGATGTCGTGCGACATGTTGTTGAGGAACGTGGTCTTCGCATGGTTGGCCTGCTCGGCGACGGCGAGTGCTTGGGCGAGGGCCCGCTCGCTTTCCGCGAGCTCGTTGTTCTTCGACTCGAGCTCTTGGCGCGCAAGCTCCTTTTCGGCGACTTCCTTGCTCTTGCGCCGGGCTTCATGCGTGAGGAACGCGATCGCGAGCGCGGCGATGACGGCGAGGACGGTGACGACGATCGCGATGTTGTCGAGGAGCAGGTCGAGAATGCCATAAGAATAGAGATCGCCTGTGTATCGGTAGGCGAGGTTCTGGGTGTAGTCGCTGCCGATGACATTTATGCTGCGGTTTATCAGCTTCAAGAGCCCCATGTTGCCTATGTCGACACCGAAGCAGCGGTCGTCGTTGCGCCCCGTCTGGCGCAACGACAGGCTTTTGAAGGCGCTGTTTTTCAGGATATCGTTTGCGCGCAGGCCGTTGAGCGTCGTGCAGCTCGCTTTCCCCGACAGCACCGCCTGAAGGCATTCCTCGATTGACGGGCAGAACATGATATCCGAATCCGGGTAATTCACCCGGATGTAGTAGTACTGCATCCTGTTGTTCTCGTTGACGGCGAACGTCGCGGTCGTCGCTTCGGTGAAATCCCCCTTGAAGACGAGCTCCGTAGAGGCCGAGGCGATCGCGCTCGATTGGTAGATCCCGCTCTCTTCGGAGTAATACAGCCCGCCGCCCACGGGGAAGGCAACGTCGATGGTTTCGGAGCCCACGTCGGAAACCATGTCATCGTAGTTGTGGTATCCGCGGTAGGAGACCTCGATTCCCGTTATGCCCAAGCTGTCGAGCATCGCCGGGACGACGTCTTTCACGAGGCCGGTCACCTGCCCGCCGGCGTCCGTGTCGCTGTAGGGGAGATAGTTTTCCAGATAGCCGATGCGCAGGGAGTTGTGCGTTTCGAGCCATTTGCGCTCGTCAGCCGAGAACGCCCGCGCCGAAACGCTGTCCGGGTAATGTTTCGAGCGCAGAGAGCTTATGTAGTTCGGCTCCTCGATTGCCAGGAGCGTCTGCGCCTCGTCGAGCTCGGCGAGCAAGTCCGGCCGTGAGATGCTGGTGCAGAGGTAATAGTCCGAGGCGCCGAAGGCGAGGAGCACTTCGGCATGGTCCCTTCCATAGGCGCCGTCGCCTTCGGCTGCCAGGATGTCCAGGTTGCCGGAGTCGAACGCGGTGAAAAGGTCCTCGTAATCACTGAACTTCACCACGTCCGCCGCGATCAGATGGCTGTCGAGGTAGCGTTCGAGGGCTTCGGCGATGGCGCTGTCGAGCACCCCGATCCTCTTGCCGTCGAGAGTCTCCGGGTCGACGCTGATGCTCGCGTCGGAATCATGTTTCACCAGGCTGTATGACTCGCTTCCCATGGGCGCGTCGGGATAGCCGATCAGCGTGGCGCGATCCTCTTTCCATGCCAATCCGGCCAGCAGGTCGATCTTTCCGTCGAGGAGCATTTGATAGAGGTCGCCGAAACTGCCATACACGTATTCGTAATCCCAGCCCGTGTATTCCGAGATCTTCCGGTAATACTCATATGCGTAGCCGGTTTTGACGGCGCCTTCCCGGGCTCCTTCTTCGAAAACCTCGTTCTCGTAGTAGCCGACGCGGACGGTTTCGGTGCTTCCTTGCGCGGCGAAGGCGGCGGGCGGGCGTTCTGTCGTAAGGCACGAGAGCGCCATGAGAGCGATCGCCGCAGCGGCGCAGAGGACGAAGGCGAGCCCTCCGGCAAGCGCCCTCCGCGAGGTTTCACGTCTTTTCGCCATGGCGATCCCCCTTGTCGTCTTCTATAACGCCATGAACTCTTCTCTTTTGGCTGCAATCTCGCTCAGCAACGTCGCGTAGTCGGCTTCTTTCCGCCCACGCAGAAGTTCGGTGAGCTCGCACATAGGCTCGTAAAGGGGCGTGATTGACAGGTTTCCCAGAACGCCCTTCAGGGCATGGGCGGCTTCGAACGCCGCGTCGGGGTCGTTCGCGGCGATGGCGTCCTGCAACGCATCGAAGCCCCGGTCGTTTCGCACGGACTCGATAAGGCTGAGATAAACGCCCTCGTCGTTCATGCACCGGGCCATTCCCTCGTCGACGTTCGCTCCGAAGGCGGCGAGGTCGTCAAGCGTCATCGCGCCCTCCTTCGTTGCGTTCCTCCAAGAGCTTCTCGAACTCGCTTGCGGGAAGCGGGCGCGAGAAATAGAAGCCCTGCACGAGGTCGCAGCCCATCGCGCGCAAGGCGAGCATCTGCTCTTCGGTCTCCACGCCTTCGGCGACGACGGGCACGGACAGGTAGTCGGCGATGTCGATGATAATTTCGATCATCTTGGTGTCGCCGCCGGCCGAGAACGCGCTGCCGATGAATTTCATGTCGAGCTTGAGGGCGTCGATCGGCAAGGCGGAAATCATGCTCAACGAGGAATAGCCTGTGCCGAAGTCGTCCATCTCCACCTGGAATCCCAAGCTGCGCAGGTTTCCGACGGTGGCGATGATCTGGTCGGAGTCTTGCATATAGGCGGACTCGGTTATCTCGAGCAGGAACTCGCTCGCGTCGAGGCCGTTGCCTCCCACGATTTCCTGCAAGACGGCGGCGAGGTCCGGGTCGTACATGTCGATGCGCGACATGTTCACGGACACCGGCGTCACGAACGCGAACCGCTTTTTCCAGGCCGCGACCTGCCTGGCGGTTTCCCGCCATACGTGCATGTCGAGGCGGTGGATGGGTCCGTTCTCCTCGAAGATGGGCACGAAGATCCCGGGCGGCACCATGCCGAGCTCCGGATGTTGCCAGCGCACGAGCGCCTCGGCGCTCGCTAACACGGGCGTTTCTGCTTGGATGTTGTATTTGGGTTGGTAATAGACCAGGAACTGGCGTTCTTTGATGGCCGACTCGAAATCCCCCACGAGCCGCTCGGAGTAGAGCTCCTTCTCGTGAAGGCCGGCGTCGAAGAAGCCGATGTTCTTCGCGAAGCTTCCCCTCACCGCGTCGGCGGCCATCTGGGCGCGGTCGAAGCGCCTCTCAACGTCCATTGACTTGTCGACGTCCTCGTAGACGCCTATGCGCAGCCACATCCGCGCGCCCTCGGGCTCCTTTTCGGCGAGGTGGGCAGATATCGTCTCCAGGATCTCGGCGTAGTCTTGCCCGTGGGGGCAATAGGCCATGAACGTGTCCGCTTCCCGGCGGCAGACGATCCCCCCGGGTTTCCGGAACGCTGCGAGGAGCTCGCTTCCAATCCTTTGGAGCACCGCATCGCCATGGGCCGCGCCGAAGCGCTCGTTCATGAGGTGGAAATGGTTGATGTCCACGACGACGGCGTCCATCGACGTCTCGCTGTGATGAAGGTCGAATTGCTCGGCGTAGCGGTAGAAGTATTCCCTGTTGTAAAGCCCCGTAAGCTCGTCGCGCTCCGTCGAGTTGATGATCAGCCGGTCTTCGTGCAGCTCGATGGCGCGCTGGATGCGGGCCAAGATGACGTCTGCTTGCGGATATGGTTTCGAGATGAAGTCGTTCGCGCCGATCCGGAGGCTTTTCACTTCCGCGTTCTGGTCTGATGTGGTCACGATGACCGGGATGCCGGCGAGTTCGGTGTCGGCCCGCATCGCCTGGAGGGCTTCGGTGCCGTTCATGGAGGGCATGATGAGGTCGAGCAGGACGAGCGACAAGGTGTCCTTGTTGCGCCGCGTCTCGTTCAGCGCCTCCTCGCCGGTTTCGGCGAAGATGAGCTCGTAATCGTCCTGCAGGATGCCACGCAAGATCTCCCTGTTCACGAATTCGTCGTCAGCGACCAGCAGCAGCCTCTTCCCGTTTTTGGAGTGGAATTTTTCGTGGCTCTTCAACATGGCAGGACAGAGTCCTCTCGCTGAACGACGAATCATTTGCATCTTATTATAGAAGAGCAATGCTTCATCGGCACGTCGTCTCAGCTCGTTTTACCAGGCGCCGCATTTGTTACCTCCAGGCAATCAGCGCGTCAGGCGGCTGTTGGCAAACGCGTTACGCCCAGCGTCGCTCAAGGGCGACGAAGGCGCGGAAGATCTTCGCCTGCTTGCCGGTGGCGTTGGCTTGCGGCACGCGGTGCGCGGGGATGAAGGGCACAAGGCGGCAGGCGCGGATGGCGGTGCCGACCGAGCGGTGCGATCCCGGTTTGCCGAGGGATTCGGCGACTTCTGCCGCCGTGCGCGTCTTGCCGTAATCGATGGCGCCCACTTCCGTCCAGACCGCTTTCTGGAACGCGCTGCCCTGGGGGTCGAGGGGGACGTCGAATGCGCGGCGCTTTCCCGCGAGGTATTCCTGCAGTTCGGTGGCAGCTTGGTTGGTGAGGGCGCTTGCTTGGCGCATGCCGGGGAAATCAACTTGGTCGAACGCGATTTCCGCGATGCCGCGCGCGGTCGCCCGCAATGTGACGGGCCCGTGGGGCGTGGGGTAGGTGAAGTAGGTGTCGGCGTTTGCGGCCATGTGCCAATGATAGAATAAAAATCGAGAAGATACAGCTATTTAACGTGAGGAGCATCATGTTTCAACCGGTGAAGATCGCTCCGTCGATCCTGTCGGCGGACTTCATGAACCTCGAGCGAGATATTTGCATGATCGAGCGCGGTGGCGCCGGGTTCGTCCACGTCGACGTGATGGACGGTCATTTCGTGCCGAATCTGACCATCGGCGTGCCGCACGTGAAGCAGCTATCGAAGATCACCGACTTGCCGCTCGACGTGCATCTCATGATTGCGAATCCGCTCGAGCAGCTGCCGTGGTTCATCCAGGCTGGTGCCGACATGATCACCGTGCATGCCGAGACCCTCGAGGGCCAATGGCTCGACCGTGCAATCGCGCTCATTCATGAGGGCGGCGCGAAGGCGTGCGTGGCTCTCAAGCCGAACACGCCTGTCGAGGTCATCGCGCCACACATCGCGGATCTCGACATGGTGCTCGTGATGTCGGTTGAGCCCGGTTTCTCGGGCCAGAGCTACATCGAGGGCAGCGAGGACAAGGTGGCGGCCGTCGTCGAGCTTGCTCGCGCGACGGGCAATGGCGACCTGCTCATTGAAGTTGACGGCGGCATCGGCCTCGCCACCGCGCCGAAGGTGGTTGCCGCGGGCGCCGACGTGCTCGTGTGCGGCAACGCCGTTTTCGCGGCGGACGACCCCGAGGCGGCAATCAAGGCGATTGCTAACGCGCGATAGGGCATCATGGCGATAACGGTTCCTGAAGATTACGTTTACCTCGATTGGGCGGCGACGGCGCCGCTGTGCGAGGAAGCCGCTGCTGCGATGGCACCTTATCTGGCGCCGGGGGCGGCGAATATCGCGGTCGGCATGAACGCGAACTCGCTTCATGCGCCGGGACGCGCCGCGTTCGAGGCGATGGAGCTTGCGCGCCGCGAGATTGCGGCTGATCTCGGCTGCTCGCGTCCGAACGAGATTGTCTTCACCTCAGGAGCGACCGAGGCCGACAACATGGCGCTTCTCGGTTTGGCGCGCGCTCAACGCGACATGCGTCGCAAGCGTGACGGGAAGGACGCGCGTTATCGTGTGGTCACGACCGAAATCGAGCACGAGGCCGTGCTCGAGCCTGCGCATGCGCTCGCGCGTGAGGGCTTCGACGTCGTGTTCCTTGCGCCTGCGCGCGATGGGTTCGTCACTGTCGATGCGTTGCGCGAGGCGCTTACCGACGACACGGTGCTCGTGTCGATCCAGGCGGCGAACAGCGAGCTCGGCACGGTTCAGCCGATTGCCGAACTGGCGTCGGCGGCACATGAAGCCGGCGCCCTTTTCCATGTCGACGCGACTCAAGCGTTGGGGAAGATGCCGTTTGACGTGAGCGGGCTCGGAGTCGACGCGGCGTCGTTCTCGGCGCACAAGGTCGGCGGTCCCAAGGGCGTCGGGGCGCTCTATCTCAAGTCCCGCACGCCGTTCGTGCCGCTGTTGCTCGGTGGAGGACAGGAGGACGGCCGTCGCTCGACGACGCAGAACGTGGTGGGCGTCGTCGGGTTCGCGGCTGCGTGCCATGCGGCTGTGGCGGGCGAGGCGGCGGAGTCGGCTCGGCAACGTGTTTTGCGCGATCGGCTTTATCGGGAAATCGCGCGAATCGATGGAATTCGCCCGACGCTCGAGGTTCCCGAGGGGTCGACGCTGCATCTTCCCAACATCGTGCACGCGCTTGCCGAGCGTCTCGAGAGCGAGACGCTCGTGTTGCGTCTCGATCGCGCCGGTTTCGGCGTGTCGGGCGGTTCCGCGTGCGCGTCGCACTCTCTCGAGCCGAGCGGGGTGCTGCGCGCCATCGGCGTGTCCGGTGATGAGATTTACGGCGCATTGCGCGTCTCGTTCGGCCGTTTGACGACTGAAGAAGACCTGGTGCGTTTCGTGGCGGCTTTGGAAGAGTGCTTGAGATAAGGCGGAAGGCGGCTTCATCATGATCGAGATCGAGGACGGGCGAGAACTGGCGAAGCGCAATTCGGGAACGTTGAGCAGGCAGCCGAGGCCTCTCACGGTGGGGCAGCTCGAGCTGGCGTTGCTCGAGCGGTGGCCGCGCGATGATGCAGAGGAATGGGATCGCACGGGCTTGCTCGCGGGTGATCCGGCGGCGCTCGTGGAGGGTGTCGCTGTCGCGCTCGACCCGACGCCCGATGCCGTGCGCGCCGCGAAGCGCGCCGGTGCGAACGTGCTCCTCACGCATCATCCGGCGTTCATCGATGCGCCTGATGCGTTCTCCCCGTCGTTTGAGGTTGCGGATGCGCCGGGCGTCGGCGTTTACACGGCGGTTTCGGAAGGCGTGGCGCTCATGAACTTCCACACGGCGCTCGACGCGAGTGTCGAGGCGACGCGCTTGTTCCCGCGCATGATGAATTTCGATTTCAAGCGGTTGCTCGTGCGGCATGCGGGTGATTCCAACAAGGGCTACGGCATTCTGTGCGCGGTTCGCGGGGACGACGCGCCGTTCAAGTTGAGCCACCTTGCCGCCCGCGCCACGTCGGTGTTCGGGCGCGCTCCGCGCGTGTGGGGAGATCTCGACTCGACGGTCGAGAGCATCGTGATTGCGAACGGCAGCGCGTCGTCTGTTATTGACGCCTGCCTTGAGGCGAGAGCTGATTGCCTGCTCTGCGGCGAGGTCCGCTACCACGCGGCTCTCAACGCGTTGCAGGCGGGGCTTGCCATCGTTGAGGTCGGCCACGATGTGAGCGAGTTCCCGCTTTGCGCCCTGCTCGCGCAGGCGGCGGTCGATGCGGGCGTTCCCGAGGAGGTTGTGCACGTGATCGACCAGTCCGCCAACTGGTGTTATCCCGAAGCCACAAGGATGTGACGTCGAGTTCGCCGAGATCATTCGCTCCGCTCAGGATGACAACCCGGGGCGTCTCCCAGGTTGTCATCCTGAGCGCAGCGAATGATCTCGGTGCTGCAAGGCGTGCAGCCAATGCGGCTTTCGGATGTCGCGGCTCTTTGACGATGCGCCGTCGCCTTAGTTGGTTCCTGCGCTACAATGGAAGTCAGTTGACGATGCGACGGGAGGGCTCCCATGCGGGTGAGTTACGAAGATCTTGATGTGCTGCTCGAGGTGCAGAAGATCGATTTGGCGATCATGCAGATCAAGAAGACGCGTGGTGAGTTGCCGCAGCGAATCGAAGTCGTGAAGGTGCGCAAGAAGCGTGACGAGATTCTTCCCAAGCTCGAGAAAGTCACTGCCTTGCAGATCGCCAAAGAGGACGAGATCAGGAAGGTCGAGGACGAGGACCGAGGGCTGGCCGAGAAGCAGGCGCGTTGTCAGGAGGACATCGATAACGCGGGCGCTGATTTCCGCGCCGTCGAATCTCATTCCAAGGACATGGCCGGCATCGTGAAGCGCCGGGTGGCGCTCGAGGAGAGCCTGCGCGACCTGAACGCCGAGCTCGACAAGATCAAATCGGTGCGCGATCAGGTTGAAAGCGCGATCGGGCTTTGCGATAAGCAGGAAGCCGACCTGCGTGCTTCCTACAAAGAGCAAGACGACGAGCTTGTCGATCGCGTGCGCAAGCTGCTCGGCCAGCGCGCTGAGCTCGTGAATCGCGTTCCGGCCGACCTCGCCGAGCTTTACGACGCGACTGCCGCCAAGACGGGCGGCGTTGCGCTCGGCAAGCTCGCGGAGGACGGGACATGCGGCGTTTGCCGCGCCACCATCGACGGCGGTCGCCTCATCGCGTTGCGGGCCGAGGCGCCGCTTGGTCAATGTCCCAGCTGCAAGCGCCTGCTGATCGTGGAAGAATAGGCAACTGCTCTCCTACTCGGCGCCTTGCTCGATGACGTCGTGGAGGCTCTGGCGGTCATATACGCCGATCTTGCGGTAGATGTTCGACACGTGATGCTTCACGGTCCCGTTGGCGATGACCAGTTCCTTGGCGATGTAGGGGATGCTGCGTCCGCGTGCCAGCAGCGCCAACACCTCGCTTTCGCGCTTTGTTAGCCCGAATGCTTTTGCGATTCCCGTGCAGCGCTCGTCGAGAGACGCCGTTCCCGCATGCACGGGACGCGTGCGGTAGAGTTTCATCAGGTCGGATTGCGTGAAGATGATCGTGCCGGTGATGATTGCCGCGATTGCACAGGCCAGGATGACATCATGCATCCAGTCGCCGCTTAGTTGCATGCGCAGGAAGCCCTCATGGACCGCGATGGTGCCCGCGGCGGTTCCGATGCGCGTCGCGAACATGGCCAGGGCGAAGTAGCGCGCCGGCGGCTTGCGCATGCGGAAGGCCAAGTCGGTCGAGACGAGCATCACCAGCATATCGAGGGTGTAGATGCCGACCATCACGAGACCGTTGCCCACGTTGACGAGCAATTCGGGCGTGATGACGATCATGATGAGTCCGCATGAGACCGCGGGCACGATGAGCCGGTAGAGAGCCAACGGCTCGATAGACGGCGGGAACGCCATGGTCGAGACGAGCATGGCGACCAGGATCAGCCCCGCCGCGAATGCCGATGCGCCAATGGACCCACTGCCCTGAGCGCCCAGATAGGGGAAGATGGCCTCGGCAACACCCCAGATGACGCTCATGAGCACCAGGGGGAAGAAGATGTAGGCGGTTGGCTGCGATTCCATTTCGTAAGAGGTGTGCGCCGCCTCGCGCTTGGGCTCGTTGCGAGAGAGGTAAAGAGCCAGCAGCGAGACCGAAGGCATGACGGCGAGCAGTGGGATGCCGATGGGAAACGGCGCGCCTGCGATCGCGAAGTACAGCACGAACGCGAATGCATAAGAGGCGATGAGGCAGCGCGTCACGCGCCCCATGGCGAGCGTGCTCCAGAACTCGCCCCACATGGCGAGGAGGAACGCGTTTCCGAGAGAGAAGCAGATGACGCCCGCGATGAAGATGAGCTGCCCGGCGAAGGCCCCCAGCATTCCGGCAGCCGCCAAGCCAAGCGACCCGCCCGTGGCCATGAGGGCGCAGATTCCGTAATAGCGCTTCCTGCCAACAAGCGGAAAAACGGATTTCGGCAGGAACGCGACGACGAGGTAGCCCAGCGCGGTGCCGACCATGACGATCAAAAGGGGCGCGGAACTCCCGGACGAGTGGAGCTGGAGCGTGTTCGAGCACATGGCCGTCATCCACCATGCTTGCCAGAAGCCCAAACCAATGAAAGTGAGCAACGATCCGTTCGCCCGCGGTCGCAGCGCCATGTTTCCCTCCTCGCGACAGGAACTCTCTCTGTTCGCGGGCGTCCCTTCCGCCCGCGTGCTGTCGCGTGGGGGATATTCTACCGCTACCTGCGTTTAATGTGGGTTTGAATCACGTTTTGGCCCATGGGCCAAAACGGTTCATTTTTGTAAA
>ERZ808037.1236-NODE-1236-length-17682-cov-36.758591_pt1 | contig 17682 bp, 15 predicted proteins | sample MGYA00380190_ERZ808037 | MGnify/ENA primary metagenome ERZ808037 (study PRJEB31490, sample SAMN06133399) | mouse gut metagenome | isolation source: J9 | host: mice | place: China: Chengdu | collected 2015-05 ... | reverse complement strand
TTCGTGTCCTGCACGAATTCTTCCTTGTTTGATTTCAGAATTGCGAACGAGTTTCGCGAGTTTCGCAATCGCCTATTTTTAAATCCTGTCAACATATCCGCCAGGATTTAAAGCACTTGGTCTTTCACAGGTTGTTTTCATCTGATAGAAGGTCCCTGTGTCTGCCGATTCCCGTATTCCCTGGAGTATCTCCGTTACATGAAGAATCAGTTCTCCGTCAGCCCGGTTCTTTTCACCGGTCTCAATGGCATGGGCAAGGTCTAAAACGCCGATTCCCCGGGAATAATCCTTCACTCTCGGGAACAGCTCCGGAAGTTCATAGAATTTCTCTTTTCTTGCCGCCGCCTCTTCCGACTGCCGGAATACCGTATCGGTATACTGTTCTTTACGATATACCTTTGGCGTTCCCCCGCCGAAATTAGGATCGGGATAACTTAAAGTTCCGCCATCACCATAGATCTCAAACATCGGAAGATTCGATTGATAAATATCGAAGCTGATATTCAGACTTACTACCACGCCTGTCTGCAAACGAAGAATCGCGGTATAGTGCGTCGGATGATCCGCCGGAATATCGTTTCCCGCATTCTTTCCTATGAAGATATGTCTGGTCTCATTTGCTTTCGCACTGAATGCGCCGACACTTTCCACCGGACCAAACAGCGATACAAGAGCCGATGCATAGTAAGGTCCCATATCAAACAGCGGACCGCTGTCTTCCCTGTAAAAAGGCGCCGGATTCGGATGCCAGGTCTCCACCCCAAAAGTGGTCATATTAGCCGATACAAAAAACGGTTTGCCGATCAGGCCGCAGTCCAGATAATAGCGGACACTCTGCAGTCCCGATGAAAGAAAGGTGTCCGGTGCACATCCGACCAGAATCTTCTTTTCCTCTGCAAGTTGTAGTACTTCCTTTGCGGCATCCACATTCGGGGCAAAAGGCTTCTCACTGAACAAATGTTTTCCCGCACGGATAATCTGTTTGTTTAACTCTACATGAAACTGCGGCGGTGTCAGGTTGATGATGATGTCAATCTCTGCATCCTGCAGTAATTCTTCTGTCGTATATGCCTTTTCAATATGAAATTCTTCCGCCAGCTTCCGTGCCAGTGTAAGGTCCACATCTGCACACGCAGCAATATGAAGCTTCTTGAAAAATGATTGTATATCCGCAAGATACGTCCTGCTGATCACTCCACACCCCAGGATTCCTATTTGATATGTACGCATTTGTCACTCCCCATTATTTGCTGAATATGTTATTGCTTTTATCATGATTTATTATAATAAATGTGCGGAGTTAATGTTTCGCATATCCTCTTTTTTATATGTGAATATTTTGCTTTTTTTCTATATTTACAGCCTAAAAACATGAAATTTTATGCAATTTTTCCCAAATATTATTTTTTAAGGCCAAATATCTTGCTTTTTTTATTTTGAAATGATAATCTTTATAGAAACTTCTGTAAATATTATACATATTCATATAGTGTTATATTTTTGTTCTTATTGTTCAAATATCGCAATTCAAATATTGCAATTTGCAGATTGCAGCTCAAATAGGATCGTTCGAATTTTGTAGTTTACATAAAATATATGGGAGATTTGTTGTCATGCAGCTGGACAGTTACTATGAAGACCTTTCCTTTGCGGAAGGCAGAAAAATTATTGTTTCGAAAAATATCGATGCAGACTATGTGAACAGCATTCACTGGCATCCTTACGCAGAAATTCTCTTAAGTCTGCAGGATGGTAATACTGTTACCATCAATTTCAACAAATATGACTTAAAGCCTAACGATCTCGTCATTGTCTATCCGGGAGATCTGCATTCTGTTGAAAATGTGTCGGAAGAATCCTTCCTGATCATTCAGTTTCCGATCAACCTGATCACGGTCATGAATGATATCAACCGCATTCTTCCCGTTCTATATAAGACACTCTATTGTTCCTATGACCCCTGCAACGTGGAAAATGACAGGATGATCCTGACATTAAAACAAATAGATGTTCTTCGTAAATCAGAACATCCATTTGTTGAGGTTGATACTTATTCTCTGTTGCTTACTTTCTTTTCCCTGTTTGGGCAGTATTGTATCAATTCAAACAATGCCCATAACTCCGGCTATACGGTGACACAGTACAAATCCTCCAGGCTCATGGCCGAAGCATGCCTGTATATTTCCCATAACTGTGCGGAACCTCTGACACTGGATTCCGTTGCCCATCAGCTCGGCATCAGTAAATCCTACTTTTCTCATTTATTTAAGGATTATACGCAGATGACCTTTATCGATTACCTCATCAGAGAGAGGATCAACCGGGCGGAAACACTGTTTTTAGGCCCCAAAAAGAGGATTCTCGACATTGCCATTGAATGCGGATTTTCCAGCATTTCATCGTTTAACCGTACGTTTAAGAAGATCAAAGGCATTTCCCCTACTGCATTCCGGGAAGCCATGATCCAACCTATTTCCAAGGAGAACATGTCACAGTAATACACTCTTTCTCCTGACCGAGATGAAAGTTTCCACATGCTTTCTCTCCGGTCAGGCTATAAGTGCCTTTAAACCCGGTAAGAACTGCTGTGCCGTTTTCATCTGTCCTTATTTTTTCCGACGTATGCCATTCCCTGTGGATCAGATCCTGCAGCATATCATAAGATGGTTTCTTACTGTTATCTGCCCGCAGCACGCCGCTTGGCGCTCCAAGCCACGCGCCATCAGTGAAATCCCACCCGGTGACCGCTTCTACCAAAGGATGTGCAAACAGGAAACGGTACATATCCTCCATTTCTTCTGCCTGACGTTTTTCTCCCTCCGGCGTCGTCGGCCATTCCGGAATCTGATAATCATTCAAATCTACAATATGAGATGGCATAATATGGCCCGATACCAGCGTATTCTCCGTAAAATGCAGCGGCAGGCCGAAACCTTCAAACCGTTTAATGATCTCTTCAAGTTTCTCTTTTCCCATGTAGCCCTGATGCTGGTGGGTCTGCAGACCGATCGCATCGATCGGCACACCCGCATCGAGACATTCGGCTATCAGCTTAGCATATCTGTCGCTTAAATTAAAATCATTGATCAAAAGAACGGCCTTCGGATTGGCGGCTCTGGCTGCGGCGAAAACCTCTTTGACCAGAGTGATGCGTCCGTATTCCCTGCAGATTCTCGTGACCGCATTATCATATTTGTCAAATTCGGGCATAATGACCACTTCGTTGATCACATCCCACATATCGATCACACCGGCAAAAGCCGCAACATCTCTGTGAATTCTCTCAAGCTGCCTGTCCATGATCGTCTTGTTATCATATTTCATGAGCCAGTCTGCGCACAGCGTATGCCAGCATAAAGGATGGCCTTTTACGGTCTTGCCATGCTCTTTCAGATAGCGGGACGCATTCATACGGCTTTCATATGCCGGCGCGTTTTCCTTTTCCTCATAAGCGCCCCAATAAAAGGACATGGTTCCGTAATTATACAAATCCAGCCATTTGCGCATACGGTCTTCGCAGAATGCATCGTTCTTTTCTTCATCCATAAGCGAAAGCGCATCAAAGGCTCCACAGCCAAACAAAAAATCATGATTGGTCAATTCCGCCTGAAATTCCGAATTTTTTACTGCATTACCCTTTTCATCCACTACACGGATCTGTGCAGCAGCTTTTCTATTTGCATACTGTTCCATTTTTCCTCCAAACCGCTGCCGGGATACGTTTCGCCTGCACAGGTCAGGAAAAGGTTCCCGTCTTCCACATTTTTCTCTTTTCAACAGCACTCATCATGCTTCATACATTCTTTTTTATATCGATATTCATTCCCTTGAGTCCCGCATAAGCCCCGGCGGCAGCTTCTTGTGAATCCGGATGCGCAAGAAGCCACTTATTTCTGGCAAACAAAAGCCTGTCTTCCGCATTCGCCGGCACAATATCCGGCTTATCCGTATTGCTTCCATCCGGCAGCGCCGCAAAGACCCTGAAGCCGTGATCATCCGCCTGGCAGGGCGCATAATGCAGTGTAGTCGCATAAATTTCAATCATTACACCTGCCGGTATCCTAAACGCCTTCACATTTTCGGTATCAAACGTGCCGTCATCCTCAATCTGTGTTCTCCTGCCAAGCAGTAAAATAAAATCTTCCGTTCCCATATTCAGTTCACTGTCCCTGTGATATTCCAAACAGTTCAGCTTTGTATTATGCCCGCAGACCCAGCCTAAAGCCGCCGGCATACCGCCGTAGAAACGCTCTGAAATATCTCCGGCGATCGAAAGCCTCATCAGACGCTCATCCTTCGGCACATAAGCCATACCATCCGGAATTTCAATCTCATCACGCAGAAACGCAAGCAGTTCTTCCTTGTCATACCCATCTACAATCTGTCCATACTCTTGAAAGGACGGATCCGTTACAGAGAAAATTACCATCTCCTGCCTCCTTCGCTTACCGCAGTTACCTCATTATCTGCAGCCGTAACAGTCTTCTCCCTGCGGTTTATCCTGTTCTTTCATTTTACCCGGATATATCTGTATACGGCTACCATATTTCTGCTTTAAAAGCGTGCAGATTGTGCTTTTTACGACACCAGCAGGCAGAATGTCCTATCTGTCCCGCTCCCCCTTAGGCATCTTTCTTCCGTATCCCGTAACTAACGCCGTCACAAGGATCACTGCCATGCATAGAGAATAATAATTCACGAAAGGCACCGATCCGGGTGCGACGGCTGTGCTTTCGCCGAACCCGGCGGAGAGCTGCGCCGGAATGACACAGTGGACCGTCCATGGCGCCAAAAAGCAGAATACACACCCTGTACAATCCATCAGATTCGCGCGGCGGTACTTATTTACGCCCGTTTTTTCTCCGATTTCATTGATCAGGTCGCCAAGGGCCACGATCGCGACCGAAATAACCCCCGTCACCATGCTTAGTATGCCTACGGACAGTACAATGGTTGCTTCTGTACTGCACTCTTTTTTAGCCAGACGGGTTAAAAGCGCCCCCACATCCTCAAAGAAGCCGCCGCATTCCAGTACGCCCAGAAGCGCAAACACACCGATCAGCATTGCCATCGTTCCCGCCGTTCCCGTAATGGCCTCTATGATCGCTCCGGACACGGAAAAACCGCCGGGAAACGCAACAAGATCCTCTACCGCATAAATACCGGAAAGCAGTCCTGCGGCAATTCCTGCCAGGATCCCCCACGTCAGGGCCGTGATCAGATGCTTTTTCATCATACAAAGCGCAATGATCACTACCGGCACCACCAGCATGATCAAACTGAGCGGATTCACCGAAGTATCCGCCGCAGCGACAGCATGAGAGCCATCCGTAGTCCTGGAAAACAGCAGGAACAGGATCAGCGCCCCTGCCGCCGCAGGCAGACTGTAACGTGTCCTGGTCTTCACCACGGTACCCAGATCCGCACGCTGCGTTGCGGAGGAAGCGATCGTGGTATCCGAGATCGGACCCAGATTATCACCGAATGCCGCTCCCGACACAATCGCACCGATCATAAATTCCGGCGCCGCACCTGCCATCACGCCCACCGGAAACAGGATCGGGATCACCACGAAATAAGTCCCTACCGAAGTTCCCGTAGCAAATGCCAGCAGGCAGGTAATGAGAAAGCTCGCCGCCACAAAGAGTTTCCCTGTAAAACCGGCCGCCACCACATATGCCGCAATAGTCTGCACGACTCCGCTGTTTGAAATCAGCTTACCGGAGACTGCCGCCAGTATCACCGCCAGCACAATCACGCCGAACATGGGTTTGCTGAGTCCATAAACAAGCGCTTCCCCGTATGCTTTTTCATCTTTTGTAAAAATAATTCCTGTTAACAGCGCCGCAAAAAAAGCCAGCACATAGCCGTTCACATTGGACTGGCTGAGCGCCGCCCACAGGATCATCGCCGCCGCGGCAATAAGCGGCGAAAGGCTCCCCGCCTTTCCGAAACGATATGTTATCTTTTTTATTTTCCGGTCCATCTTTCTCCTCCTGCTATAAAAATGCCTCTTCTCATTTACACAGTCAATCGTTTTCTACTGTATGAGACGACTCTGTTTATAAAAGTATAGCATAAGCAGTATATTCGAACAAGTGTTTTGTATGAAAGAGTTGCGGCTTTTGATGGTGCATGACGCGCAAAAAATTCATCAATTTTTCAGACTTTCATTTTTTAAGTATTATCTGCAGGAAAATGCATAGAAATAAAGCAAGAAATATGATACGATCAGACTGTGACATCAGATTACCATACAGAAACGCGGAGGCATATGGATATGAAAAAGAACTATATACTGGAATGCTGCGTAGACAGCGTGGAATCGGCCATGGCCGCCGCAAAGGGCGGAGCAGACCGTCTGGAATTGTGTGCTGCGCTGGTCATCGGCGGCACTTCGCCGAGTATCGCCTTATTCGAACAGGTCAGAACTATCTGTGATCTGCCGGTCCGTGTCCTTCTGCGTCCCCGTTTCGGAGATTTTCTCTATACCGAGCATGAATTTGCGGTCATCAAACGGGAAACAGAACTTTTTAAGGAGGCAGGCGCCGACGGTGTGGTAATCGGCTGCCTTACGCCGGATGGTGATCTAAATATGACACAAATGTCGGAACTTATCAAAACAGCCGGCAGCCTGAAAATAACGCTTCACCGCGCGTTTGACGTATGTGCCGATCCCATCAAAGCTTACAGACAGGCTTCCGAACTGGGAATCGATACCATACTGACGTCCGGGCAGGAAAAAGACTGCCTGACCGGCATGCCGCTTTTAAGTGAATTATGTAAACTACAGAAGCAAATAAACGGTCCGCAGATCATGGCCGGCGCAGGCGTAAACCCGGAAGTGATCCGTCAGTTTCTCGTGGATACGGAAATAACGAGTTATCATCTTTCTGCAAAAAAGATCATAGACAGCGGCATGCTATACCGTAAAGAAGGTGTTCCCATGGGACTGCCCGCCATGAGCGAATATGATATTTACAGAACCGACCGCGCCATCGTGGCGGAAGCCAAAAGCGTACTGATGGCGCATCAGGCTGCGGGTACTGCTCCGTGATGCTTTGCGCCTGTCCGTTCTGCAGACTTTACGTGTTATCCGATACCGCAAATGTCTCCGCCATCGCCCTTATCGTCCGTCCCCAGCCTTCTTCCGCCTCCTGAATATAACTGCAGGATACGCCCCATGTACCGCTTGCCGTCTCATACAGCCTGATTTTGTATACCATATCATTTTCCAGTCTGCCAAACCAGACATCCTCCGCTTCATATCCCTCCCCCAGCAGTCTTTCCTGTATCTGTGCATAGGTCTCTCCTGCAAAATACCGGATCTCCATTCTGACCTGCCCGTTTAACGCCGGTTCTCCTTTTACAATACCCTGCCAGGCGTCAGGCTCATACTGCTGCCAATCGTTATCCGTCAAATAAATGGAATATCCGTCTCCCACATAGAGCGTCGCCGGTATTTCCTCGCCTTCTCCTTCCTTCATAACGGTAAGGATCGTTGTCTCCGCCTCATTTTCTCCGGGGACTGCCATAATACCGTCATCTTCAGGCTGCTGCTTTAAGTCATCCGTAAAAACATCGTCTCCCGGGACCTCTTCTTCCTGCGAAATATTCAGAACTTCCACTGTAGTTTCTCCCACAGTTTGGCCTTCCTCAGCCAAAGAACAGCCTATCATTGTTCCTAGCGCAATGGTTAAAAGCATGGCACATGCCAACACCACAGCGCCATCTTTCTTCCTGCCCTTTCTTAAAATATTTTGAAAACGTTTTTTCATGATCTGTTTTCCCCCGTAAAACTGTGTTGATAAAACGGTCTTTTTTCCGTTTCTGCAATGAATCATGGAAAACAGAGTCTCCGTGTACGCTTTTCTATCCGCATACCGCATTCCCTGAATAACCCGCTCGTCACAGGATAATTCAATATCGACGACCGCTTCTTTGCGCATGATCCAAATAAACGGATTAAACCAGTGCAGTGCACCCGCCGCCATCAGCAGCAGCTTAAAGGAAACGTCATGCTGCTTTAAATGGCAAAGTTCATGTCTTACAATAAAAAACAGCTCTTCCTCGCTGTATTTTGCTTTCGGCAGCACCAGCACGGGCCGTATGATCCCCAGAATCATCGGACTTCCTGCCCGGGAATACACGATCGCGGGTACGTTTCTCTTTATCTGCAATTCTTGTGACAATACCGCTAACTGCTCCCGGATAATCCCTTTTTTCACGGGTATACCGCCTTTTTTGACCGTTCTTTCGTAATGCAGATAACTGAACAAATGAAAAAAACATACCGCCAAAGCGCCGGCGGCCCATATATAAGCGACGATATCCAGAACCGTAACCGCGTCCTCTCCGTTTACAGACTGCGCTATGACAGGCGTCGTCATCTCCTCCGGTATCTCAACAACGATCCTCCTATACGGTGCAGTATGGCTCCCCTCTATGTCTGCCGGCGTCGTTTGTGTCTGCGCCGCCCGCATCGCCCCGATCTGAGCAGCCAGACCGGCAATGGTTTCCGCGGCAGGACCCTGCACCGGAAGTAACAGCTGCACTGCCAGAAACAGCCAGATCAGACGTTTCCATTTTGCGGCATACCGCTTATTCAAAAGAGGAGAAAGACCGGCCAGAATAAGCACGATCAGACTTGTTGACAGAGAAACTTCCAAAAATAAAAGAAACAGACTCGTTATCATGATGATTTCTCCCCGTCACTCTTTTCTTCTATTTCATCCAGAAACTGCCGCAGCTCCTGAATATCAGCGTCCGCCAGCACGTCGTTTCCATACAAAGTCGCCACCAGATTCCGGACGGAATTATCATACAGCCTCTGCAAAAAATGCCTGCCTTCTTTCATCTTATAATCATTCTCCGAAACCAGCGCCATATATAAATTCATCCCCTTTGAACGGTCGCAGGTGACAAATTCTTTATCACATAATCTCGATAACGAGGTCATCAACGTAGACAACTGCCATTTTCTCCGTCCCTGCAGTTCCTTTAGAATATAATTCGACGTAACGGCCTCCCCGCTTTTCCAGATCACCTGCATGATCTCCAACTCCGCGTCCCCCAGTTTCCTGCGTACTCCGCACATAGGTCTGTTCTCCTTTCTTCTCGTATTATACGATTGTATAACACATTATACATTTGTATAATTGTTTTGTCAAATAAATATTTAGCAGATTTCTGCCTTTCTTTACCAAAAAGATACAAAACGGCAAAAAGACGCCGATTACTTCATTGGTACAAAGCAATCGACGCCTTCCTTCTCTCATTCTTTTATCCTGCCCCCGCGCCTTCTCATCCGCTTACGCAAACATCCACTCCACGATCTTCTCAGCGTACTCGCTCCAGAACTTCATATCATGGATGCCCGGCCCTTCTTTATAAATATGTTCCACGCCCAAATTTGTCAGATACTGATCAAACGCCCGGTTCGGCTCTAACAGAAAGTCCTCCGTACCGCAGCACATATAGATCTCCGGTATTTTCTTTGCGTCATTTTTTAATTTACGGACAAGTTGTTCCGGATTATTATCACTCTCCAGCACATGCTCCAGATCACCGAAACACTCCCTGTAATACTCGTAATTTGCCACACCGTTATCCTCGCCCGCTTTCATCTTTGCGATCTCATGCATAATAAGCGCCGAAGACATTGCCCCGGTCTTCCCGAATGTCTGCGGATAGGCAAATGCCGTATGCAGCGCGCCGAATCCGCCCATGGACAAACCAAGAACATAGGTATCTTCCGCCTTCTCTGCCAGTCCGAACGTCTTGCGGACATATTCGACCAGTTCTTCACCCACATAAGTCTGAAAAGCATGTCCCGTCGACAATCCGTTCAAATAGAAACTGTTCTCCACGCTCGGCATCACAATGGCGAAATTGTATTTCTGCGCCTGCTCCTGCGAAACCCAGTTACCGGCCTTTCCCGTATAGCCGTGCAGCAAAAACAGTGTTTTCATTTTTCTTTTGTCATAAACAGACGCTTCCTTCGGTATGTCTTCCCTGCTGTCATTGGGAATAAACATTTCAAAGGACGTCTCCCTTCTTAAAGCGTTGGAAAAAAAGTCGATTCTAAAATAAGCCATACTGCTCCCTCCTGAAATATGTATTTATCATGTTTATTATACTGCACTCTACGGCAGCCGTTCATCAGCGATCATGCATTGCCTTTTTTATCCGGTTCAGGGCTTCCGCTAACACGCTTCTTGGACACGCGACATTGACTCTCTGAAACCCGCTTCCGCTCTCTCCGAACATCTGCCCGGCATCCAGCCAGAGTTTTGCCTTATGAATGATCAGATTCTCCAGTTCTTCCGTACCAAGACCCGTATCCCTGAAATCCAGCCACACAAGATAAGTGCCTTCCAAGTCCGTCATGCGCACGCCGGACAGATTTTCTTCCACGAATCTTCTGGTAAAATCGATATTTTCTTTGACATAAGCAAGCATCGCCCGGTACCATTCTTCCCCATGCTGATAAGCCGCCTCACACGCAATGATGCCCATAATCCCGACCTCACTGCTTCCCGCCGCGTTCATCTCTCCATAAAACCTGTGTCTTAATTCCCGGTTTGGTATAAAAATATTTGAAATCACCAGACCCGCCAGATTAAAGGTCTTACTTGGCGACGTACAGGTAATGCTGTTCTCGGCATATTCTTTTTTCAGTCCGGCAAACACGGTATGAGTTCCCCGGAAAACAAAATCGTGATGGATCTCGTCACTGACAACGATCACCCCGTGCCGTAAACATATATCCCCCAGCTTCGTCAGCTCCTCCTCATTCCAGATCCGTCCCACCGGATTATGAGGATTACAGAGCAGAAAGAGCTTGATCTTCTCCTCCTGAATCTTTCTCTCAAAGTCTGCAAAATCAATATGGTAGCGGTTATCTTCTCCGATAAACAGCGTATTATTCACCACTTTCCGCCCATTATCCTTAATGACCGCCGCAAACGGATAATAGACCGGCGGCTGAATCAAAACGCCGTCTCCCGGCTGTGTATAAGCCCTGACCGCCATCGCCAGCGCAAAAACGACGCCCGGCGTTTTGATAAGCCAGTCTTCCTCTACCTTCCAGTCATGGCGCCGCTGCATCCAGTCCCTTACGATATGAAAATACGGTGTCTGTACGTCGCTGTAGCCGAAAATACCTTCTTTTACCCTTTCGGCAAGCGCATCCTCCACATAAGATGAGGTTTTGAAATCCATATCCGCAACCCAGAGCGGCAGCACGTTCTCAGGCATGCCTTTCGCTTTGGCAAAGTCATATTTCACGCACCTGGTATTTCTTCTGTTGATCACTTTATCAAAGTCAAGATTTCTCTCAGCCATATCCGTTCCCTTCCGTTTCTTTTTCTTTCTATATTTTCCCACATCTTCCCTGCAGCAGTCAATACCGGAAAATAAATGCCTTTCAGGCTGAGCGCGTCAATACCGGCTCAGGCAGACAGCGCCGCTATTATGCTGCAATTGCCAAATCTGCCGCATTGCTTTATAATAAATTCCAATACAAAGAATCCGGGTATCAGAGGATGCCCCACGAAACAATGCGGAGGTCAATGTTGAAAGAAAAGCATTTTCAACTATTGAATTTGAGTGTCTGCCGAAGCAGACAGAGAGGTGTAAAGATGAATAACCAGGAATTGTATCAACTGTTAGATTTACCGAAAGAAGTCATAAAACGGCTGAATGCCTGCGGAGAGACCAGAAACCATACGTTCCATGTCTGCGTAAGCGATCTTATGAAAGATATCGAACTTACACGCAGGCTGGATCAATTAATTACCGATGCCGTCGGAGAAGATCCCGATGGCATGAAAACGCTGTGGGAAGATTTAAATATTGCCCGGGATGCTTTTGACGAATATCAGAAAAAAGGAATTCCCGTGACGGTCTTTACGGATACCATGAAATTCTGTACGCGCTTTTTAACAGACTATTATAAAACGCATGCCTGTTACCGCTTTCAATTTGGCTGGTGGTTTCCGAGGCAGTTATCGCTGCGCGAATTCCGGATCGGCGCTTTAGAATATGAATACGGTGAGGAAGGCTATATCGAAATGCACATCCCATCGGATGCGGATATTTCCGAAGCATCCGTTCTGGAATCCCTCTCGCAGTTTAAACTGTTTTGCAGACAGTATTATCCTGCCTGGGAAAACCTGCCCTTCCGCTGCCAGTCCTGGCTGTTGTCACCTGCGCTGAAGGAACTGTTGGACGATACTTCTAAAATCCTGGCATTTCAGAAGCTGTTCGACATCGTCGAAACCGATTATGAGAGCATGGCCGCACTGGACTGGGTATTCCCCGGACATGATAAAGTCTCCGCAGACCTGCCTGAACACACAGGCCTGCAGAAAAGAATGAAAAAATATCTGCTGGAAGGAAAATCGGTCGGCTGGACAACGGGACTGCTGCGTCCTTTATAGCTCCTGATAGACAATCCGTCTTGTTCCCGTTCCGTATGGATGCGCCTTACACGTTCCGCCAAACCAGTGATACTCGACGTCTCCCTCGGTATTCCCCTTATCCAGTTCGATCGCGCCGGCAAGCTGCTCGTCAAACAGGTCCGCACCCTCCAGGCCGCGGCTGTGTCCGGTCAGTATCGAATCAAATTCCGCGCGGAAACATTTTATTCTCTCCATGCTCTTTATCAGTCCCCGCATGGGAAGCGACTCCGGCAGCTGCATCCAGATCTGCTCGATCACGCCATCTCCCGAAAACAGGATCTTATCTTTCCTGTCCAAGAGCACGATCTCTCCCGATGTATGTCCCGGCAGATAATACGCCTGCAGCTCCAGGCCGCCCAGATCAAAGATCTGTTCGTCTTCGATCGGCAGAAATTCCGGATACCGGATACCAAACTGCTTTACAGCATTTTGCAGATCGGGAAGCGCAATCGCGGCTTCTGCCACCGAAAGATCGGCAAGATTCATATAAGCCTGATCAAAACTCCAATTTCCGCCGATATGATCCACATGTCCGTGCGTATTGACACATAGAAGCGGCAGATCGGTCAGCTTCTCTGCTTCTTCTTTGACATTGACCAGACCGATCATCGTATCGATCACCATGGCCATGCGGTTTCCTGCCACAACGTATCCTGTTGCTTCGTTATGATCGTTCATCAGCCAGATATGGTCGTTTATCTGAACAATTTCCGGGTGTCTGAGTTGAATTTTCATGTCGTTGATATACCTCCTAATACCTTTAAACCGTTGACTGCTTATAATTCGTTTCGCATATCCAACCAATACCGTATTATTTATGTCGATACACAAAATTCTGGATATATGCATTCAAGCCAACATGATTATCCGTTACATACAGCTCTATCCATAATCTTTTTAATTGTCTGCAACATATTCATTTTCATCAGTTGAATAAATTATCTTATAAGTAAATTCATCTTTACTTTTTGAATCTTGATCACTCTTTACATACATATTAAATTCAACATCACATATTTCCTCTATTCCTGCATTTTCTGCAGTATCCTCATTAATCGAACAGCCAATAAGCGAAGTTGTTCCCGGCAAAACAATATTATTTCCTTCATCTGAACTCCATATCGATATGCCGTTTACACTTTGATAATTATCAAAATCGCAATAAAATGACTGGGTACTATTGTTGGTTACGTACATGTAAAAAGTTAAATAACCATATTCATAAGTGTATCCTATATATCTTATACTGAAATCCCATTCATCAATAATATAGTTTTTTACTCCCGTCGTTTCAATACCGGAATTATCAATTTCATCAAATGAGCATGCAACCCAGTCACTTTCTTCTTTATCGAACCTTATACATTGATTAAACTTATCCAGATATTTTTTATCATCTTTATCCTCTTTTACTATTATTTTAAACACCACATTATCTATCGTTTCAAATCCAGCACAACCAATATTACTCCAAAAAAAACTACATCCAATCGAAGATGTTTCCCCAGGCTTTATTGTCGTTTTTCCATTAGTAGAAGCTCTCGTATCTACTCCCTGTACATATCCAAATGATTCAAAGCTAACATCAATACTTTCTTCACTATTATTCGTAACATTATAATAAAATGTAATTTTTCCATATATATTTTCAGATGTAATATATTTTATATCTAAATAATCCGGAATATCAAAATTAAATGGCGGTTCGACTGCTGCCTGCAACAGGGGATCTTCTTCATTCATGTTATCATTTTGCTCCTCTGCAGTATGATCTTCTTCATTCATACTGTCATCTTGCTCTTCTATAGTATGATCTTCTTCATTCATACTGTCATCTTGCTCTTCTATAGTATGATCTTCTACAATAATACTATCGTCTTTACTTATTTCATTCTCTTCAACAGTTTTATCTTTATTTGATAAATCATTTTCTTTTAAAGTCTCATCAACAGTTTCTTTATCATTATTGCTAACAGCATTACTATCATTAATATCTTCTGATGTCGATGCAGCATAACTTATTAATAATCCTCTCGCATCTTGTTTATTCTTATTATCAAGTTCGATTATTTTAGTTTTTTCCTCATATTCTCCATCTTTTAAATGAAAATAGGTAATCTCAACCTTGTCTCCTTTATTATAATCAGACATAAGTTGTTTAAAATCTTCTTGTGATGTTATGTCAACCGAGTCTACTGCAATAATAATATCACCAGCTTCTAAATTGCTTTTTGCTGCAGAAGTTCCTGCATAAACTCCAGTAATATAGACTCCTTCAGATATATCATATTGCTGGACTATTGCAAAAGGTATATCTGATAATCTAATTCCAAAGTATACTGATCCTTTTTCAACTATACTTTTACAGAATATACTAATTAGCAGAACAGTTCCTATGAGTAAGATCACAATTTCTAAATTCTTTTCAGGAATCTTTTTGAATACTTCTCTGAATTTAGATTGGATGCTTTTTAGTTTATTATTTATCTGACCTATTTCATTTTTTTTGCTATCTATTAATTGAAAAGATTCTACAGGGACATTTCCTGCAAAATGTAACAACGCATTTTTAAATTCATTGACCGACTGCCAACGATCTTTTTGTCGAACAGCTAAAGCGGTCATAACAGCTTCTGCCTGTCCCTTAGTCAATGAAGGGGCAACTGCGCGAATATCAACAATCTCATCTTCCACAAGTCGATCTATACTTGTTGGGGGAGTTTGTCCGGTAATCAATTCATAGACAGAAGCTCCAAGTGCATAAACATCTGTCCAGGGTCCTTGAATTCCTTTCGTCCTAAACTGTTCTTCAGGTGCATAGTTTTTCTTCAAGATTACCGACATAGTAGTTAGACTTTCTTCTGAATATCCACGTGCAGCTCCAAAATCAAGCAGCTTAAAATTACCATGATCATCTACCATAATATTATCAGGACTTATATCCCGATGAATTATTCCCTCATTATGCATTGCCTGCAATGCATCCATTACAGGAACCAGCATATTAAATAATGTTGTATTATCCATTCGATTATTTTTGCAGTATTCGTCAAGTGTACATCCTTCAATGTACTCCATTACAATATATGCTGTAGAATTTGCCTCAAAAAAATCATAAATACCAACAATCCCTGGAGTATTTCTAAAATGAGCCATTCTTCTGGCTTCATCCAAAACTCTATCAATGCCATCTCTAAACTGATTACCGTATTTAGCAGATGATAACGGTATAACCTGTGTTGTTTTTCCAAGCGTAACATTTCGTGTCACAAGGCCTGACGGATAATACTCTTTAATAGCTACAGGAATATTTAATATAACATCCCAGCCAGAATATGTAATACCAAACCCGCCTTCTCCAAGAACTGAATTAATCCGATATCTTTTTTGCAACATGGTATTTGTCGGCAAATAATATAATACGCTAACATCAGTTTCATTTGAATTATCTGTTTTTACTGGAGACACTTCAGATACTTCTTCATCATTTTTACCTATATATAAAGTATTTTCGCCGTTTTCTGAGTTATTTCCACCTATATATACTGTACTTTCGCCATTTTCTTCCTGTTCATTTTTAGTTCCATTATTTAAATAAATTGTCTTCTCTTCGTCATTCATGCAATTATCACCCCGTGTACGCTCTATTTATCAATTTATCTTTTGTCTCTATCTACAAATTTTAAACTTACTATTCCAATGATCAAATACAGCAATGCAAATCCAATAATAATCTCCCCGGCTGTAATAACATGACCACTTTCATATGAATATGCTTCTCTTGGCGGCATTATCCAACCCAAAATATTATATGGTAAACCGTCTATATTAGCAATAGAACCCAAAGCTTCCATTCCCCATTTACTTATAGTAAAGTTTGCGACTAGCGCCATATTTCCTTTAAGATCAAATAGAACCCCTGAAAGAACAAGCTGAACTATCAAAACAAACGGCATTACTGTCATTGCCGTTGCCGCCGATTTTACGATACTTGAAACTGCAATTCCTAAATAATCCGAACTCAATAATACAATAAAAAATATAATAAAGGTATCAACCATAATACTTCCGGTAATCAATCCTTTTTGAGGAAATTCTAAAAAAACAAGGCAGATTCCCAATACAATAATCGCTTGTATGAAACAGATTATGAATTCATAGCATGCACGGGCAAGTATATAAGAAGAAATATGCATTCCTGATCTATACTCCCTCTTTATTATATCCCTCTCTTTACAAATGGCCTGAATAGAATTAAAAATACCAATCCATATACAGGCAGATATAATGGAAAAGCACCCAGATTCTGTATCAAGTCCATAAACAAACATATTATCGCCAACCACCATAACAATAAGCATGGAAATAATGCCGCCAAAAATAAAGGCCTTCCAACCACCGGTTTTAAAAAAAAGTCTTAAAAATTTGATAAAATAGATTTTAATTTGTTTGAATCTATCCAACATATGTATATATCCCTTCTACAGTTTGGAATACTTATCTATATAATAATCCGATAGTCCATCTCCGCCTTCATCAACACGATTAATTTTTTTAATAACACCTTCAAGTGATGTTGTTCCAAAAAATTCTAACGCGCCTGGCATAGAACCGAAATACGCTAAGTGTCCTATGTTGTCCTTTTCTCCTTTGGCAAGAATGACTACCTTATCAAATAAATCTTTTACTCGATCTGGCGCATGCGTTATAACCATAACAATTTTCCCCTCATCGGCAATAACTCTTAATTGTTCCATAAGACTTCTGGCAATTATTCCATCCAGACCTGAATCAGGTTCATCTAAAAAAAACAAACCGGGGTTAGATATCAATTCAACTGCTATACTTAAGCGTTTTCTCTGGCCACCGCTCAATTTCTTAACAACACTATCACGCTCTCTGGCCAGACCAAGACTGTTTAATACATGTTCGATACGGATTTCACGTTCCTGCTTAGTCGATTTAGAACCCATTTTCATCTCGGCCGCATTCGAGAGCGTTGCATAAACAGTATCTTCCAATCTAAGCAAATCTTGTTGTGGCACAAACCCCATATTACTTCGAACCTTATTATAATCTTTATAAATATCTATATTATCGTGTTCAATTATTCCTTTAGCTTTTTCATAACCTAATATGCTATTTTCTTAAACTATCCTCAAAAAGTATTGATTTTACGGCACATTTAAGGATTTAAAACTTCTAAAATACTACTAAT
>ERZ808037.1234-NODE-1234-length-17712-cov-4.700198_pt1 | contig 17712 bp, 18 predicted proteins | sample MGYA00380190_ERZ808037 | MGnify/ENA primary metagenome ERZ808037 (study PRJEB31490, sample SAMN06133399) | mouse gut metagenome | isolation source: J9 | host: mice | place: China: Chengdu | collected 2015-05 ... | reverse complement strand
GCGAGGGTCGTTGCGTTTCGCGGCTGCGGAATCGCTCACATGCCATCGCCCCGCCCGGCGCTCGCCGGAAATCGAGTCTTTTGGAGGAAGGGGTTTTATGAGTGAGGAGCTTTACGAGGCTGTGCCTGATGTGGATGCTTATTTGGCGCGGATCGGGATTGAGCGGCCGCAGGAGTTGACGCTCGAGTGTCTTGACGCGCTTGTGTTTGCGCATCAGTGCGCGGTGCCGTTCGAGGATTTGGACGTGTGCGAGAAGGCGCAGAACGTGTCGCTTGGGATTCGTGCGCTGTTCGACAAGGTTGTCGTGAGGCGACGCGGAGGTTATTGCTTCGAGTTGAACGCGCTGTTCGGGGCGTTGCTGAAAGCGCTCGGGTTCGAGACGCGTGCGTGCATGGCGCGCATCCTGATTCGGCCGGTGCCGCATCCGCTTATCAGCCATCGGGCGAATATCGTGACGATAGATGGGGTGGAATATCTCGTCGACGTGGGGCTTGCCGGACCGCAGCCCTCGTTCGCGTTGCGGCTCGAGGACGGGTTCTCGCGCGCGGGCGAAGGGCAGGAGTTCTTTGTGCGACGACACGATGATTTCTGGTGGGACATGTCTTACCGCGGCAGCAAGGAAGAGGAGCGTGCCGTGTCGCGGGTGTGCGCGATGCCCGTCGGCGAGGAGGACTTCATCCCGCTGTCGTTTTACCAGGCAGGCAACCCCGAGTCGGTGTTCCGAACGACGCGCATTGTGAACATCCGGACAGATGACGGCGCGGTCAACTTGCGCGGGTCGACGCTCGCCGTGTTTTCTGGCGGCGAGAAGATCGAGCGCGAGATTTCCGCCGACGAGCTCGACCGCGTCCTCGAAGAGCACTTCGGCATCGTCGACTGGCGATAGCAAGTTGAGCGGGTCGACGCGCAACGTCGACTTACGGGTTGATTTCCTGGAGGATGTCAAGCCAGTTGGGCAAGTAGAGCATGTGGCCGGCGTCGCTCAGCAGGTGCGTGGCTTTCGCAGAGTAGGCGGATTCGAAGTAGTCGACGAAAGACGGGGGCGTCGTGGAGTCTTGCATGCCGTGCCAGATGTAAACGGGAATGTCCGCGGGGATTGTTACGCTGTCCCGTTTTTGGCATAGGGCGTTCGCATCACAATACACGCCCATGCCGTCGTTGGCAACGGCTTCGAGGATCGCGCTCTTTATCAGCTCCGGATGCTCTTTCATGAAACGTTTTTCGGTTTCGGGAAGCGTTTCCAGGTTTGAAGCGAGCTGCTTGTCGTAGTCTTCGACGATGCCTTTCGCCATCTGCTTGAAGTAGCGCTTGGAAATTCTTTTGAACTTTCGGGACAGCAAGGCGATGAACTTCCACTGCGCGCCGACAACCCCTTTCGTTTGCGGGGTATTGAGCGGCACCATGCTGCTCGCCAGCGTGATGGAGGCGGTCATCTCGGGATGCATCTGGGCGAAGAGCTGGGCGTAATAGCCGCCTGCACTGTGCCCGATGAGCTTGGCTGACGTCACGTTGTGCGCTTTCAGCACGCTGTGGACGGCCTCGAGGAATTCCTCCATCGTGTAGCTCTCGATAGCGGGCGAATCGCCTATGCCCGGTCTGTCGAACGAGATGATGCATGTGCTGCTTTCGGCGTCGCAGTCGGGGAAGTATTCCTTCGAGCCGGTGAAGCCGTGGAAGAACAGCACGACTTCTTCCCGCCAGTCGCCGGTTCTCGTGAAAGATAGTTGCATCCCGGCTGATTCCGCCAGCTCCTTGTGATGCACGGGGCGTCCTCTTTCGTCCTTGATTTGCAATGCCGCAACATGTTATCCGATTTGCTTTGCGAGTTCAGCAAGGAGGTTTGGTTGGGCAATAACATACGTGAATGTGAATTCGAAAAATGCGACCTGGGCTTTTTGAATGATGATTATCATTCACGTATGTTATTTGCAGGTGCGCTAGATGGGAGCGGGTGGCGAGGTTGGGACATGTTGCCTTGCCGGAGCGTTAGCGGGCGAGGCGGAGCATTGTGCTTGCTCGGGCGATTTCCTCGATAGCGCGGTCGATTTCGTCGCGGGTGTTGTAGAACGCGGGGCTCAGGCGCGCGACGCTCGCGAGGCCGAACCGGTCGAGAACGGGCTGGGCGCAATTGTGACCGCTTCGCAGCGCGATGCCATGGGCGTCGACGAGGGTGCAGAGGTCGCGCGGGTGCACGCCGTCAATCGAGAACGACACGAGGCCGGCGCGTTTGGCGGGGCTGCCGAGGATGCGCAGGCCTTCGATGGTGGATAGTCCCTCGAGCGCATGAGCGACGAGCTCGTCTTCGTGCGCGGCGATGGCCTCGCGGTCGAGTGCGGTGAGGTAGTCGCAGGCTTCGGCGAGGGCAATTGCGCCGACGTAATTGGGGGTGCCGGCCTCGAGGCGCAGGGGCAGTTTTTCCCAGGTCGTGCGCTCGGCTTTCACTTCATCGACCATCTCGCCGCCGAAGTCGCGCGGATCCAGGAGCTCGAGCGCGTCCATCGTGCCGCAGAGCGCGCCGATGCCGGTGCCCGCGCCCATCTTGTGGCCGGAGAATGCGAGCAGGTCGCAGCCGAGCTCGGCCATGTCGATGACGCCGTGGCGCATGAGCTGGGCTGCGTCGAGGATGAACAGCGCGCCGGCCTTGTGGGCCATCTCCGCGATGCGTTGGATGGGATTCACCGTGCCGAGCACGTTGGAACAGCCGGCCATGGCGACGATGTTCGCCGGATGCATCGGGTCGTTCAGCAGGTCGGCGAGCCCTTCGAGGTCGATGTCGCCCGCATCGGTGACATCTGCGACGCAAAACTCGGCTCCGCGCGTGCGGCAGAGCTGCTGCCAGGGCACGAAGTTCGAGTGATGTTCCATGGCGCTGACGATTACGCGTTCGCCTGGGTGCACGAGGTGAGCCAGGCCGCGTGCGGCCATGTTCAGGCCGTCGGTCGTGCCGCGCGTGAAGATCACGCCGCGCTCGTCGGGCGCGCCGACGAAGCGCGCCACGGTCGCCCGCGCCGCCTCCAGGGCGTCGGTCGAAGCGTGCGCGAGGTGGTGCATGCCGCGGTGCACGTTCGCGTTGCTCGTGCGGTAATGCTCGGCGACGCGGTCGAGCACGCGGGTCGGCACCTGCATGGTGGCCGCGTTGTCGAGGTAGACGAGGGGATACCCGAAAATCTCCCGGTTGAGGATGGGGAAGTCCTTGCGGATTTCGCTGACGTTCAGCATGCTGCCTCCTGGTTGCTTAACTGCGGACGAGGGATTGGGCGAAATCCTTGATCCGCGCGACGATGGCGGTTTGGCCGGCGACGCGCTTCGAGTCGAAGGCGTAGGCCAGGTCGGTTCGTTGGATGTAGTCCACGTCGCAGCCAACGACATCGGCTGGCGGCTGGTTGTCGAACATTTCCTTCAAGATCTGGATCGTTCCCCGGATCATGAGTGTGTCGCTGTCGGCCTCGATGACGGGCCGGCCCTCGACTTCGTGCAGGTAAAGCCACACCTGGGATTGGCAATCCTTCACGAGGACGTCGTCGCGCTTGCGCTCTTCGGGCATCTCGTCGAGCAGGCTCGCTTTCGTCAGCAGATATTCGAATTGGTTAAACGGGTCGCCCGCTTCTTCGATCTCGCAGACGATGCGCTCTTGGATTTCCTGGGGTGATGCCATGGTTCTCTCCGTTCGTGATGGGCCGGGTGGGCTGATTGTCAGGCCCGCTGTCTACATCGCTGCCAAAATGCGCGCTTTCGCGTTTTCGAATTCGGCTTCAGTGATGGCGCCGGCCTCGAGCAAGCTGTGGAACTTCTTAATCTCGTCTGCCGGGGAAGCTACGCTGGGGGCTGCAGGCTGCGCGGCTTGCGTCGCGCGTGCATCGGCCGCGACGAGCGCCGCATCTGCGAGCCGGGCGCGGTCGAAGCTTTCGTTTGCGAGAGCCGCGCGTCTTGTCGCGCCATCCGAATCAGCTGCGAGCAAGGCGAGCGCGCGCTCCGATGTCCGCGCATTGCCTGCCGCGAGCTGGCGGACGCGCACGTCCTCGCTTGTTGCGAGGAGGTCGAGCGCCGCAGTCGGTGCCGATGCGTTGCCGGCCACGGCGCGGCGAATGCCTTTGCCCTCGTCGCGAGCGAGCGCTTCGAGCACATCGGCAGGCGTTGCCTCGTTGGCGGCGACGCGGACGCGCGTGTGCACGTCGTCGTCTTCTGCCAAGCGCGCGAGCGCATTCGGCGGCGTCGCGGGGTTTTCCGCTACATGCCGCCGCACGTTCTTCTCGGCATCGCCCGACAGCTCCCCGAGCGTGTCCGCGCCTGCGTCTTTCCGCGCCGCCACGCATGCTCGAACAACTGCCGAAGCATCTCGTGCAAGCGACTCGAGCACGCCAGATGAAACATCGTGGGCCTGCGCGATGCGCTTGCGGACGTCCATGTCTGCATCGTTTGCGAGCGTTTCAAGCAGTTCGGCGGGAAGGGCCGGGTTGGAAGCGGCGCTGCACCTCACCGAGGTTTTCTCGTCGACGGCGAGCCCGGCGAGCAGCCGGCTGGATGCTCGCGGGTTTGCGGCGACGTGGCCGCGGATCTGCTCGACTTCGTCGTGGGCAAGCGTCTCGAGCACTGCAGCCGGAGCGCTCGGATTGCCTGCGACATCCCAGCGCGTGTTCTCGTTCTCGTCGGCGACGTGCTGTTCGAGCATTGCGGGGGGAATGGCGGGATTGCGCAGGGCGGCACGCCTCACATCTTCGTCCTGGTCGGTGGCGAGCGCCTCCACGGCGTCAGCCGGTAAGTGCGGGTTCATGGCGGCGAAGCCCCGGATCCAGTCCTCGCTGTCGCACGCCAACAGCCTCAGCGCCTCCTCGGGCGCGTCGGCCCGCGATGCCACTACGCGTCGCACGCCCTCGTCGGCGTCCTCGGCGAGAAGCGTCAGGACATCGGCTGCCGTAGCCGGGTGGTGTGCTACGCGCTCGCGCACCTGCTCGACCGGGTCGGTTGCGAGCTTGCTGAGCAGCGCCGGTGTCGCGTTGCCGTTGCAAGCGACTTTCACGCGCACGTTGGGCTCGGGGTCGGCGGCGAGTGACTCGAGGCATGAGGCGGGTGTGTTCGAGTGCGCCGCCACGCGTCGGCGCACTTCGGCGTCGTAGTCGCGTGCCAGCTCTTCTAGCACGTCAGAGCCCGTTTCAGCTCGTTCCGCGAGGGCGCGCCTCGCTTCGTCTTTCCCGATGCCGGTCATGATGCTAACCGTTCCTTTCGCTTATGAGTCAAGCCGTCTGCCCAGATGACCTGTTCCAGTTTGCTTTTCAGCGGGCGAATTCTTCATTGTCGCGCGCGTCGAACAGCGCGTCGGCGAGCTGCGTGATGGTTTCGAGGCTCGCGGAGTATTCCGGCGTGAACTTCACGCCGAGCGAGCGCTGCAGCGTCATCGACAGCAGCACTTTCTTGATGTCGGTCGAGCTTTGGTTCGTGCACGTAGTCGAACCCTCGGCCAGTTTGACGCTCTTGTCGGCGTTGCGCAGCATCTTCTCGACGCTCTCGTTCGCCAGCTTCAAGAGGTCCTCGGTGCCGGCCTGCGCGCACTCTTCTTCAGTCAGGAAGAACTTAGCCAGCGTGAATGCACGCACTTCGCGGCGGAAGCCGTCACGGTCAAAATCCCCCTCGAGCAGCCGCTCCAAGGCGGCGTCGGCATCGAGTGCGGCTAAGTCAAGCCGTTCTTTCAGTGTCATCTTCTCAGTCATGGCGCCCCCCTCTGCAGCACCGCCTTACAGAACCTCTGCCCGCAGCTCATCATGAATTCGCTGCGGGCAGAGGCGGTCAAACCTATGCGGTCCTTCGCGGACCTTTGCGACCAGACGCTTACGCGTTCACGATCTCCAGGCCGAGCAGCTCGCCGAGCTCGATGACTTCTTTCTCGAAGTCGCCGTAGATCAGCGGCATGTGGTTGCCGATGGCGGCCTGCTTGTGGAAGAAGTCGTTGGAGTCCTTCACCTGGAAGAAGACGCCCATAGAGCAGTTCGTCTGGTCATAGCCCATCGACGTGAGGATCGTGCCCTTGGCGACGAACAGCTTCTCGCACGTCGGGTCGACGCGGCACATCGTGATGACCTGGCCCTTGTCGGCCTCGAACTCGTAACGGAACGTCGCGCCGAAGCCGGAACGGGCGAACTCGCGCACGGCATAGGGGCGGAAGTCCTCGTCGAACGACTCCCAGCGGCGGTTCGGCACGGAGTGGAACGTGAGAACGACGTTCTCGGCGTCGGCCAGCTCCTCGGTCTTCTCGTCGACGTGCTCCGGCGTGAAGAACAGCGCCTTCGGCAACGGGGCGCGGACGCCGTTGCGGATCGGGCTCGTGAAGCAGTTGCCCATGTAGGACGGACGGCGGCCGATGGACTGCAGCATGAGCTTCGCCACGACGGCTCCGAGGTCATACTCGCACGCAGACGGGATGCCCTGCTCGTTGTTGAGCGAGTGGTTCAGGCACATCGTGAACTGCTTCTCGTTCAAGCGGCGCGTCGCGCAGAGGTCCGGGCACGGGCAGGTGAAGCAGTTGCATTCGTAGTAGTCCATGAACTTGTTGATGCCGTGGTAAGCCTCGACGGACTTCTTCACCATCTCGCGGGTCATCTGGCACTCTTCGGCGCCGTCGATGATCTCGTCGGTCAGCTCGTCGATGGCCTTCTCGTCCTCGGCGGTCAGGTTCAGGCCCTTGCGGCCCGGCGTGCAGTGGTTGCTCATCGGGTCGTCATAGCTGATCTGGTCGAGCAGCTCGTGGGCCGACACGAAGCGGATGCGCGTGCCGAACTTGGCCGTGATCTTCTCGGGGTCGATGATGGAGTCCGGGGCGCTCACGGAAACGGCGCTCGTCATGCGCGTCGCGGCGAGGATCTTGGAATCCTTCAGGACCTTGCGGGCGCGCAGGATGGTCATGTATTCCGTCGCCTCGGTCCAGTCCTCGAAGGAGTAGAACTCAAGGCCGCGGGCCAGGAACTCGGCCGACGTGATGGCCGAAGCGCAGCAGGCCTGGGTGATGGCGCAGGGCTTGCCGACGCGGCTCGCGAACTCGAGCGCCAGGTCGTAAGGACGGCTCGCATAGCCGATGTAGTAGAGGTCGACTTCCTCGCTGCCCTCGGCGAGCGTCTCGAGCATCTCATCCTTGGTCAGGAACTGCTCGTCGCGCTCGACCTTGACCGGCTCGAGCAGGTTGACGACGTCAGCCGGCATCGCGGCCTGGAGCTGGGCATACCAGCCCTTGAACTTCTCGGCGGCCATGTGCAGGTCGAATTCCTTTTCGAGCTGCATTCCCTCGCCGAAACGGCAGGGGCCCTCGAACATGTATTCATGATAGAGGGTGAGGAACATCGGCTTGACGTTCAGGCGGATGTCCTCATGTTTCTTGATTGCCATTTACAACTTCCTTTCTCGTCTTCTCCCGCAGCGTCCTGCTGCGATTCGAAAGGTTAGTTGCCGGGCATGAGGTGCGTCATGGGGCGAAACCAAGCTAAATGCCCGATTTCCATTGTGCATTTTGCAATAGTGTCGTTTCGCGGACGCGATAGGCCAGCAGGAAGTCGAAGCGCATGGCCGGATCGTTCGTATCGATGCCATATTGGCTCTCGATCCGGTCGATGCGGTACTTCACGTTGTTGCGGTGCATGTGGAGCTTCTCTGCGATGACCGATGCGCGGCGCTCGTTGATGAGGTATTCGTAAAGGAACTCGTAATTGTCGGTGCGCGCCGTCGTGTCCTGGTTCGCGATGTCATCGAGGACGTAGCTCGCATAGGTGCGGGCGGCCAGGTTCTCCTCGCCGCTGTGCTTGACGAGGTAATCGATGCAGCAGCGGTCGAACGAGAAGATGCGCGACCAGTTTTGCGGCAGGTCGAGGTTTTCCTTGCGGCCGACTTTCACGGCGCCGATGTCGTGGGCCTGGCGAGCCTGTTCGAAGGCCGCTGTCGCTTGCTCGATGCGCGTGAATTTCGAGCTGCGCCCGCACACGAGCTCGTGCTTCTGCATGAGGTCGTTCAGGCGCGCCGACATCGAGCGATGCCCGAGCGGGCACGTGCCCGACTGGCAGTGCAGGGCGCATTTCGCGCTTTGGCAGTTGAAGCACAGGATGGCGACCGTTTCTCCCATCGAGACGGTTTTCGCGGGCGCGACCAGGCGCGTTATTTCGGAAAGCAGGCGGTGCGGGGGCACGTTGCCGCCGCAGTCGCCGACGTAGAACAGGCAGAAGCGCGCGTCTTGTGGCAGGCCCATCGTCTGCGCGCGCTCGCGCACGGCGAGCCGGTCGCCGGCGTTTCCGGCGAACAGGTCGCGCAGGAACGTGTCGATGGCGTTGCCGGACGGCTTGTCGTCGGGATAATCGCGCAGGGCATATCGCTCAACGCGCTCGGCGAACATCTCGTAGATGTCGAGCAGGTGGCCCGTCGGGTCGGCCATGTTGCACATCATCACGATGATCAGCGAGAACGAATCGGAGGTCTTGAAAGACTTGACGACAGTGACATATTTGCAGATCTCGAACGAGTCGTTGACGATGAAGCCGTCGTCGCGCGACCAGGGCTTGAAGCGCTTGTGCAGCTTGAATTTCCGGATGTTCTCGTCGGTGTGGTAGCCGTGGCTGATGAGCTCCTGGGTGATGTGGTCGTCGCAGGGGACGTCCTTCGTGTAGGCGAGGAGCTTGAGCGCCGGGTCGAGGATGACCACGTTGTTCAGCAAAAAAGGCGTGCTCACGTCGACGAGGTCCTGCAAGGTGCCGCCAGTCGACGAGATCGTGTCCATGTCGCGTTCCCAGCTGCCATATCTGAAGAACGTCTCAAGCAGCGCGTTGAACGTGTTGCTCGGCGCCCGTTCGGAAAGGACCGACATCACGGCGCGGTCGTCGGGTTCTCGGTCGTCGGGATTGACGTAGAGCGCGTGATAGCCCGCTTCCATGACGGCGGCGGTCGCGTCGCGTTCGGTTGTCAGGTAGAGCATGTCGCGGCTGCCGAGCGAGTCGGGCCCGAGATAGAGCCGGAAGTCGTCGAATTTCAGGTTTCCGGTTTCATGGCGCACGATGTCCCCGCACGAGCGCAACTCGTGCTCGATGATGTTGAGCGTCAGGCTCATCAGGTCCCCTCTCCCGATGAAGCGTCATTGAAGGAAAATGTTAGCGAAACCGGTCAGGAAATCCATGTGCCCGATGCGCTTTTTCGGGGTGTTCTATTGTGCGAAATGCACAATGAAAAACTGGTGCAATCATGCAGGCTGATTGTGCTAGAATTCGAAATCGACAACCGATTTCAATTAGGGTAACAGTTGACGGCAGCACAGCAGCGCAGATATAAGACAAGGCAACGCGAGGCCATCGCCGCTTACCTGGCGGAGCACGCGGAGCGTCACCACAGCGTCGACGATGTGTGGTCCGGCGTGCTCGCTTCCGGGGAGAGCGTGGGGCGCACCACGGTGTATCGCTGCCTGGAGACGATGGTCGCCGAAGGGCTGGCGCTCAAGGCGACGGCTCCGGGCGGGGAGGCGCGTTACCGCCTTTCCGGCGGCAACGGCTCCGGGCAGCTCGTCTGCCTCGCGTGCGGGCGCGCGTTCTCGATCGAGTGCCGCACGGCCGAGGATTTCGCGGATCATGTCTTGGCCCATCATGGGTTCGAGGTCGATGCTGCGCGCACAGTCCTTTACGGCACGTGCGAGGCTTGCCGGAAACGCCGGGAATGAGCGACGTCATCGTGTTTTCGAGCTCAAAAGCCTTGCGGACCCTTCGCTCCCGCGCGCTCGCCCGCTTCGCGTGTGCGGCGGCGATCGCGTGCGTTGCGGTCATTGAGGCGCTTCATGGGCACGAGTGCTGCGGAGACGGCTGCCTGCTGTGCCTCGTGGCCGCTTTCGCGCACGTGCTGTTGCTCCTTTGCATCAGCGTGTTCGCCGTTCAACCCGTCCTTCATGCCATCGCGAGCGCGGGGCCCTTGCCTGCGTCGCGCATGCGCGACGCATTGTCGCGGCGCCTGTTCCCCGGGCGCATCGGCGCCATCTTGTCCGCCGATACTCCATTGAGCATGAGGGTGGTGCTCCGCATTTGATCTTCGCTTCGCCGGGCGTCGCTCGGCAACAAGGGCGAAGATAAAAATGCGTTGCGGCCGTGAGGCCGCGAAGGAGTGAGTTTCATGATGAAGAAAGTTTTCAGTGCCGTCGTCGCGGCGGCAATTCTCAGCATCGGCTTGCTGGCGGGCTGCGCCGGCACCGGCCAGAACGCTTCGAGTTCTTCGGCGCAGCAGCCTGCCGGGGAGAAGGTGAAAGTCGTGTGCGCGACGTTTCCCGCCTACGACTGGGCGCGCGCGGTCGTGGGCGATGAAGCGGACCGGTTCGAGATCGATTATCTGATGGGCAGCGGGGTCGACCTGCACAGCTATCAGCCTTCGGTGCAGGACATCGCCAAGATCTCAGATGCCGATTTGTTCGTGTATGTCGGCGGCGAGTCCGACGGATGGGCTGAGGATGCCGTGAAGAACGCGAAGCCCGGCCTGCATGCGCTGAGCATGCTCGATGCCGTGGGAGACGCGGTCGTCGAGGAAGAGGTCGTCGAGGGCATGCAGGCCGACGAGCACGAGCACGGCGATGCGGAAGGGGCAGAAGAAGGCCATGACCACGAGGCCGACGAGCACGGGCACGGCGATGCGGAGGAGGCCGATGCGCACGAGGCACACGAGCACGGCGATGCCGAAGAGCCCGAGCATGACGAGCACGTGTGGCTCTCGCTCAAGAACGCGAAGACGGTTGTCGATGCCATGGCGGGCGAGCTCGCGAAGATCGACGCCGAGCATGCTGACGCCTATGCCGCGAACGCGAAGGCCTATGACGCGAAGCTCGTCGAGCTCGACGGGAAGTTCGACAAGGCGGTCAAGTCAGGCGCGAAGGACACGGTCGTCTTCGCCGACCGCTTCCCGTTCCGCTATCTCGTAGACGATTACGGCTTGAACTATTACGCCGCGTTCGTCGGCTGCTCGGCCGAGACTGAGGCCAGCTTCGAGACGGTTGCGTTCCTCGCGAAGAAGGTCGACGAGCTCGGGCTTTCGAGTGTGTTCACAATCGAGAACTCCGATCAGGAAATCGCGAAGACCGTCATCGAGAACACTGAGGGCAAGAACCAGCAGATCCTCGTCATGGACTCCCTGCAGTCCGTGAAGGATTCCGACGTGGAAGCCGGCAAGACCTATCTTTCGGCCATGGAGGAAAACCTGGACGTCCTTACCAAGGGCTTGGCGTAAAGGAGCTGTGATGGCCTACCTCACCTGCACGGCGCTTGCCGTGGGATATGCGGGAGCGCCCGTGGCAAGCGGCGTCTCCTTCTCCGTCGCGCGCGGCGACGCGCTGTTTGTCATCGGCGAGAACGGCGCAGGGAAGACGACGCTCATGAAGACGCTGCTCGGGTTGCTGGAGCCGCTGTCGGGCTCCGTTGCGTTCGGAGATGGGGCATCTCCCGCGAAGGTAGGCTATTTGCCCCAACGGGGCGAGTCTCAGCGCGACTTTCCGGCCTCGGCCTGGGAGGTCGCGCTGTCGGGGCGCGCGAGCCAGCTCGGCGCGCGGCCGTTTTTCTCGCGCGCCGACAAGGCGGCCGTCGAGGCGGCCTTGGAACGTGTGGGCGCGCTCGACTTGCGCGGAAGGCCGTTCGGGTCGCTTTCGGGTGGTCAGCAGCAACGCGTCATGCTGGCGCGCGCGTTGGCGTCGGACCCGCTGCTGCTCGTGCTCGACGAGCCGACGACGGGGCTCGACCCCGAAGCGGCCGAGGCGTTTTACCTCACCATCGACGAGCTTCGGGCGAACGGTGCGGGCGTGATCGCGGTGTCGCACGACGTGGGCGCGGCGCTTTCCCACGCGACCCACGTGCTCGAGGTCGGCGCTGGCGCAGCGTGGTTCGCGCCAGCGGCCGGGCGAGGCGGGGAAGGGGGCGCGGCATGGGAGTGCTAGAGCAGTTGGCGGTTTACCTCTCCTATCCGTTCGTCGTGAACGCGCTCGTCGTGGGCGTGCTCGTTGCCTTGTGCTCATCGCTTCTGGGGACGACGCTCGTGATGAAGCGCCTCTCGTTCATCGGCGACGGGCTCTCGCATGTCGCGTTCGGCGCCTATGCTGTGGCGGCGGTCGCGGGCGTGACGCAGAACATGCTGGTGATCGCGCCGGTCACCGTGGTCGCCGCCGTGCTGTTGCTGCGGCGAGGGCAATCGGCGAAGGTGAAAGGCGATGCCGCCATCGCCATGATGGCGGTGACGGCGCTTGCGGCGGGCTATCTCATCATGAACGTGTTCGGCACGCGTTCGAACGTGGCGGGCGATGTGTGCTCGACGCTGTTCGGCTCGACTTCGATCCTGACGCTCTCGTCGTTCGACGTCGGCGCTTGCGCCGTGATGTCGGTCGTCGTTGTGGGCGGGTTCGCGCTGCTTTACAACCGCGTGTTCGCCGTGACGTTCGACGAAGCGTTCGCGCGCGCGAGCGGCCTTCCCGTCGGACGCTGCAACCTGGCCGTGGCGGTCATGATCGCGCTTGTCATTGTCGTGGGGATGAACCTGGTGGGCGCGCTTTTGCTTTCGGCGCTCGTCGTGTTCCCCGCGCTTTCGGCCATGCGCGTGTGCCGCACGTTCCGCAGCGTCACGGTGCTCGCCGCCGTCATCGGCGTGACGTGCGCGCTTCTCGGAATGCTCGCGTCGATTTTGCTCGGCACGCCCGTCGGCTCGACGATCGTCATGCTCGACGCGCTTTCGTTCTGCCTGTTCTGCGTTGCGGGCGCGGTCAAAGGAGGGGGTCTTTCGTGAACAAGACGGCCCTGGCGGCGTGTGCCGTTGCGCTTGCAGGCGCGCTTGCCCTGGCGGGATGCGCTGGCGCAAGCATGGATAACGGTGCGGCGAATCCCTCGCCATCCAAGCAACAGAACGTGAAAGACGTGCTCCGGCAAGGGGCAATCGCAGACGGCGGAAGCAAAAGCGCGGCTGCGGGGCTGTGGTGGCGGGCGTGTTCGAGACCTATTCCGAAGGCTCGCTCAAATTCGTGCGCCTCGCGAACGCTAGCTTGGAATAGCGGGGCGATTGGGCGGATAACGGCACCGGGGGTGTTGGCCCCGAGGCAGTTGGTCAGGTTGCACAACGGTTCGATTCCAAGTTGCAGCCGCTTACACATGGCTTTCGGGTGAGGGCGTCGGCACAATGGGGGCAGTGTTGACGATTCCGAAAGGGGAAGCCCATGGAACGCTCTCAGCTGGACAGCTATATGAACCGGATCGGCATGGAGACGCCCGCATCGCCGACGCTTGCCGCGTTGAAGGAGATCCAGAGGCGTCACATCGATGCTGTTCCGGTCGAGAACCTCGACATCATTCACGGGCGGTTGCCGTTGTCGCTTGCGACCGGCGACTTGTTCGACAAAGTGGTCGTGCGTCGGCGCGGCGGGATCAGCTTCGAGTTGAACTTGCTGCTCGCCGAAGCGCTGCGCGATTTGGGGTTCGGCGTGAAGCTCATGTCGGCGCGGCATCCGAGATATGGCCACGAGTTCGACCACGCGTTCCTCATGGTGAGCGTGCCGGGCGAGACGGGCGAGTGGCTCGTCGACGTCGGGTTCACCGAGGGGGTTCCGACGCCGCTGTTGTTCGACGCGCGTTTGTGGCAGGGCGACGGGCGCGATGAGTTCACGTTCCGCGCGGACGGTGCGCGCGAGGGCGCATGGCAGCTGGTCCGGCGCTGCGGGGACGAAGAAGCGCTTGTCTACTCGTTCGAGCTCAAAGAGCACGAGCCCGCTGAATATGAAGATCAGTGCACGTGGTTCTGCATGGACGAGGACAGCCGGTTCACGCAGGGGCCGTTCGTGTTCGTGCAGCGGCCCGAGGGGCGGCTTTGCTTGTCGATGGACACGGTGGTGAACATGCGCACCGGCGAGCAGGTCAGGTCCGTCATCAAGAGTCGCGAAGAGGGACGTGCCGTGTTGCGCGAGCTGTTCGGGCTCGAGTTCGACGGCGCCGCATTCGATGCGCTGGATGACAAGTTCGGTTTCAAGCGCGTGTTCGCGGCGCTCGACGAGGACGGGCTGCAGGACGCGGTCATCGAGCGCGCGGCGCGCATCGCGATCGCCGAGAAGGCGCATGTGCGGTTCGGCCACGTCGTGAAGGAGCCGGAAGGCGGCTGCGAGTGCGGTTTTCCCGCTTACATCCAATCGGTGCGCGAGCACATGAACGCTATCGTCGCGGCGAAGTTGGCCGAGATGGGGGCGACAGACGACTTGTTCGGCGGCGAGGTCGTGGTCGTGGGTTCGGGCTCTCCGGCCGACGCGACCATTGACGAGCCGGTTGATTATGCGCCCGAGCAGCTCGTCGAGTCGCTTGTCAAGCCATTCGAGCCCGACGTCGTCGTGTGCGGCGATTCCGGCAAGTCGAAGCTGCGCTCGTTCTTGCGCGGCAACGCGGGCGACTACCTTGCGCGCAAGCTCGACTGCGAGGTCGTGAGGGTTGCGAGTGCATAGCCGGGGGCTTTGCCCTCTGGTTTGAGCGAGTGGAACCGCGGCCGGGTCACGGTCGCGGTTTCGTTGCGAAAACTGCGGGTTTTGCCTTGGGTGGTCACGGGCTCGGTTAAAGGCATCCAGAAGGAAGGCGCCAGGATTGTGCAGCATGGCCGTGTTGGGCTGCGGGCGCTTGACTTACAATTTCCCACGTTTGTCATTGTGAAAACGAGGGCAGGGGGAGTGCGGACGCTGGCTCTGTCTGCCTTGGCCGACGAAGGGGAGCTTTTCGAATGAGCATGGGCGAGTTGTTATGTGCGGACTCGGCTCCGGGCGATTCGGGGATGGCGGCGTTGCGCGATCTCGAGGAGCGCATCGCGGGAGCCGACGAGGCGGCGCGGGCGCGCGCGATTGACAAGTGGAACGCGGTTGCGAAACCCATTGGCTCGCTCGGGATGCTCGAAGACGCCGTAGTGCGCATCGCGGCGCTCACGGGCTCGGAGGACGTGCGGATTGGCAAGCGCGCGGTCGTGGTGATGTGTGCCGACAACGGCGTTGTCGCGCAGGGCGTCTCGCAGTGTGGACCCGAGGTCACGAAGGCGGTCGCCGTGTCGCTTGGCAAGGGCGTGTCGTCAGTGTGCGCGATGGCGCGTGTTCACGGCATCGACACGGTTGCCGTTGACATGGGGATGTCCGAGGTCGGCGACGAGGGCGTTCCCGGCGTGCTCGACCGGCGCGTGGCGCGCGGGACAGGCGACATCTCGGTCGGGCCGGCCATGACGCGCGATCAGGCGCTTCAGGCGATTCGCGCGGGCGTCGATTTGGTTGGCGAGCTAGCGGGGCAGGGCTATCGCCTCCTCGTGAGCGGCGAGATGAGCATCGGCAACACGACGACGTCGTCGGCGATGACGGCGGCGCTGCTCGGCATGCCGGTCGAGGACGTGACCGGGCGCGGCGCGGGACTCGACGATGCGGGGCTTGCGCGCAAGGTCGGCGCTATCGAGCGCGCGCTCGAGGTGAACGCGCCCGATGCCGGTGACGCGCTCGACGTGCTCGTGAAGCTCGGTGGGTTCGACATCGCCGGGCTCGTCGGGCTTTTCATCGGCGGCGCGGTGCATCGCGTGCCGGTGGTCGTCGATGGATATATCAGCGCGCTCGCAGCCTTCACGGCTCAGCGTCTTTGCCCGTCGTGCACGTGTGCGATGCTTGCGTCGCACGTTTCGGCTGAGCCGGCGGCGCGGCGCCTTTTGGACGAGCTCGGGCTCGATGCGCCGATCCAGGGCGGCCTGCGTCTCGGCGAGGGCACGGGCGGGGTTTGCCTCGTGCCGTTGCTCGACTCGGCGCTTTCGCTTTACAACGGCATCACATTCGACGCGTCGGGAATCGAGGCTTATGATCCTGATTTGAATGTCGGTTGAAAGGGATGGGATGATTGCGCTGGTGACAGGCGGGGCTTCTTCGGGGAAGAGCGCGTTTGCGGAGACGCTGGCTCTTGCGTTCCCGGGGCCGCATGCCTATGTCGCGACGATGAAGCGCGGCGGCGCCGAGGCCGAGGCGCGCATCGAGAAGCATGTGCGTGCGCGTGCCGGCAAGGGATTCGATACGGTCGAGCTTGCCGGGGAGCCAATCGAAGGAGGCGGGGATGATGGCGTGTTCGCTTGTCCTCGCCCGCATGATGGTGGAGGGTCGTTGCGTTCCGCTGCTGCGGAATCGCTCACACGCCATCATCCCCGCCTCCTTCGATTGGCGGGAACGGTGCTTGTTGAGGACTTGTCGAACTTGCTGCTCAATGGGCTTGAAGGCGCGCTGCCGGAGTTGCTTTCATGCGAGAACGCGGTGGTCGTGACGAACGAGATCGGGTGCGATGGCGTGGCCTATGATGAGTTCACGGCAGAGTTCATCGAAAGGCTCGGCGCGCTTTCGTGCGAGGTGGCGGCGCGGGCCGATGTGGTGGTCGAGGTTGTGGCCGGGGTTCCGGTCGTCGTGAAGGGAGAGTTGCCGTGGGCGTGTTGAGGTCGTTGGCGCTTGCGTTTTCCTGCTTTTCGAAGATTCCCGTTCCGCAGGTCGAGTGGAACGATGCGAACAAGCGCTTCATGATGGCGTGCTTTCCGCTCGTGGGCGTGGTGTCGGGCGCGCTGGTCGCGTTGTGGTGTTGGGTGTGTGCGGCGGTCGGGTTTGGCGTCGTGCTGCGCTCGGTCGGAATCGTGCTCGTGCCTGTTGCGGTGACGGGCGGCATTCATCTTGATGGGTTCTCGGATGTGGTCGACGCTCTGTCGAGCCATGCGGACCCCGAGCGGAGGCGCGCTATCCTAAAGGACCCGCATGTGGGCGCGTTCGCGGTGATCGGCGTGGCTGCTTACCTTCTTTTATATGCCGGCGTTGCATCCGAGATGCTCCTCGATTGGCGCATCGTGGCGCTGTTGGCGCTCGTGCAGGTGGTTGTGCGGTGTGAGAGCGGGTTCGCGACCGTTGTGTTCTCCGGCGTGGGCGAGGGGATGCTTGCGTCGTTTCGGATGTCGGCGTCGCGGGGGAGCCTCGTGGCGATTTGCGTCGAATATGTCGCGGCCGCGGTTGCGATGGTGGTTGTTTGCCCCGTTCCGGGAGCGGTCGCGATTGCGGCCGGGCTCATGTGCCTCGTTGCGTTGAAGCCGTTTGCGCAACGTAATTTCGGAGGTATGAGCGGGGACGTGGCCGGTTTCTTCTTGCAAGTGTGCGAGCTCGTCATGGTGGCGTGCGTCGTGTTCGTTGCGAAGGCGGTGGGGCTGTGATCTTGGTCGTGGGAGGCATTGCATCGGGCAAGAAGACCTATGCGCGAACGCTCGGGCTCGCCGACGATGCGTGCGCGTTCGACGTGCACGAGCTCGTGAGGGCGGGAGCTGCCATCGATGAGCTGGTCGAGCAGCTTGCCGGCAAGGCTGTCGTCACTTGCGCGGAAGTGGGTGCAGGTGTCGTGCCGCTCGATGCGAGCGAACGCGCGTGGCGTGATGCGGCGGGCGAACTCATGCGCAAGCTCGCGGGCCGGGCCGATCGGGTCGTGCGGATGACGTGCGGCATCCCCATCGTCTTGCGCGATCGCGTCGAGCTCGTGCTGATTCGCCATGGGCAGACGCCGGGCAACGGGCGGCATGAATATGTCGGCGTGCTCGACCAGCCGCTCAGCGAGGAAGGGCGTGCGCAAGCGCTTGCGGCGGGCGCCGACGAGCGAGTGGAACGCGTTTACGTCTCGAAGCTCGCGCGCACGCATGAAACGGCCGCGATGATGTTCCCCCGGGCGGATCAGGTTGTCG
>ERZ808037.1230-NODE-1230-length-17738-cov-36.160636_pt1 | contig 17738 bp, 17 predicted proteins | sample MGYA00380190_ERZ808037 | MGnify/ENA primary metagenome ERZ808037 (study PRJEB31490, sample SAMN06133399) | mouse gut metagenome | isolation source: J9 | host: mice | place: China: Chengdu | collected 2015-05 ... | reverse complement strand
CGCCATTAACTCTCGAGCCTCAAAAAATATTGGGCTATTCAGAACGAGAATTTTTGCACTTCGTTATTGAATCCTCGTATGTCTTAAAAGGTATCACTGAAGGCTGCCCAACACAAGGAAAACCAGACCTATAAGCAGAACGGAAAGGTCGATGAGCTTTGCACGTATGTTTTTCTCGTGTAGAGCTATGACTCCGTAGAAAAATGACACGATCACACTTCCGCGACGTATCATCGACACCACCGCTATCATGGATCCGTCCATTGAAAGGGAATAGAAATAGGCTATGTCGGCTATGGTGAGGAACACCGATATCAACGGGATGGTCCATCGCCAGCGCAAGGGGACAGACATGCCGCTGACCTTCATTATGATCCAGAGCGCGGCACCCATTATGACAAGCTGGTAGAGCGAGTACCATGCCTGAACTTCAAGCGGCTCGAAGCGTGTGAGAAGGAACTTGTCGTAAAGCGCACTTACAGCCCCGAGAGAGGTTGCGCCTATCGCCATCCACACCCACCGGCTATGCTTGAGGGAAAATCCTTCCCTGCCCCCCACCCTGCTTATGAAGAACAGAGACCAGAAACCGAGTATTACGCCGGCCCACTGCCATGCGTTAAGGCGTTCGCCGAATATAAGGAGCGCACCTACAAGTACAAGCACAGGGCGGGAGGCGTTAACGGGTCCGGCTATGGTGAGCGGCAGATGCTTGATGCTTGCATAGCCAAGGAGCCATGACCCGAGCACTATGCCGGATTTCACAAGTATGAAGCCGTGGCCGGCGAGTGTGTTGCCCAGCCCGTAATTGCCATGGGCGATCCCCGTTATTATCACAGGAAGCATGAAAAGCGCGCTGAAACATGTGTTGAGGAAAAGCACTCCGAGGACATTGTTGCCGCTTACGGAGAGCTTCTTCATCACATCATAAAAGCCAAGGCACAGAGCCGACAGAGTAGCGAGAAGAACCCACATATGCAAGGAATTGAGATGTCATGGGGAGGGAGGCAGGCTCCGCGAGTAAAATCACGCCATAGAGGGCCTGGGATCGGACACAGGGGCAAGCTTGTTGGCCATCACAACGGCCTTGGTAATATGGTCGCATATATGGTCCTCGCCAAGAAGCTTGTCCACACCGGCATTGACGAGCGCGGCGCGCACATTGTCCTTAACACCTGACAGTACCACATGTATCCCTTCATCGCGCGATGACTTTATCAGTGTCTCGAGGTTGTGTAGGCCGGTGGAATCGATGAACGGGACCTTGCGCATGCGTATTATACGCACGATGGGCTTGCGGCCGAGGGTAGTGCGCATCATCTCGTCAAACTTTGTCGCCACTCCGAAGAAGAACGGGCCGTCGATCTCGTAGACCTCTACTCCGGGATTGACTTTGAGGACCTCATGGACCGTGGACTCCGAGCCTTCCGCTATGTCGAGCTGTTCGGAATACACCTTGATCTCGGTGTTCTCCATGACACGCCGCAGGAAGAGTATGACCGCAAGGAGCAGACCTATCTCTATGGCTATGGTGAGGTCGAATATGACTGTGAGGAGGAATGTCACCGCGAGCACCGATATGTCGCTCTTGGGGTTGTGGAATATAGCCCGTATCGTACGCCATCCGCTCATGTTGTAAGCCACGACTATGAGCACAGCTGCGAGACATGACATCGGGACAAGATTGATCAGAGGCATGAGGAAGAGGAATATCATAAACAGCACCACAGCGTGCACTATGCCGGCCACCGGTGTGCGTCCGCCGTTGGTGATATTGGTCATGGTGCGCGCTATAGCTCCTGTGACAGGGATTCCGCCGAAGAACGGGACAATGACATTTGCCATTCCCTGACCTATCAGTTCAGTGTTGGAGTTGGTGCGCGATCCTGTCACACCGTCGGCGACGGTAGCCGAAAGAAGGCTCTCTATGGCTCCGAGTATGGCAATTGTGAATGCCGACGGCAGCAGACGGTTGATCGTGGCCATGTTGAGCACGAATGCATGAGGCTGAGGAATATCGGTGGCAAGCTCTCCGAAACGGTCACCGATGGTCTCGACATGCACTCCCGGCATGAGCGACACCGCAGCAGTCACGATAATTATGGCGAGCAGCGCGCCCGGCAGACGCCTGGACACTTTGGGGGTTATCACAATGATCAGTAGTGACGCCACCCCTACGGCGAGTGTCGCGAGATCTATGGAAGCCAGATTGGTAAGATACATGCCCCACTTCGGAAGAAATTCACTTGGCACATTGCGCAGGCCAAGGCCGAAAAAATCATTGACCTGAGTGGAGAATATCGTTAGCGCGATACCTGCGGTGAAACCCACCACGATGGGATAAGGGATAAACTTTATGACTGTTCCGAGCCGGAACATGCCAAGCATGACAAGGATCAGACCCGCCATAAATGTAGCCACGGCGAGTCCTTCGAGACCAAACTCGGCGATAATGTTGTAGACAATGACTATGAACGCGCCCGTGGGGCCGCCGATCTGCACTGAACATCCACCTGCGGCGGAGACTATGAACCCGCCAATTATCGCTGTGATGAGTCCGACGGTAGGGTTAACGCCGCTTGCAATGCCAAATGCTATCGCCAAGGGCAAAGCCACAATACCAACCACGATTCCGGCCACAAGGTCGGTCTTGAATTTTTCAAAAGAATAATGACTCAAGGCGGAAAACAATTTCGGCCTAAAGTCCAGCGGACCTGTTAAATTCATCTTCGATTAATAAACTTTCTTACTCTTATCTATTGCTGGTGCAAAATTACATAAAAAAGCTTAATCAGTCACAAAAATATGACATATAATTTTGCCATTTTCACATTTATATGTTAATTTTGAGGCTAATTGTTAAAATGCGGGGTTGTTTAATTTGTTAAATTTTTACAACAATTACACGATCCAATTGTTAACATAATAAGAAACCGTCTTCCGCAACCGGAGGGATGTACACTCTACAAAAGAAATATGAAAAAGTCAACTATCTGGTTCCTAACCATAATCATGGCACTCACTTTGTCAGGGTTGCTCTATGTACAGATCATGTACATGAACAACATGAAGAAGATGCGTGACGACCAATTCGCCGAAGGGGTGAAGAGGTCGCTATATGCCGTGAGCACAAGTCTGGAACAGAATGAGGCAAAATATTTTCTGGAAGAGGACATGTCATCCCTTCAGTCGGACCTGTATCCACGCATCAACCCTGACGGCTCGGTGGGCATCAACAATAAGTTCACGACATCGGAAGGGATCAACTATGACCTGTCGCTCAAGATGAAGGTTGACCGACGCACGGTGTCGCCTTCAATGCGCGAGCTAATGCGAGGCAAGTATCTGTATCAGAAAGGACTTCTTGACGAGGTGATACTGTCGATACTAAACCAGTCAAGCAACCGCCCTATCACGGAGCGTGCTGACTCGGCCGAGGTGGCACGCTATCTGCGCTCGGAGCTTGACAACAACGGCCTTTCGCTGCCGTTTGAGTTTGCGGTAGTCAACCGTGTGGGAGCTTTTGTATACAAGTCGTCAGGATTCAGCCCGTCGGTCAAGGACCAGTCGAGCATGTTCGTGCAGACATTGTTCCCTAATGACCCAAAGAACAAGATGTATTATCTCAAGGTCTATTTCCCTACCCGCAGCGACTACATCTTCGACTCTATTAGGTTCATGATACCGTCGTTCATCTTCACGTTCATACTTGTCGTGACCTTTGTGTGCACGATCATTCTTGCGTTCAGGCAGAAAAAGCTCACAGAGATGAAGAATGACTTTATCAACAACATGACTCATGAGTTCAAGACACCGATATCGACCATCTCGCTTGCAGCGCAGATGCTCAACGACAATGCCGTGCTTAAATCACCGGCTATGCTCGGACATATCTCGACAGTGATCAATGACGAGACAAAGCGTCTGAGATTTCAGGTGGAGAAAGTGCTCCAGATGTCGATGTTCGACCGCCAGAAAGCAACTCTGCGCCTCCAGGATGTGGACGCCAATCAGGTCATAGCCGGAATCACATCTACATTCAAGCTCAAAGTAGAGAAATACGGCGGCCATATAGAGACATTCCTCGGGGCCAAGGAGTCGACGGTCAATGTCGACGAGATGCATTTCACCAATGTGATATTCAACCTGCTGGACAATGCCGTCAAGTACAGGCGCGAGGATGTGCCTCTTGAACTCAAAGTCACGACAAGGAATGTAAAGGTCCACGGCGAGGAGCGATTTCAGGTGGAGGTCCATGACAACGGCATAGGAATGCGTCGGGAGGACCTGAAAAAGATATTCGAGAAATTTTACCGTGTCTCCACGGGTAACCGCCATGATGTGAAAGGGTTCGGACTCGGACTTGCATATGTCAAGAAGATGGTCGGCGAGCTCGGCGGCGAGATCAGCGTGGAGAGCGAGATGAACGTAGGAACAAAATTTATAATAACTCTACCAATAACACTAAATTAAGAAATTATGGAAGATCGTTTGCGCATACTACTATGTGAGGATGACGAGAACCTCGGAATGCTACTCAGGGAATACCTGCAGGCCAAGGGTCTCAACGCCGACCTCTTTCCCGACGGCGAAAGTGGATACAAGGCTTTCCTCAAAGGGAAGTACGACCTGTGTGTGCTTGACGTGATGATGCCCAAGAAGGACGGATTCGCACTCGCACAGGAGATACGCACTGTCAACTCCGAAGTCCCCATCATCTTCCTCACCGCTAAGTCCCTTAAGGAGGATATCCTGGAAGGTTTCAAGATCGGTGCGGACGACTATATCACCAAGCCATTCTCCATGGAGGAACTTGTGTTCCGTATCGAGGCAATCCTTCGCCGCGTCAAGGGGAAGAAGGGCAAGGAGATCACTATGTACAAGATAGGCAAGTTCACCTTCGATACACAGAAGCAGGTGCTTCTCATAGATGACAAGGTGACCAAGCTTACCACCAAGGAATCGGAGCTGCTGAGTCTGCTCTGTGCCCATGTCAACGAAATTCTGGAGAGGAATTTCGCGCTGAAGACAATCTGGATCGATGACAATTACTTCAACGCCCGCTCCATGGATGTGTACATCACAAAGCTGCGCAAGCACCTGAAGGACGATCCGTCGATAGAGATCATCAATATCCACGGAAAGGGATATAAGCTTATCGCCCCCGAGGTGGAGGCTGGCAACTGATTCTTAGAGTTATCCGGGACTAAGGATTGTATTATCATATAAGAGGGTGCAGTTCATAATGCCCCGCCATAAAGATTTGAGGATGTTTTATAACGTCCGTATATAAAGAAGTTACCCTTGCTGCAGTTATCTGCGGCAAGGGTAATTTCTTCAGGAAGGGTGTTTTGACACACCCTCATTTTTTCAAGAAAGATATTTTGAATCAGCACCTTTGTATTCACATTTGTATGGTCGTCTGATGGTCCTTCGTATGATCTACGCCATCGACCGGCATTTGAACACATGTTAAGTCAAGCCGGGCCCCTATCCTAAAATGACATCCCCCCACGACACGATAAATCAATCGCCACAGCATAATCCCCCATGGAATAAAAATCAATCCCCTGCAGGCCATGTAGATTCTGCAGGGGATTGATTTGCATTTATTCAGTCAGGGATCAGATACCCTGGAGCTTGAACTGGATCGGGAGTGTATACCACACGTTCACTGCGTGACCGTTCATCTTACCGGGGACAAACTTGGGAAGTGACTTAACCACGCGGACAGCCTCCTTATCAAGGTCGGGGTCCTTGCCGCGGACAACTTTTACTTCACCTACAGCACCGGTCTTTGTAACGACGAACTGCACTACGACACGACCCTGGATGTTGTTTTCCTGAGCCATAGCCGGGTAGCGGATGTGCTCTGCCACGTACTTGAGAAGAGCTGCCTCGCCACCGGGGAACTGGGGCTTCTGCTCGACGACGTCGAATACCTTGTTGTCATCGACGGGTTCGGGTTTCTTCTCCTCTACGATGATCTCGTTCTTGTGTTCACGAACGACGTTGAGGTCATCAGTACCCTTGTCAAAGTCAGTGGTACCCACTGCAGTGTCAGTGTCCTTAAGGTCATCCTGGCTCTTGATCTCCTCGACGACCTCCTCGTCGCGGACGATTGCGAGCTCAGTGGCCTTCACAGTGTTGAGGATCTCCTCGGGGAGAGCTTCGGGAAGCTGTTCCTCCACGCGCTGCTGTTCGGGCTCTTCGGGTTCATCGTCCTGCTGGTCCTCAGTCGAGTAATCGATGAGTGCCTGCTCCACCTGGTCCTCAGGACGGGCGTCAGCCTGCTGAAGCACGGTGTTGGCGAGAAGTCCGAGAAGTGCTACGATAAGAAGAACGACAAGAATCACGAGCATAGCGCGGTTGTGACGCTTTGCCGATGCCCTGCGGAGTGTGTATGCTCCGAAGTTTTTATTTTTGCCTTCAAATATAAGGTCAATCCATTCTGATGATGAAAGATCTACATCTTTTGCCATATTTCGTAAGAGATTTTTCGGGTTAATATATATCTATCATCAACACATTACTTCGGGTTCTTCTTGAGGTAGTCGATAATGAGGGCAGAGTCGGTCTGATTGATGTTATCGATCTGATAACGTGAGATCTGATTGATCTGCATCTCATCAAGGGCTGAAATCAAGCTTTCCCATGAAGCTTCGGGAGCGGCCTTAATAATAACTACAGGGCGGGTAAGAGTTGAGTCGTTACGGATCTGGCGGGCACGGGCCTGATAGATCGAGTCGTTGGCAGCAGAATTGCCGGGGGCGAATTCCTTGTTGCGCCAGCGAGCTTTCTCGACTTCAATCTTGCCAAGAACGAGGCGGTTACGGTCATGAAGGATCTTACGGATACCCTGCTGAATCTTTCCGTCGTTACCGAGGAACTTCTCAGCTTTGAGCTTATTGTTGTCAATAAGTCCGTCACCGTTTGCGTCGGCAACTTCAGGGATGCCTTCGTAGTAGTAAACGGTGTTGAGTGGGCGTCCGGCGTCGTCTTTCTTGACGGAACCGTCGGCATTACGGTCAGTCGCAAGGATCAATGTGATAGCTTCCGATTCCTTTGCCTTGTTCATCTCCTGCTGCTCTACCTTCTCATTCGACGGGAGTGAGATGGTGAGAGTCTGAGATTTGATCATAGTGGTACAAAGCATGAAGAATGTTATGAGAAGCATATTCATATCCACCATGGGGGTGAAGTCCACATGGATCGACATTTTCTTCTGGGCACCTTTTTTCTTTTTGCCCTTGTCTGATTGTTCGATTTGTGCCATGGTGTGATTAGTCTTGCTCAGTTTTAAGTGCTGTCATGATGCTGAAGCGGTTCATCTTCAGAGTCTGGAGGTTGTCAAGGACATCCTGTACTACGTCGTAGGGGGTGTCTTTGTCGGCCTTAACGGCGATACCTTCGCCCTTCTTCATGGCTTTCTGAAGGTTGTCGTTTCCAGAGTTGTAGATGGCGCGCATCCATATTTGGAACTCATTGAGGTGATCCATGTCCTTGTTGTCGTTCACGGGTATGCCGACACCCTTCTGAGTCATGTCGGAAATGAACTTGTCCTGCTCGGTCTGTGACATAGCAAGGAACTGGTGAAGGACTTGGAAAGGCACTCCAAACATGTTGATTTTGGAGAATGCCTCACGATCCTGTGCCGAGAGCTGCACCTGATTGCTCGGGTGCTGCCTGTTGTAAAGCGTTACTGCTTCATCGAGGATAGTCTTGCGAAGAGCCTCGGTTCCCCATGTGTCCTTGAGATCGGCGTCAGCGTCACCGGCAATGGAGATGAAGACTTTTCCCTGGGGGCTTACAAGCACCGACGCCAGGTTGGCGGTAGGCACTTTCTGCTCCGATACAGACGAAGGCGTCAGAACGGTGACGGGCTCCTTCTGCAGGAATGTCGATGTCAACATGAAGAAAGTAAGCAAGAGCACAGTCACGTCACTCATCGCGGTCATGTCGATGAGGGTGCTTTTTCTCTTAATTTTTACTTTTCCCATATTACGTTATCGGTTGAAGAGTTGTTTTGAAAAAGATTGTCGGATTATCTTCCTGATAAAGTAATGTGGAATTAGTGAGTAGCGGCAAATGTCTGCACGATTGAGAAACCGATCTCGTCGATAGCGTAGGTCAGGTTGTCAATTTTGTTGGTGTAGAAGTTATAGGATATAACGGCGAAAGCACCAGTTGCGATACCGAATGCGGTATTGATAAGGGCCTCGGAGATACCGGTTGAGAGCTCGGTTGAGTCAGGAGCACCTGATGCGGCAAGAGCCTGGAACGACTTGATCATACCGATCACAGTACCGAGAAGACCGACAAGAGTACCGAGTGTTGTGAGGGTAGCAACGATGGGGAGGTTCTGCTGGAGTGCAGGCATCTCAAGAGCTGTTGCTTCCTCGACTGTCTTCTGAAGGTTGGTGATCTTCTGCTCCTTGGTAAGAACGGTGTTCTTGTCCATTTCCTCGTAAGAGTTGAGAGCGGCGGCAACTACGGCAGCCACAGAACCCTGCTGCTTAGCGCAAAGGGCCTTTGCGCCCTGGATATCGTTAGCAACGAGGCACTTCTTGACACCGGCAACGAACTTCTCGATAGAGCCTTTACCCTTGGCTGAAGAGAGGGCGATCCAACGCTCTACAGAAAGAACGATAACGGTGAGGAAGAGGGTCTGGAGGATAGGCACGATGAAACCGCCCTTGTAGATGGTGCCCCAGAGGTCGATGGGGTGTCCTTCCTCAAAGTGGGATTCGTGACCGAACCAGAAGATAAAGAGCAACACAGCTACTACGAGACATGCGAGAATCACAAGGAATGCATTCTTGATACCGGCAACATTGCTGCCTTCTTTCTTTGCAGCCTGTTTGGCTACGGTGGGCTTTTGAGCTTCCATAATTTGAATTAACTGTTTTGTTTTTTGGTTTATTAGTTTATGATTATTAGTTTTGATGATCTGACCTTTGTGATATGATTGCCAAAGGCATAATGAAAGTGCGACACAGCCCGCTCCATTACAGGCATTTCATTATGATGTGTGTCTCAGATGTGCATTGTGAAAGGGGTGGCAATCGATTTAAAGGGTTTAAAAATAGATTAATATGCGTTTATGTGTTCGATACTTATGGATTAGAGCGGACATAAACGGTATGCAAATTTAGAATGAAATTTCGGTGTTTGCAAACGTTTTATCTCTTTTTTTCAGCGCATTTCTCTAAAATTCCTAAATTAGAGTAAGCATATTGCGAATTTGACACTATTTTATTATTTTTAATCCAACGTATTTAAAGTTATTTAAAATATATTCACTAACTTTGCCACTTCTACTACTAAGGTACAATTTTACATATCCATACAAGCATAATGAGAAAAACCATCAATCTCAAGAAAGGGCTCAATATGCGTCTTGAGGGTCAGCTCACCGACACCTGCCCGGTCGCCGATGTGAAGCCCGAAAAGATAGCCATAGTCCCGGACGACTATCCGGGCTTCCTTCCGAAGCCGGAGGTAAAGGAGGGAGAAACAGTGATCCAGGGTGCTCCGCTCATGCATGACAAGAACGATCCGGACGTGAAGCTTGTATCGCCTATATGCGGTACGGTGGAAAGCATCACAAGAGGTGCCCGCAGGAAGATCGAACGCATCGTTGTGAAACGCAGCAACAGCGACAGCACTCCGACAGCCATAGATGTACCCAAGTCTCCTACGGGAGAGGATGTGAGAAAAGCTCTCAAGGTGTCGGGACTGTGGGCAATGATGCGCCGCCGCCCCTATGACATATTGCCCATGGACAGCGACCGCCCGCGCGACATATTCGTGACAGGGATGGATACAGCCCCTCTCTCCATAGACCTTTACAGGACCGTCGCGGGCAAGGAGGCGGAGATGGCCAAAGGAGTGGAGGCTCTGAAATCGCTTACTAAAGGTTCGGTATATATAAGTGTCGCACAAGGGAGCAACATGCCCGACATCAAAGGCGCGGAGATCGTGGAGTTCAACAATCTTCACCCTGCAGGGAATGCGGGTGTACAGATAGCCAACATAGCTCCCGTCAACAAAGGTGATGTGGTGTGGTGCCTCGACATAGTGACGCTCGTAAAGATCGGTGAACTGATGCTTACCGGGCGTGTTGACTTCACCGTGACAGTAGCGGTCACCGGCAGCGAGGTGGAACACCCCAAGATTGTCACCACACTTCCCGGCGCGCCGCTGGCCCAACTGCTTGAAAATGATGTGAAGGAGGACGGCCGCCACCACCGTATAATATCGGGCAATGTTCTCACAGGCACTAATGAAGGGATCGAGGGGTATCTGCGCTACCCTTACCGCCAGGTGACAGTGATACCTGAGGGGGACGACACCGACGAGTTCATGGGATGGGCGTCACTCAGCCCGAACAAGATGAGTGAAAGCCGATCGTTTCTCGGACGTTTCTTAGGGAAGAAGTTCAATCCCGACGCACGCCTTAACGGCGGCCGACGTGCCATGATCATGTCGGGGGTCTATGACCGCTATATCCCTATGGACATAGAGCCTGAATACCTGCTGAAGGCCATAATCGCCAGAGATATCGACCGTATGGAGGCTCTCGGCATCTACGAGGTGGCTCCGGAGGACTTCGCGCTGGCAGAATATGCCGACCCGTCGAAACTTGAGCTTCAGCACATAGTGCGCGAGGGTCTCGACTATATGCGCAAAGAAGCGTGATACTATAAATCCACACACACAGAACATAAGAACTTATGAAAGCTCTAAGAAATTATCTCAACCGCATAAAGCCCAATTTCGAGCCCGGAGGCAAGCTCCACGCCCTGCAGAGTGTGTTTGAGGGGTTCGAGACATTCCTCTACACCCCCAACACCACTTCAAAGTCGGGAGTGAACATACATGACAGCCTCGACTCCAAGCGCATCATGATCATAGTGGTGCTCTCGCTCATGCCGTGCCTGCTGTTCGGCATGTACAACACGGGTTATCAGAACTGGCTTGCCGCCGGAGCCACAGAGTTTCCTTTCTGGCAGCTCATTGGCTACGGATTCCTCGCAGTGCTGCCGCGCATAGCCGTAGCCTACATCGTGGGACTGGGCATAGAATTCGCCGTAGCCCAATGGAGGCACGAAGAGATACAGGAGGGATTCCTTGTGACCGGAATTCTGATCCCGCTCATATGCCCTATCGAGACTCCGCTGTGGATGCTTGCCGTCGCTACGGCGTTCTCGGTGATATTCGTCAAGGAGGTGTTCGGCGGGACAGGCTACAACGTGTTCAATGTCGCACTTGTTACCCGCGCATTCCTCTTCTTTGCCTATCCGGCGCAAATGAGCGGCGACAAGGTGTTTGTAAGCTCGAAATCCATACTCGGACTGGGTTATGACCTTCCCGACGGCTTCACAGGCGCGACCCCGCTGGGCCAGATAGCATCATTCTCAGGAGACAAGCTCGAACTGCTCAATCTGCGAGGAGACGCCATCTCGGCATGGGACGCATTCGTAGGCCTGATCCCCGGATCATTCGGTGAGACATCGACGCTGTGCATACTCATCGGCGCGGTGATTCTTCTTGCCACAGGCATAGCCTCATGGAGGATCATGCTCAGCGTTGTGGCCGGAGGGCTGCTCATGGGATGGATCGCCAACGTTTTCGAGACCCCTACTTATCCTGCATCGTTCCTGTCGCCTCTTGACCAGCTGCTTTACGGAGGATTTGCCTTTGCGGCGGTGTTCATGGCCACAGATCCAGTCACGGCTGCAAGGACCGGAACCGGCAAATACATATATGGACTGCTTGTCGGAGTAATGGCCGTGCTGATACGCACCTACAACAACGGATATCCCGAGGGAGCCATGCTTGCAGTGCTCCTTGCCAACGCCCTGGCTCCGCTGATAGACTACTGCGTGGTCCAGGTCAATGTGTCACGCCGCATGCGCCGGCTCAAGGAACGTGCCGGAGCATAGCGCAGCCACCAACCCACCGAACATATACATAAATTATATTATGAACAAACAGAGTAACATATATACCATCATCTATATAATAGTGCTTGTGGTGCTCGTAGGCACAGCCCTTGCCGCGACATCTCTTGCACTTAAAGGGCGTCAACAGGAGAACATCGACGCCGACAAGATGAACCAGATACTCGCCGCCGCGCTCATCACACCGTCAGAGGGGGAGACCGTAGCCGACTTCAACCGCTACATCACCGAACAGTATGTGATAAACGCTCAGGGGGAACGGATCGAAGGGGCAAAAGCATTTGACGTGAATGTGGCCAACGAAATCAAGGAGCCGGCAGACCGCCGCCAGCTGCCTGTGTACGTATGCACTACCCTTGACGGCTCCAGGAAATACATACTTCCCGTGTACGGAGCCGGCCTGTGGGGCCCGATATGGGGTTATGTAGCCTTCAATTCCGACGGATCGACCATCTACGGGGCTTACTTCGCCCATCAGGGAGAGACCCCCGGACTCGGTGCAGAGATAGAAAAACCGGCTTTCAGTGACCAGTTCAAAGGGAAACAGGTGATCAAGGACGGACGTTTCCGCCCCATAGCTGTAGTCAAGGCAGGACAGCAGCCACTTGACGGCGAGGACTACGTGGACGGGATATCAGGCGGCACCATCACCTCGAAAGGTGTGGGGAGCATGCTTGACAACTGTCTTGTGCCCTACCGGAAATTCCTCCAGTCATTATCCGACCAACAGACCCCTAACACATCAGAATCATGGCAGAAAAGATAAAAAATACGGACGTACTGTTCAATCCGCTTTCCAAAAACAATCCTGTGGTGGTGCAGGTGCTGGGCATCTGCTCAGTCCTTGCCGTCACCGCAAAGCTTGAGCCGGCTATAGTGATGGGCATATCGGTGATAGCCGTGCTGGCGTTCGCAAACGTAATAATCTCACTCATACGCAACACCATCCCCACCAACATCCGCATCATAGTTCAGCTCGTGGTGGTGGCAGGACTTGTGGTGATAGTCGATCAGGTGCTCAAGGCCTACGCCTACAGCGCATCGAAACAGCTTTCGGTGTTCATAGGCCTCATCATCACCAACTGCATACTCATGGGCAGGCTTGAGGCATTCGCCATGGGCAACCGGCCATGGCCATCGTTTCTCGATGGTGTCGGCAACGGCCTTGGATATGCGATAATTCTTGTCATCGTAGGGTTCTTCCGCGAGCTGTTTGGCTCCGGCACCCTGCTGGGCTACCATGTGATACCCCAGTGGTGCTACGACAACGGCTATGTCAACAACGGCCTTATGATCCTCCCACCGATGGCTCTCATCGTGGTGGCGTGCATAATATGGGTACAGCGCAGTGTCAACAAAGATCTACAGGAGGACTAAAGAATGGAAAATCTCAATATCTTCATCAGGTCGATATTTGTCGACAACATGATATTCGCCTATTTCTTAGGCATGTGTTCGTTCATAGCGGTATCCAAGAATGTCAAGACCGCATTCGGGCTCGGTGTGGCAGTCACCTTCATGCTTGTGGTGACCCTCCCGGTGAACTATCTTCTCGAAAACTACGTGCTTCGTCCCGGAGCACTCAAATGGCTCGGCGCAGAGTATGCCACAGTGGACCTGAGCTTTCTCTCGCTCATAATGTTCATAGCCGTTATAGCATCCATGACGCAGCTTGTGGAGATGGCCGTTGAGAAGTACAGCCCTTCGCTCTACTCGTCGCTCGGCATCTTCCTGCCTCTGATAGCGGTGAACTGCGCCATACTCGGCGGCTCACTGTTCATGCAGCAGCGTGATTTCCCGAGCATATGGACAGCAGTCTGCGCAGGAGGCGGATGGGGCCTCGGCTGGCTTCTCGCCATTACGGCGATCGCGGCCATACGAGAGCGGCTCGCGGAGTATTCCAACATACCACGACCGCTTCGCGGAGTGGGGATAACATTCATAATCACCGCACTCATGGGGATTGCGTTCATGAGTTTCCTCGGAATAAAGATCTAATCTATAAAACATTACATAGACAATGCTAACGATACTGTCAGGCGTGATCATATTCCTGATTATCACACTCGCGCTTGTGATAATCCTGCTCATCGCCAAGAAATATCTCGTACATTCGGGCAACGTGAAGATCACCATCAACAATGACAAAGTCCTGGAGGCCGAGTCGGGCAAGACTCTGCTATCGACTTTCGCCGACCATAACATATTCCTTTCGTCGGCCTGCGGAGGCAAAGGTAGCTGCGGACAGTGCAAATGCCAGGTGTTCTCGGGGGGCGGCGACATCCTGCCTACCGAGAAAGTGCACTTCTCACGCAAGCAGCAGCAGGAACACTGGCGTCTGGGCTGCCAGGTGAAGGTCAAGGAGGACTGCTCGGTGGGAATTCCCGCCTCAGCCCTCGATGTCAAGGAATGGGAGTGTGAGGTCATATCCAACAGGAATGTAGCCACATTCATCAAGGAGTTCATCGTCGCACTCCCCGAGGGAGCGCACATGGACTTCATACCCGGCTCCTATGCACAGATAAAGATCCCCAAATATGAGATGGACTATGACAAGGACATAGACAAATCGCTCATAGGGGATGAATACCTTCCGGCATGGAATAAATTCGGGCTTTTCGGCCTGAAATGCCGCAACACGGAGACCACAGTCAGAGCCTACTCCATGGCAAACTATCCGGAGGAGGGTGACAGGATAATGCTAACCGTGCGCATCGCCACCCCCCCCTTCAAACCGAAACCCCAGACTGGATTCCAGGATGTGATGCCGGGTATAGCATCGAGCTACATATTCACGCTCAAACCGGGCGACAAAGTTGTCATGTCCGGCCCCTACGGTGATTTCCACCCCATAGTGGACTCAAAAGCCGAAATGATGTGGATAGGAGGAGGCGCGGGCATGGCACCCCTGCGCGCACAGATAATGTGGATGACCAAGACACTTCACACCACTGACCGCGTGATGAACTATTTCTACGGCGCGCGCGCCCTTAACGAGGTGTTCTATCTCAATGACTTCCTTGAGCTTGAGAAAGAGTTCCCCAACTTCAAGTTCCATCTTGCGCTCGACCGCCCTGATCCGGCTGCCGACGCCGCAGGAGTGAAATATACGCCCGGATTCGTTCATCAGGTGATCTATGAGACATACCTCAAGAACCATCCCGATCCCGAGGATATCGAATACTACATGTGTGGCCCCGGTCCCATGAGCTCGGCTGTCAACAAAATGCTTGACGACCTCGGGGTAGACCCTGAGTCGATACACTACGACAACTTCGGAGGATAACTCTCCGCATTGGAACAGATCTCACAGAAGGCATCGCCGATAAGCCTTGATACAGTTTATCGGCGATGCCTTCTGTCAAATATCCGGACCAGCGGAAGAACTATTTAGTGTTTTTTAAGGTTATATTTAAAGTAATCTAAATAAATATATACCGACTATGAATAAGCCCACAGCTCTACCAGTCAACCCTCAGGGAACACCGCTAAAGGGTGTGAGGGGACAGATGCTCTCATTCAAGGACGACCCGTTCCTGAGAGCCGAACAGGAATGTTACGACTACTATACCGACGGCCTGATAGTGATGCAGGACGGCCACATCCTGGATGTGGGGGACTATGACCAGACAATAAAGAATTATCCGCAGCTCAAAGATATCGATGTCTACAAGGACGCCATCATAATGCCCGGATTCATTGACTGCCATGTGCACTATGTGCAGTCCCCTATGATAGGTTCGTTCGGCGACACTCTTCTCAATTGGCTCAACCAGTACACCTTTCCTACTGAATCAAAATTCAAGGACAAGGCCTTTGCCGATGAAGTGGCTCATGAGTTCTTCAAGCAGCTTCTCGAGCAGGGCACCACTACAGCCAATGTCTTCGCCACGACATTCGAGACGTCAGTCGACGCCTTCTTCGAGGAATCGGAGCGTTACGACACACGCATGATATCAGGCAAGGTGCTTCAGGACCGCAATCTCCCCGACTCACTCAAGGATTCCTCGGCCGAAGAATCCATACTTCTTGCAGAGAAGCTGCTGAAGAAATGGCATCACCGCGGACGCCAGCTCTATGCCATCATACCTCGCTTCGCACCGACCTCCACTCCGGAGCAGCTTCGTCTGGCCGGGGAGCTCTACCAGCGTTACATCGACCAGGGGGTGTACATGCACACCCATCTCGATGAAGTGCAGAGCGAGATAGACTGGGTGACACAGCTTTTCCCTGACCAGCCCAACTATACGGAGGTGTACAGGCATTTCGGGCTTGTGGACAAACGCTCCATCATGGCTCACTGCTGCATAGTCCGTGAAGAGGAATGGCAGACACTCCACCAGTGTGACTGCGGAGTGGCACACTGCCCGTCGTCCAACCTGTTCCTCGGTGACGGAGAGTTCAAGTACTGGGAAGCCAAGGAGCAGTCGCGCCCGGTACGTGTAGGCATGGGGACAGATGTTGGCGGAGGCACCAATTTCTCGATACCGCGCCAGCTCAACGAAGCATACAAGGTGGCAATGCTGCATATGCGCAATCTCGACGCTGTGAAAAGCTTCTATCTTGCCACACGCGGAGGAGCCGAAGCGCTTCACCTCGAGAACACCATAGGCTCGCTTGCCCCGGGATATGAGGCAGATCTCGCTGTGGTAGACCTCAAGCCATCGGAATTTGCCGCATGGCGCATGAAATTCACCGGCGACATCTTTGAGAAACTGTTTGTGATAATGACCCTCGGTCTCAACACCATCAATATGGCAACCTATGTGGCCGGACGAAAGGTGTACGACCGCAACCGCGCAAAAAAATACATGTATGCGGCAGACATAGACGCAGCACAGCAGCCGCATGCGCCACAGGAATCGACAACGGACCCTAAAACATCACAGAAATGACAACTCAGACAAACGGGACAAAACTTCCCGGAATACAGCCGGGCGGCACAAGATACCGCCAGGGCGGACCTATGGCTTGGTGGGTGTGGATACTCGCCACAGTGTTCGTGATCTATCTTTTCAACATTCAGACAATGTTCTCCGACGTGCAGGGGATATTCAGAAACATCTGAGCCTTGACACGTGGCATCTCACCCTCATAGCCGGGACCTATACATGGGCTTTCGCACTCTTCCAGTTCTTCGGAGGAGCATTCCTTGACTGTTTCGGTTCGCGCCGTGTGATGATCCCAGCTTTCATCTTCGTCACTGCCGGAGTGTTCCTTTACGGCATAGCGGAATCCTACACCGTGATCCTTCTCGCACAGGTGCTTATGGCACTTGGCGCGTGCTGCGGATTTGTGGGAGCCGGATACATAGGCGGCGTATGGTTCGGCATGGCTGCCTACGGCACTATGTTCGGATATGTGCAGACTCTCTCTTCGGTAGGTTCGGCCGTGCAACAGCCTATCATCGAGGCACTTCTGAAGCACATGAGTTATGAGCAGCTGTTCACTTATCTCGGGATTATAGGAGTTGTGCTTGTGGTGCTTGCATTCATATACATGCGCAATCCCCAGCCCGTGCCTGTGACAAGGAATCCCTTCAAAGTAGTTGGCAACAATCTCCTTCAGATATTCAAGAAACCACAGATGTGGATCGCCGCAATGTGGGGAGGCATCATATTCGGACTGAATCTCGCACTCGGGGTAGTGTGGGTGCCCAAGATATTCGAGCACTACGGATATGGCGCATCAGGCTACATAGGGATATTCAGTTAATGGCTAACTGATTATTTGCCAATATCATAGATATTTCGTAACTTTACAAAGAACCCCCGA
>ERZ808037.1229-NODE-1229-length-17740-cov-4.175904_pt1 | contig 17740 bp, 11 predicted proteins | sample MGYA00380190_ERZ808037 | MGnify/ENA primary metagenome ERZ808037 (study PRJEB31490, sample SAMN06133399) | mouse gut metagenome | isolation source: J9 | host: mice | place: China: Chengdu | collected 2015-05 ... | reverse complement strand
ACTCACCAGCAACACCCGAAGGCGATTCGAAGCGTGCCCGGGAGGCGACCTCCCCGGCCGCGCCGGACGGCAAGCCAATCCCGTTGCGCTCCAAAGCCTCGACCCGCTCCGCCAAAGCCTCCAATGTCAAATCAGACTCCGGACGCGTCATCCTCGTCAAAGCGACCTCAAACGCAAGCCGAGGATTCGAAGAAGTCTTCAGCTCCGCCATCAAATCGCCTAAAACGCCCAAGAGCCGCGCAGCCCGATCCGCCCCGAACCAGGCAAGCTCCGAAGAAAGCTGCTGCCGCTCCGTCTCGGTCGCGTCAAGCGCGACATCATCGCCCACAAGCGCCATCAAATAGAGATTTCGCACGTGCTCCGCCATATCCCGCGCGAACTGCGCCAGATCAGCACCCGTCTCCACGAAGGCCGCCGTCCAGCGAAAACAGCTCGCGATGTCGCGCTTTCCGATATAGGCCATGATTTCAGCCAAGTCGCTGGAATCAACTGACCCGAGAAGACGCCCGGCTCCCGCAAGCGTAACTTTCCCGTTCTCGAACGCGATGATCTGCTCGAGCGACGTCAGCGCATCGCGCAATCCGCCGCCTGCGCGTTGCGCGATCAGGTCGAGCGCCTCACCCTCGAACTCAACGCCCTCAGCCACACAAACCGCGCCGAGCCGAGCCGTCATCGACTCCGGCGAAATGCGATGGAAGTCGAACCGCTGGCAGCGCGAGTGGATCGTCTCGGGCACCTTTTGCGGGTCAGTCGTGCACAGCACGAACACGACATGCTCGGGCGGCTCCTCGAGCGTCTTCAGCAGCGCGTTGAACGCGGCCGTCGACAGCATGTGGACCTCGTCGATGATATAAACCTTGTAGCGCCCGCGCGTCGGTGCGAAATGCACGCGGCTGATGATCTCCTCGCGCACGTTCTCGACGCCCGTGCGCGATGCCGCGTCGAGCTCGTAGACATCAGGATGCGCGCCTTCGGCTACAAGCTGGCAATCCTCGCACGTCCCATCCGGATCGGGCGTCGGCCCGCCCGCGCACAGCAACGCTTTCGACAGCAAACGCGCCGTCGTCGTCTTGCCCGTTCCGCGCGGCCCGCAAAACAGGTAGGCATGCGAGACCTTGTCCTGGCTGATCGCGTTCTTCAGCGTCCGCTCGATGGGCTCTTGCCCCACGACATCCTCGAACACTTGCGGACGATACTTGCGATAAAGCGCCTCAGCCATGAACACTCCCTAGAACAAAAGAACCTGTCTCGGCATTTTACACCGAGACAGGTTCATATCGGCAAAGGTCACTCGACCTGCAACGCTTACATATGGAAGGTGTATTTCGCCACCTCGTCGTCGGTCTCGTTGTCGATAACCTGAATCACACCATCGACCGATGTGAGCGCATCGAGCCCGCCGCCGAGCTCGTCCTGCGCGAAATACATGAACGTCTCGAGCGTCTCGCCGGCCTCGAGCTCGTCACCAAGGCCCGCCTCGATCTGCTTGCCACCGACATTGAAGACGTCCTCGGGCACAAGGTAAACCGCCTTGTCGGTCTTGTTCGTAATCGAGAGGCGATAGCCGGGGTCGCCCGTGTAGTCGGTGCCCTTGCCCGTCACCGAAATCGTGAACTTGTCGTCATCGGCAACCACGACGGCTGGGTCAATCGGGTCAATGACCTCTTCGACCGTTTCCACGTCGGCATCGCCCTCGCCACCGTCGCCGTCCACGACGGACGTATCACTGAAATCGAACAACGATTTCGCCTCTTCGGAATCGTCCTTCGAGAACACGAGCCTCGAGCCATCGTTCGAACCGAGCGTCAGCTTGCCGCCGCTATAGGTGAGCTTTGCGGTGCGCTTGTTCTCATCCGAGCTTGAGCTAGAGGAAGAATCATCAACAGCCCCTTCAAGCATCATGCTGTAATCGTTGAACACGATCTTGCCCTCGGTGCCCGACACAGACCACTCGCCATCGAGCCACGTCTCGTTCATCAAGAGCTCCGCGATGTTGTCATCCTCGAAGTTGACGTATGCATCGAAGCCAAGCCCTGAATTCTCGACCTTCCAAATGCCCTTCAGCGTATCATCGCTCATACTCTGAGCGCCCGAGCATCCCGTGAGCGCAAGCGCGAGCACCGCAGACGCCAGCAGCGCGGGCAAAGCCATCCGTTTCATGAAAGTCCTCCCTTTCTAAAGACTATGCACTGTTGATTTTACCCGCCCTCCCATGCGGGCAAAACCCCTTGTCAACTTTTCGTTTACTTCTTTCGCGAATTGAAGACGCCCTTCAAGGCGCCGAAAATCGCAGGCAGCACGGAAATGAAAATGATTCCGAGGACGATCGTGCTGAAATGCTGTTGCACGAACGGCACCCCGCCGAAGAAATAGCCGACGAGCACGAACAGCGACACCCAGCTCACGCCGCCGATCGTGTTGAAGAGCGTGAACTTCGCGAAATTCATGTGCCCCGTGCCCGCGATGAACGGCGCGAACGTGCGGAAGAAGGGCATGAAGCGCGTAATGACGATCGTGAGCCCGCCCCATTTCTCGAAGAAATGGTCGAGCTTGGCCATACGCTCGGGCGTAAGCGACTTGACCTTGCCCGAGTCGATGATGCGACTTCCGAAGAAACGCGCGATCCAATAGTTCGACGTGTTGCCGAGAATGGCCGCCGCGTAAAACACGATGAGCGTCACCCCCAAGTTGAGGCCCCACCCTTCAGCCGAGAACACGCCACAGGCGAACAGCAGCGAATCACCCGGCAAAAACGGGAAGAACACGACGCCCGTTTCAATAAACACGACGAGGAACAGCGGGCAGTAAACGAGCACCGGCCCGAGCGCCGCGATCCATGCGGCAATCTGCGTCCGCGGGTCTTTCATGAAGCTGATGATGAACTCAATGAAACCCATATAACCTGAAGCCCTTTCGGCTCGAAACACAAAAGTATCCCGAATAGAGCAGGACGCTCGTCAGAGGCCCCTTATGGCTGCTTCCTCCCGGACCTGACCAGGTTCAGGACATGACGCCGTCCTACTCCATTCGAGATACTCGAATCAACGTGTTCAGGCAGTATAGCATGCCTGAACACGTCGAATGACCTATATCACAGGCTCTTCAATGTCGGTAAATTTATCGGGATCGCCCTGCTCGCCGATCTCCGTCGGATCACCTTCGGCCGTAAAGTCGGCATAGCCCGCCGGCTCGTCGGTCATCGCATCGAGCAAGTCGCACTCGCTCACGGCGGCGAAATCCTTGTTCTTGAACACGTCCACGTCGAGCATGCCCGCTATCTTCGCCATGCACGTCGTCACGACGGCGTCGCCCGTCACGTTAATGGCCGTGCGCCCCATGTCGAGCAAGCGGTCAATGCCCATGATCATCGCAACGCCTTCAGCCGGCAGGCCGACTGACTCGAACACCATCGCGAGCATGATGGTCCCCACGCCTGGCACGCCCGCCGTGCCGATCGACGCCGTGACCGCCGTGAGCACCACGGTGAACAGAGCCGCAGCTGACAAGTCGATCCCGAACGCCTGCGCGATGAAGATGACGGCCGCACCCTGCATGATGGCCGTTCCGTCCATGTTGATCGTCGCGCCGAGCGGAATCGTGAACGATGCAACCTTCGGGTCGACGCCGATCTTTTTCTCGAGCGTCTCCATGTTAAGCGGAATGGTAGCGTTCGACGAGCTCGTCGAGAACGCGAACAGCATCACCGGCAACATCTTGCGCAGGAACTGCAGCGGGTTGAGCCGCGTGAACAGGAACAGGACGAGCATGTATACGATGAGCAGCTGAACGAACAGCCCGAGGTAAACCGTGCCGATGAACTTCGCCATCGGCAAGATGCCCGTGAGGCCAAGGTTGGCGAACGTGCGCGCAATCAAGCAGAAGATGCCGATCGGCGCGACCTTCAAGATGAGGCCGATCATATACATCATGACCGCGTTGAACTGCGTGAAGAAACGATTCACCGTGGCGACCTTCTTGCCGAGCCGCCCGAGAATGAACCCAAGGACGAGCGCGAAGAAGATGATCTGCAGCATCGTGCCATTGTTCATCGCCGCAACGATGTTCGTCGGGATGATGTTGATGAGCATGTCGGCCATCGTCTGGTCGGTCGAGGTTGCTTTCGGCTCGACCTGCACGATCTCGCTCATGTCGAGCCCGATGCCGGGGCTCGTCAGCTGCGCAAGCAAGATGGCGATGACGACCGCAAGCGCCGTCGTCAGCAGATACATCACAATCGTCCCAACGCCGACCTTGCCAAGCATCTTCGGGTCGCTCATCGACGCCGCGCCGCACACGATCGAGCAAAACACGAGCGGCACGACGAGCATCTGCATCAACCGGATGAACCACTGCCCGAGCACATAAAACAACCCCTCGACCAGGTAAGCATCCACCGGCGACCCATTCGGAACCGCCATCGAGCACACGATGCCCACGACGATGCCCGCCACCAGCGAGATCAAGATCCACGTGGTCAGGCCCACGCTTTTCTTCGGTTCATTCGATTTAGCCATTGCGTCCATGATTCCCCTTTCGACCGCACAATGTTACCACGCTGCGCGGAGCGCTTGTCGACGACGAGCGTTCCGCGAAATAGCGGCGCCCCGGAGGATGTCCCCCGGGGCGCCAACCGAGACGATTGACCTCTCGTCGATGAGCGGTTACTCGCGCACCGCGTAGGTCACATTCGCGCGCGTGCCCTCACGTGCGGGCAGCTCGAACAAGTGGTAATGCGAATCCAGGCACCGCTTCACTTCCTGGCAATAGGCGCTCTCGGGATCGCCTTCGTCGCCCCAAGCCAGCGCCCGCGTCGGGCAGTCCATCACGCAATACTGCGGATTGCCCTCCGCGACGTTCTGAGCGCAAAACGTGCAGCTCTTCTGATAAATCGGCTGCCAGCCCATGCGCAAGTTCGGATAAGTCCCCTGCGGGCGGTCGATGCCTGCGCCCGACCCGTTCGTGCGCACCGTCACCCGATAATCGTCATCTTCCAACCCATTGCCGACCTTGCAGGCCATAGAGCACGTCCAGCATCCGATGCAGCGCTGGAGGTCGACCAACATCTTCTTAGCCATCGTCACGCCTCCTTACGCGTTCTCGTATTTGCGAATGTTGCAGACCGAATCCCAATAGCAATCGGTGCTGCCGATCTCAGTCGCCATGAACTCGACCCACGAGTTGCCGATGTGGCCACCCGCGATCCAGTCGTTCCACCATTTGTCTTCGACCTCGGTCGTCGAATCGAGGTTGGGGCACTGATGCACCATCTCGGCATAGGTCCCCTCCTCGAAGTGATGGCGGCGCCAGCCGAACCACACGTGAACGGTGCCGGCCGGCACGCACTCGTCGATCTCGAGGCGCGTGACGACATGCCCGCGGTTGTTGTAGACCTCGACCTTGTCGCCGAACTTCAGCCCCAGCTCGCGCGCATCTTTCGGGTTGATTCGCGTCGAGGGAGTGCCACCCGAGAGCTCGACGGTCACCGGGTCGTCAGTGAAGCTCGACTGCATGAAGAAACGCTGGCGCCCCGTGAACAGCTGGAACGGGTGCTTCGGGTCCTTGCCGAGGTAATTCGGCTCGATCGGGTGCGGAATCGCCAAGTCGAAATCTTTCAGGCGCTCGGCATAGATCTCGAACCGGCCGGTTTCGTTCTCGAAGATCTCGTTCGGGTTCATCCACGGGTTCCAGGGGAACTCGGGCACCGCAGCCCGGATGATCTTCTCCTCCTTGAGCCGCGCATAGGTCACCTTCGGCTGGATGTTCGCGACGAGCGGGAAGTCGGTGTCGAGACGCACGTCGATCCACTCCGGCCCGGTCTTGTCGAAATACTCGCCGATGCCGACGCGCTTGGCCAGCTCCGACCAGTAATAAACCGGGTCGCGCGGGTCGCAGCCCTCGGGCGGTTCGATGGCCGGCTCCTGCAGCACCAGATGGTTGTAACACGCGCCCGTGATGAGGTCTTCGCGCTCGAACGGCATGCAGTCGGGAAGCACGTAATCGGCGATCTCGCCCGTGTCGGTCATCCAGATGTCGTAATCGACGACGAGGTCCATCTGCGCCACAATGTCGAGCCAGCGCTGACGGTCGGGCTGCTGGTGCACCGGATTGCCGCCGGCCACGAGCAGCGCCTTGTAGGGACTGCCCGGCGCCTCGGCCTCGGCGAACCAATGAGCCATGCGCACCGGATTCGACTTCACCGAGCCAAGCGTCTTGCCGTCGGGGAACACAATGGCCGTGTCGTTGAAGTTCAGGGGATAGCCCTGCAGCTGAAGGCCCTCGATAACGCCCGCGCCCGGGCGCCCGAACTTGCCGGTCAAAATGCCGAGCAAATGCTGAAGGCGATAAGTCTCGTTCGTGTTGTGGTAGCGCAGACCATAACCGCTCACGATGAATGCCTTGTCCGTCGTCGCCCAGTCGTGCGCAAGCTTCTCGATGAGATAAGCCGGGATTCCGGTCTTCTCGGCAACCTGATCGAGCGGATACTGCGCCGCACGATCCTTCAGCAGCTGGAACACCGGCGTCAGCGCGATGCCGCCCCAATCGAAATGACCCTCAAGCGCCAGGTTCTCGCTTGGCAGCTGCCCGCCCTTGGGCGCAACGGCCATGAGGGAATCCGCATCCTTGTCAAACACGATGAAGTTGCCGTCGACGTCGCGGGCGAGCTCGCCGTTGTCGTCGCGCACCAGGTAAGCGGCAATCGAGCGACGGATCAAATACTCCGTGTCCTGCAAATCGTTCTGCAGGATGTAATTGATCATCCCCATGGCCAAATCGCCGTCAGTCGACGGCTTGATGCCATGGAACTCGTCGGCAAAGCCCGCCGTGCCGTCGAAAATGAGCCCGATGTCGACGATACGCGCCCCGTTCTCGCGCGCCCGCACGAGGTTCTGCGCAAACCGGATCTGGTTCTCAACCGGGTTGCATCCCCAGACATAGACCAAATCGGTGTTCATGAGGACCTTCGGGTCGATGAGCACATGGCTCGCCGTCGACCCCACGCTGTAGAACTCGGTGTAGAACGGCCCGTTATCCAAGCCGATCGACTCCATCGGACATGTGAGCCCCAGCACGTTGCCGAAACGCTCCGGCATGAGCGCCTCGAGGCTGTAAGCGGGTGGCACGCCAGCGCGCAGGTTCCACATCGTGATGGCTTGCGGGCCATCCTCGGCGATGATCTTGTTCATCTTCTCGCCGATCTCGTCGAGCGCCTGGTCCCAGCTGATTTCCTCCCACTTGCCTTCGCCGCGCTCGCCCATGCGCTTGAGCGGCTTCTTCAGGCGCTTCGGATCATAAGGCTGACGCCCCGCCAAGCAACCCTTCTGGCAAATGTGCCCGTCGATCTCCTCGGGCCCTTCGTAAACGACCCGCTCCGTGCGCACTATCTTGCCATCTTTGACGATGGTCTTGAGCGCACAGTAGTCGTGGTCGCCCCACCCCGGGCACGCGGTGTAGACGAAGGACTCACCTTCCTTCAACATAAACTTCCCCTCTCTCGTTTGTTTTCCACCCTGATTCGGAAGTGTAAGATGCGCCCCTGCATCCGTACATAAACGACCAGTGAAGCGATTACACAACCATAGGTTGTGTATAATGTTGGCCGCTCAGGTCGTCTTTCGCCGAAAGGGCAACCATGCAAATCGAAAGCCTTCGCAATTTCATCGAGCTGGCAAACGCAGGGTCGTTCTACAGCGCCGCGAAAAACCTGCTCATATCCCAACAGGGCCTCAACAAGGCGATTTCAGCACTCGAATCGGAAACGGGCTGCAAGCTCGTGGAACGCAGCCGCCGGGGCGTGCGCCTCACGAGTGATGGCGAAGTGTTCCTGAAGCACGCCAAGCGCATCGTCATCGATTTCGACCTCATGGCCGACGAGCTCGTGCGAAACCGCGTTGGCAACCCCCAAGGAAACGAACCGATTTCGCTATACGTAAGCTTCTACGGCGCGCAAACCGCTTCAGCCGACCCGGTTTACGTCGGGATGCTCGCCCGGGATTCAGCCTACATCGAAGAGCCTTTCGACAAGCTCATCGAGCGAGCCGCCCAATCCAACGGCAACGACTTGATTTACCTCGACCTGCACGCGAACTCGCTTGAACGCGTGAACGCTGACGACCGCGTCCGTTTCGAGCCCATAGTGAAAACGCGTTTCGGATTCGTGTGGAAAGACGGCTCACCGCTTGCCGACCAGCTGATGATTCACCGCGAGACGGTCGCGAAGCTTCCGGTTGCCATGAACACGCATCGTGAAATGGCGCAGCTCACCGACTGGCTGTTCTGCGACGCGCCGCTCGACAACGTGCGCATGGGCGCAACGAGCCCGCGCATGCTGCTCGAATACGTGCGGTCGTCAAACGAAGGCGCCGTTGCAACGTTCGACTCGTTCGGTTTCTTCTTGGCGCAACTCGATCCCGACATGCCAACCGACGGCTTGCATTTCACGCCGCTTTCCACTCCAAGCTCAATCTGCCAAGTTGGTTTCCTTTACCCCAGACATGCCAAGCTCTCACTGCGCGCCCGCCATACTGTCGGTGTCCTCAAACGCTTCCTCGCCGCCAAGTGCGCCACCTACTACACGCAATACCCGCTTGAATGAAACGGGCGCGACGCCACGCACCGCGCCCGCACGAAATTGCGTTTAAACCACCGTAATTAAGCGACCATGCGCTTCAGCCCCAAAGCGGCCAGGCCCACCGTGGAAAGCGTGGCGCCCACAGGAAGCGCCGGAGTCGACCCATCGCCCTCGTCGTCCACGTCTGCTTCGCCATCCGACTCGTCATCGCAGGCGCCGAGCTCGTCGTCAGCCCCCTCGTCAACGCCTTCGTCAAGCTCGGCGAGATCGCCATCACCAAACTCGTCTTCCGACTCATTTTCCTCGAAATCTGCATCGCCCGACTCATCGATGCAGCCAACCTCAGCCCCGTCGCAAATCACCTGGGAAGAAGTATCTTCACACTTGACGCAATAGCCATCGCCACCACAGCAGCCATCACAATAGCCGCCGTTGTAGTATTCCGCGATGACGCTTCCATCGCTAATGCGAATGTATTTCACGTGGCCATCATCGTAAACAAGCTGGCGAATATCGCCATAGTCGATAGCCAGCACTCGATTACCGTCTTCGTCGATAATAATGCTTGCCGTGAAACCAGGATGGGCATCGACATCGTCGTCATAGGACTCGTCGTCATCGTCGTCATAGGACTCGTCGTCATCGTCGTCATCGTCGTAATCGAAGTCGCAATCGTCATCGTAAGACTCGTCGTCATCGTCGTAATCGAAATCGTCATCGTCGTCGTAGGACTCGTCGTCGTAATCGAAGTCGCCATCGTCGTCATAGTCTTCGTCGTCGAAGTCGAAATCGTCATAATCGGCATCGAAATCATCGTCGAAGTCGAAATCGTCATAATCGGCATCCGCTTGGGCAGCCATGACCTGGCACTCCGCCCCGCTGGCCGCAAACGCGGCTTGAGCCGAGCCGAACAGCGTCGCGACAGAAAGCAGGAAGAACGCCAGCACCGTCGCAAACACGATAAGTGCGCCCTTCACGCACGGGCGCATTGTCATCTTGTTCATAAATGAATCCTTTCGCACGTTCCTACAAGCATGAGTAAGATGCGGTGCGAGCGCCGAAAACGCCTCGCCCGCTATGCGAAAGACGGCGAGCGACACCGAACCGGATCGCCTTCGCGAGCCAAAGCCGCCGCATCACCCGCATGCAAGACGGCGCCCGCGAGCATGGCTGCCCGAACGTCACCGGAATCAGCAAGGAAAACGCATTGGGAATCCGGCGATGACTGGGCCGTGCGAACCGACGACTCTTCCGGCACGAGCCCAACCGACGCGACCCGGAGATTCGAGCATCGCGCCGCCAAAATAGCGAGATCGGAAACCGGAACGGTCGGCCCGCAAGACGCAGGACTGACACCCGCGCTTTCCTGGCACGATGCCGCGAAAGCGCCATAGCCCGCATGCCTGACCTTCTTCGCCTTCTTCGCCGGAGACGCCTTCTTCCCACCGGTCGAAGTCGCCGGCTCATCATCCTCGTGCCGGGGCTTCTGCTCAGGCGCGTTAACGCGATCGTCTTCTGCCTGCACTTTCTCGCCGGCAGCAAGCTCCTCAGGCTGAGCTTCTTTGAAAACAACCTCCCCATACGGCGGCGTAATCGAGCCGAAATAGCCGATGCCGCCACATGCGGCCCCTCCTCCACACTCCGTTGGAGCAGCTGAATCGCTGTCTTCAACTCCCGCAAGACCACCTAAGCCTTCGGGGTCCTCGGGAACTGAGGGCTCTTCAGGAGCTGCGGGCCCTTCAATGTCCTCGGAGCCTTCAGGAACTTCAGAATCGAGGGCGGACTCGCCCCCTTCACTCAAGCCATCGGACGCCGACAAGCCAACCGAAGTCTCCACGCCGGACGACTCGTCATCAGCGACAAGCGCCGCATCAACAGCTGACGCATCAAGGACAGCCGGCTCGTCCGCAAAAGCACTTTGCGACGTGCAGGCCAATAAGAAAACGGCGATGAACAGCCCCGCCAACGCCGCACGCATTCTGTAAACAGGCATGCTCATTAGGCTTTATTCTACCATCACCCCGCCAAGGCAGCTTCCACCCCCCCGCTAATCAAAAAAGCCCGCTTCGCCTCGCAAGCACGACAGCCTCGACGACGACGCACCGCCGGGGCGCGACTCTCCAAATCAACGTCCCGAATTCGCGTTGGAAGACACTACTCTTTTCCAAACGCAACGCACTCCGCGCCGATAATCTTCAGTTCGTGTTGGAATAACGGGATAATGCACGCCGAATCGCAAGAATATCGGGATAATGCACGGATTCAAGGGCTTTCCGAGATTGAGATCCATGCATTATCCCGTTATTCCAACATGAACGCCCTCCTGGAGGGATGGCGTCGCGCCCTTTCCCATTTCAGGTCGCCAGACGCTCCGCAAAAGCAAAGGAGCCGCGCCTCAAACGAGGCGCGGCTCCTTTTGGCTTCGCTGTCCTGCCTTACAGGGTGCGCAGCGACACTTCCTTGAGCTGACGCGCGGTCACGGTCGACGGCGCGCCCGTCATCGGGTCGGCTGCCGACGACGTCTTCGGGAACGCGATGACGTCGCGGATCGAGTCCTTGCCCGCGAGCAGCATCACCAGACGGTCGAGGCCGAGCGCGATGCCGCCGTGCGGCGGGGCGCCGAGCTCGAGCGCATGCAGCAGGTGCCCGAACTTCTCGTCGATCTGCTCGTCATCGAGCCCGCAACGGCGCAGCACGCGGCGCTGCAGCTCGGGCGTGTGGATACGGATCGTGCCGCCGCCGGCCTCGAACCCGTCCATCACGAGGTCATAAGAGTAAGACCCGCACTCGAGCGGCGCATCCTCGATCTTGTCGAGGTCTTCGTCGCGGATCATCGTGAACGGATGATGCTCGGCAGCATATTTCTTCTCGTCCTCGTCATATTTGAACATCGGGAAGTTCACGACCCACAGCAACGCGTGGCCCTCGCGCGGAATCTCCAGCCGGTCGGCCATGTGCAGACGCAGCGCCGAGAGCACCGCGTTGGCGACCTCGGGCTTGTCCGCCGCAAACAGCAACAAGTCACCCGGCTCAACGCCCATGGCCTCCTTCAGCTTCGCGTAAACATCGTCCTCGAAGAACTTGATGATCGGGCTCTTGCCCGCGAGCTCCGTGTCCTCGTCGGTGTAGGCAATCCACGCCATGCCCTTCGCGCCGTTCTCCGCCGCCAGGTCGCCGAGCTTCTCCACGTCGCCGCGCGACCAATTGCCCGCGCCCTTGCAGTTGATCGCCTTCACAACGCCGCCCGCCTCGACGGCCTTCGCGAACACGCCGAACCCGCACCCGCGCACGGTCTCGGTCAGGTTAACAAGCTCCATCCCGAAGCGGATGTCGGGACGGTCGCACCCGAAGCGCTCCATGGCCTCGGCATATTGCATGCGCTGCAACGGGAACTCGTGCTCGACGCCGACAGCCGCCAGCGTCTCCTTCATGACGTCTTCCATCATGTCGATGACGTCATCGCCCTGGACGAACGACATCTCAATGTCGATTTGCGTAAACTCGGGCTGACGGTCGGCGCGCAAGTCCTCGTCGCGGAAGCACTTCGCGATCTGGTAATAACGCTCGACGCCGCCCACCATGAGCATCTGCTTGAACTGCTGCGGCGACTGCGGCAGCGCGTAGAACTTGCCCGGGTTCGGACGCGACGGCACGATGTAGTCGCGCGCGCCCTCCGGCGTCGAATTCGCGAGAATCGGCGTCTCGATCTCGAGGAAGTCGCGCTTGTTGAGCGCTGCACGCATCGCGGTGACGACCTGGTGGCGCAACTTCAAGTTCGCGAGCATCTCCGGGCGGCGCAGGTCGAGATAGCGCCACTTCATGCGCGTCGTCTCGTCGGTCTCGATGCCGTCTTCAATCGAGAACGGCGGCGTCACCGACTTGTTCAGCACCTCGATCGCGCTCGCGAGCACCTCGATCTCGCCCGTCTCCATATTCGGGTTCACCGCATCGGCACCGCGCTCGCGCACCTTACCCGTGATTTTCAGAACATCCTCGCGCGCGAAATGCTCGGCCTCGGCGAACTCCCCGGCCGTCACGCAATCCGGGTCGACGACCACCTGCGTGTAGCCGTCGCGATCGCGCAGGTCCACGAAAATCAACCCGCCATGGTCGCGGTTATGCCACGCCCAACCGGTCAGCACGACCTCACGCCCGCAATCGCCCTTGCGCAGCTCGCCGCACGTCGCCGTATGCATGCAATACTCGTTCGCAAATTCCGTCATCGTTCAGCTCCTCGAATGATTCTTCATACAAACTGCCACATTGTAACGCCCACGCGCCCTCTATGCGAGAAACCCCCGCATTCAACAAGAAATCCTTTGCCTTTATAGATGAAGGACCCTATAAAACACAACGTCATCGAATCGCAAAATCATGTAGTAAAAGCGATCCGAGCGCAAAATCATGTACCATGTAAATAGCTAGCGCACACGCAGCTCATTCGACACACCAGCGCGGCACTCATTACTCGAAAACGCTTGCGAAGGATTTGAACGTGTTCGTCGAAAACAGGGCTCGCGGTTTGCAGCGAAAAACTCTTTCGTGCCTTATGGCCACCTTGCTCGTCATAGCCGGCTTGCTGCCCTGGACACCCCTTGCGTTCGGCACGATCGCGCAAAACAGCGATGTCGCCGCCATGCCAGCCGACATCAGCGACACTCCGGATGACAGCATCGATGCCGACGAAAGCACCGAGAAGGCCGACCCGAAAACAGAAACGAAAACGGAAAGCGCCGCAAAAGCAGATGACGCCGCGGAAGAAAGCGCCGCGGCAGACGACGAGGCAACAGTCGAGGAAATCGCGGCAACATCCAAGGCGCGCAAGCCGGCGGCAAAGACCGCCTCGGTCAAGCAGCCGCAGGCGGCCGACAAAGCATATGTCACGCTCGCAAGCGGAGTGCTGACGTTCAAGTTCGGCGACAGCAGCACGGAGCCGGCCGGCATTACGAAATACACGAACTTCAACCCTTCGACCTCCTACACGACTAACGCGCCATGGTATTCACGCCGCACATCAATCACCACCGCGGTTATCGACCCCTCGTTCAGCAGCGTAAATCCCACCAGCACTGCGAGTTGGTTCCGAGACTGCTCGAACCTCACGAGCGTGTCGGGGCTCGAGAACCTCAACACGTCGGGAACCACGAACATGAGCTACATGTTCAACAACTGCAGCAAGCTCGCCTCGCTCGATATTTCAGCTTTCGACACGTCAAGCGCCACCAACATGGGCAAGATGTTCATCGGCATGAGCTCGCTTTCGTCGATCACGTTCGGCAGCTCGTTCAACTTCAAGGGCAACAACATCACGACGGCGACGAATCAGGCGCAGCTCCCCACGCCCACAATCGGCACGAAGAACTGGCGCAAGGACGGCACCGACACGACCTACACTCCGGCAAACCTGAAGAACGTGACAGGCGACGCGCTGGCTGGCACTTGGGTCTGGGGAACGTTCGCCGCATCATATGACGCAAACGGCGGATCGGGCACCATCGACAAGCAATACGCCGACGCAAGCGGAAATGTCACGTTAAGTGACGGCGCGGGACTCGCGAACCCAGCGAAACACTTGATTGGCTGGGCGACATCGGCGACGGGCGCGAAGCAGTTCGACCCCGGCGCAGCCACGACGTTAACGGCCAGCAAGATGTTTTACGCGAAATGGGAGACCAACGAGCTTTCTGTCGATCCGGTCACGGGCAAGCACGAATACGACGGCCAGGAGCAAAAACCCGCGCTCACGGTGAAGGGGTGGGATGGATCGACACTAGCCGAGGGCATCGACTACACGGTCGAGTGGGCGAACAACACGCTGCCCGGACTCGCGACCGCCACGGTGAAGGGCGAAGGCGGCTACAGCCAGGCAGCGCACAAAACCGTTTCGTTCACCATCACCAAGCGTGCGTGTGATGTCATCGCCAGCGACCAATCCGTACTCGTGGGCGGCACCATCGACACCTCGCCCAACCGCGCCTCCCTTTCGAATGCGGCAAGCGGCCATCGCATCGACTCGGTCACGCTAACGAGCTCCGACACGAGCGCACCCACGACAAGCGGCACCATCACGCCGAGCAACGCGACCATCGTCGATGCAGGCGGCGCTGACGTCACGGCATATTACTCGCTGACATACACCGACGGCGTGCTGTCCGTGAAAAACGGCTTCGACGTGAATTACGACCCGAATGGCGGCAAGGGCGCCATCAGCCCGCAGGTCACGGACAACGCGGGGCGAATCACGCTGAACGACGGCAGCGACTTCAGCTGGTCGCGCCACACGTTAAACGGCTGGAACACAGCAGCCGACGGATCCGGAACCGCCTATGAAACAGGCGGCACAGTGACGCTGACCGACGACGTCACGCTTTACGCGCAATGGGAGAAGAAACCCGTTGAAGGCGACATCAAGGCAACGGTCGCGAAGGGCAGCTGGGGCAACGCGCGGCTGATTGCGGACTCCAAAGAGCTCGCGGAGGCCATCGAGTTCACCGACGAGGAAATCGCGCGCATCGAGGGCGGTGAGACGGCTTACGTCTACGTGCGCGCAAAAGACGCTTCGAGCGCGACGAGCAGCGCGCTGAAAAAGCAGCTCGAGGCTGCGGCGAACGAAGGCGATTCTGGATATAGCCTCTTCGCTTGCATTGACGTCACGCTTTATATTCGCATCGGCTCTGACGACCCGCGCCAGATCACTGAAACGTTCAAGCCGCTTTGTATCCTTGCCGACTTGCCGGCCGAGATGCACGTCGCCAACCGTTTGTTCGTCGTAACGCGCGAACATGAGGGCGGGGTCTCGAAAATCAACTGCCTCTGGAATTCCGAGAACGACATCCCCGACGACATCGTGTTCTATAGCAATCTCTTCTCGACGTTCGGCATGGCGTCAAAAGACAGCAAGGGAAGCATGGCGGGCGGCACTGCAGCCACGCCCAACACCGGCGACGTTCTGGGCAGCGACCTGATGCGCGGCGTCTACATTGGTGTAGTGTCGATTTACGACTTGCTGCTCATCGCATATGCCTGCCATCGCATGAGCCGCCGACAAGAAGCATTGGGCCGTTCGTAATAATCACCCCCTCCTGTCATCCTGAGCGCAGCGAAGGATCTCTCGGTGCGGAACAAGAGATCCTTCGCTTCGCTCAGGATGACAGGAGGGGGTGCTGACGCGTTAGCGCACGCGCGCGACGATGACGGCCGCGCTTGCGAGCGCCATGACGGCCGAGAACCCGAACGCGACCTGATAAGGCAGCGCCGCCTCGGCGCCGACGAAGCCGCTCACCGCAGTGACGCAGAAGACCATGAGGGCCGTGCCGAACGTGCCCGAAACCTGGCGGACGACGACGATTGCCGAGCTGCCATGCGGCACGAGCGGCCCCTTCAAACCCGCCAGCGAATAGGTGACGAGAGGGCCGATGAGGCCCGACACGCCGATGGCGCGCGTCGTCTGGTAAACCGACAGCAACCAGTAAGGCGTCTGCTCGTCGATGAAAACCGACGCGACCGACCCGACAACGAGGAACGCGCCGAAAATGAGCGACACCAGCCGCGGGGACGTCTTGTCGGCGATGATGCCGGAAAGCGGGTTCACGACAAGCGCCGTAAACGTCGTGGGCAAGACGACGAGCCCCGCATCGAGCGACGTGCCGCCGAGGACGAGTTGCACGTAAAGCGGCACCACCAACGTGACGCCGAGGAAATTGGCGAACAGGAACACCGACGCGAGCAACCCGCTGCTGAACTGCCGCGAATCGAAGATCCGCAAGTCCATGAGCGGTTGCTCGATCACGCGCTGCCGACGCGCGAACAGCACCAGGCACGCGGCGCCGACCACAACCGGCACCCACACCCACGCGCTCGCGAAACCATAGCTCGACGCTTGCGAGAACCCGAGCAGCACGCCCCCGAATCCGAACGTCGACAAGACGAACGACGGCGTCTCGAAACGCGCCGCGCTCGAGCCCGCCACGTCAGCCTCCCCGCGCTTGACGAGCGGGAACGTGAGCACGAACAACAGCGCCGACACCACGAACAGCAACAGGAAGAAGCTGCGCCACCCGAACGCGGAATCCATCGCGCCGCCCACCGTCGGCCCGATGTTCGGAGCGAAACCGAGCGCGATGCCCGCCACGCCCATCGCCGTGGCCTGCCGACCCTGCGGGAAACGCGTCATCGCGATCTCCTGCATCTTGGGAACGAGCAAGCCGACCGAAATCGCCTGCAGGACGCGCCCGAAGAGCTCGGTGAAGAACTCGGGCGCCAACCAGCAAGCGAGCGATCCCGCCGCGAACAACCCGAACCCGAGCAACGCGAACCCCCGGTCATCGAGCCGCCGCATCAAAAACGTAGCGACCGGCACCGCCACCCCGAGCATGAGCATGTAACCGGTCGTGAGCCATTGCCCCACGTCAACCGCCACGCCGAACTCGTCCATCGCCGCGGGCAACATCGCGTTGAGCCCCGTTTGCGACAGGTTCCCCAATGCTGCCGCCAGCGTCACCAACGCGAACAAGGCATATACATCGCGGCGGTTATCCATTGAATTGCTGCTGCGTCTTCTCGAGGCCGTCGGTCACGAGCGCCAGAGTCGCTTGCGCCGCACGGCCCACGGCGAAGTCGAAGTCGTCGGCCGCATCGCCGCGTGGAGTCGACAACACGAAATCGGCCACGTCCATGCGTCCCGGCGGTCGTCCGATGCCGCAGCGCACGCGGAACCAGTCGCGCGTCCCGAGCTTGTCGCAAATTGAACGCAATCCGTTATGCCCCGCATGGCCGCCGCCGAACTTTACACGTACCGTCCCCGGATCGATGTCGAGCTCGTCGTGGATCACGATGAGGCGCTCCCCGTCGACACCGTAAGCATCACAGAGCTTTTTCACCGGACCACCGCTCACGTTCATGAAGCTCTGCGGCTTCGCGAGGACGACATCCTCGTCGCGCCACGCCCCTTTGGCCGTGAGCGCCCCGCACTCGTTCTTCCAATAGCGCGCGCCCACGTCGCCCGCGATCAAATCAATCGTTCGGAACCCCGCATTATGCCGCGTCTCAGCATATTCCTCGCCTGGATTCCCCAAGCCGACTATCAACCACTGCGCCATTTCAATCCCTTCCCAAAATGAGTCGTGAGAACGTTTCGTGTCACTCATTTTGCTGTGAAAATGAGTGAAACGA